>Ga0126343_10000218_pt1 | contig 19668 bp, 13 predicted proteins | sample Cyp2metagenome_FD_92531 | JGI IMG/M metagenome (GOLD analysis project Ga0126343, IMG submission 92531) | Coral microbial communities from Lord Howe Island, Old Settlement Bay, Australia - Cyphastrea 2 metagenome | ecosystem: Host-associated > Invertebrates > Cnidaria > Coral ...
ACGGAAAGATTTTGGTGTTTTTAATAATAAAATGTGTCTGTAACCTAATTGGTAAGGTGTCTGTCTTCGGAATAGGCAATAAGGGTTCGAGTCCCTTTGGGCATAGTGTTTTATGAATATTTAACAATAGGAATTATATTATTTATTTTGGGTGTTTTAGGGATTGTTTTGAATAGAAGTAATCTTATTATAATGTTAATGTCAATTGAATTAATGTTATTGGCAATTTCTTTTTTATTTTTAAGTAATTCCGTAGTAATAGACAACATAATTGGCCAATTATTTACTATTATGATATTAACTATAGCCGCAGCTGAGGCTGCTATAGGGTTAGCAATATTAGTGGCATATTATAGAGTAAGAGGCACAATTAGTATAAGATCTTTGAATTTATTAAGAGGGTAATAAAACGGATGCTTTAAAGAATTACTTAAATTTTTTATCTTAAGATAGAGGATTTAAGGTTGATTCTTCTTTTTACTATATAAGTCAATGATTGTACTTATTTGAGGGGGATGATTAATCTAATTTTATTGGTTGGTTTAGAATATCTTTTTTTTCTAAAGCCTCTAACTTAATTGGTAAAGTGTCTGTCTACGGAATAGAAAATTGGGGTTCAATTCCCTGGGGGTTTTATAAGCCCGATGGTATGATGGCAGAAAGGTTATGTATTCCGCTGTAACCGGAATTTAAGAGAGTTCGATTCTCTTTCATGCCACGTGAGGTTATTAAGAGATTGTTAGTCATAAGTCCAAAGGACTATTTATTAATAACATAGTTTGATAATTTATTATAAGCATTTGTAGTATAAAATTTGTTAATAAAAGTGTGTTTTTTAGAGTTTATTTTTGGATTATATGAGAAACTGGGCCGAATGGGGGATGTCCCTGAGCCATGACAATTAGAATTTCAAGATGCTGCCACTCCAGTAATGGATGAAATAGTGTTATTTCATGATCAAATAATGTTTATATTATTGCTTATTTTAACGGTAGTGCTTTGGTTGATTATTTCAGCATTAAAAAATAGATATTATAATAAATATTTATTTGAAGGAACTTTAATAGAAATTATTTGAACTTTAATTCCTGCTGGTATTTTAGTATTTATTGCATTTCCTTCTTTAAAGTTATTATATTTAATGGACGAGGTAATAGATTCAGCATTAACTATTAAGGCAATTGGGCACCAATGGTATTGATCATATGAGTATTCGGATTATGGGGCAGAAAAAATCGAATTTGATTCTTATATGGTACCTACTTCGGACTTAAATAAGGGGGATTTAAGGTTATTGGAGGTAGATAATAGAGTAGTAGTGCCTATTCGGGCACAAGTGAGGGTATTAGTAACAGCTGCAGATGTCTTACATTCATTTGCTGTGCCGTCTTTAGGGGTAAAAATAGATGCTGTTCCAGGAAGATTAAATCAAACAAATTTTTTTATTAAAAGATCAGGAATATTTTATGGGCAATGTTCAGAGATATGTGGTGCGAATCACTCTTTTATGCCCATAGTTATAGAGGCCGTATCAATAGATAAATTTGTTAACTGGGTTGTAACTCAGATCGAGAATAAATAAAATACTCTGTTCTAAAGAACTAAAACCTGTTAAAAAGGCAGGTGACAGCGTTTAACTCAATTGGTAGAGTGTTGTGTTTACGCCACAAAAGTTGAAAGTTCAATTCTTTTAGCGCTGATAGTCAGGATATAATGTATAGGAACTATAAGCCGCTAGTGCTAGCATAATGAATATGCGCTATAGTATAATTGGTATTGCATGAGTTTGCAAAGCTCTTAGTATAGGTTCAAGTCCTATTGGCGCATTTGATCTAATATAATTAGATTAAAGATGAGGTGGCTGAGTATGGTAAAGCGACAATTTGCTAAATTGTTGGGGATTTCCCACATGGGTTCAAATCCCATTCTTATCGAGGTTTTAGAGAAATATGGGAATAATAATTATAAAAATATTAGTAATTCTGGTACCATTATTAATTTCAATTGCTTATTTAACATTGGCTGAGCGAAAGGTTTTGGGCTATATTCAATGTAGAAAGGGGCCAAATGTGGTGGGGTTATATGGTTTATTACAGCCAATAGCCGATGGGTTAAAGTTGTTTACTAAGGAAATAATTATCCCCAATCATGCTAATATATTTATATATATTCTAGCTCCAGTTCTATCATTAACATTAGCTTTTATTGCTTGAGGAGTAATTCCTTATAGTGAAGGGGTGGTATTAAGTGATTTAGGCTTGGGCATACTTTATTTATTTGCTGTATCTTCAATTAGTGTATATGCTATATTGATGTCTGGTTGGTCAAGTAATTCAAAATATGCTTTTTTGGGGGCAATTAGGGCGGCCGCTCAAATGATTAGTTATGAGGTATCAATAGGATTAATAATAATTTCGGTGGTTTTATGTGTAGGTTCGTTGAATTTAATTGAAATAGTTATAATTCAGAAATCAATTTGATTTATTATACCATTTTTTCCAGTTGCATTAATGTTTTTTGTGTCTGCTTTGGCTGAAACAAATAGAGTGCCGTTTGATTTAACAGAGGGGGAATCAGAGTTAGTTTCTGGTTTTAATGTGGAGTATTCTAGCATGTCATTTGCTTTATTTTTTTTGGCAGAGTATTGTCATATTATATTGATGTCTGCTTTTGGGGTTATTTTGTTTTGGGGGGGTTGGTTGTCTCCTTTTGAATGAAATAGCTTTTTTAGCATAAGTCCAAAGGACATTAGCACTAGTTGGGTAAATCCAGGCTGGTTTGGGGTAAAAATTGCAATTCTTATCTTTTTGTTTATATGGATAAGGGCGTCTTATCCGAGAATTAGGTATGATCAGTTAATGGCATTATTGTGGAAATCTTATTTGCCGTTGAGTCTTGCATTTGTGATTTTAGTTTCAGGGGCTTTAATAGGTATCAATGGATTGGCGCCTTTTTAACGCATATGCTCTTTCGAGCTAAATGGCGGTATGTAGCTTAATTTGGTGGAGCGCAGTCTTGATAAGGCTGAGGATATTGGTTCGATTCCAATTTTACTGATGATGTGGAAGGGTGACAGAGGGGTCTATTGTGTCTGTTTTGAAAACAGAGGCCAGAAAGGGTTCGTGGGTTCGAATCTCACCCCTTCTTTTTTTTATTATTGAAATGTGGAGTTGACTTAGGGTTGGTCGCCAGGCTCATACCCTGGACTATGTAGGTTCGACTCCTACCTTCACTTAAAAATTAATTTGCCATTGTGGTGGAAAAGGTAGACACATTAGATTTAAAATCTAACGGCTGAAGGTCGTATGAGTTCAAGTCTCATCAATGGTATATTGTAAAAAATGGGGATAATTACAACATGTCCTGAGATATTATTAAGTCTTATAATATTAATATTAGTTCTTTATGGCATTAATTTTTCTATATTTAAGATATCTGTCGTAACATTAGTTCTAATTTTGTGGGGGTTAATTCAATTATGAATGGGGATTTTATATGTGAGTGATAATTTAATATGATGAACTGACGGGCAGTTGTTAACAAACAGTTGGATAGTGATAACAAAACTAATTATTATAGTAGGTTCTGTGTCATTATTGTTGATGTATAGCTTTAATGACATATTAAGCTCCAAAGGAATGAACGCATATGTCCAAAGGGTTAGTCCAGATAAAATGAATGAAGGTTCATGAATAATTTTGATATTAATAGTTGCATTAAGTTCATTATTATTGGTGTCTTCATTAAATTGATTATCTTTTTATTTAGCAATAGAGTTACAAGCTTTAACGCTTTTTATTTTAGTTGCTATAAAAAGAGACAGCGCCTATAGTACAGAGGCTGGACTGAAGTATTTTGTTTTGGGGGCATTGTCTTCAGGACTGTTTTTATTTGGATGTGTTTTATTATATGGAGTAACTGGGGAAATAAGCATTCAAGGAATAAATTCTGTATTAACAGCAGATGTGGGGAAAGTATTAATTACTGTGTCTTTGTTGTTTAAATTATCTATAGCTCCCTTTCATATGTGGGCCCCAGATGTTTATGAGGGTGCTCCAACGGTAATAACTGCATTATTGGCAATTGTGCCGAAAGTGGCTGTTTTTTCCATTTTAGTGCAAATTGGGGCAGTAACTAGTATGGTATTGGGTTGTGCAATAATCTCAATAATTTATGGTTCGGTTGGAGCGTTAAATCAGACAAAAATAAAGCGTTTATTGGCTTATAGTGGAATAGCACATATGGGTTTTACGTTATTGGGAGGAGCAATTGAGTCTTTTGAAAGTATTCAAGCTGGCTTAATATATATAATTGTATATACGATAATGTCTATTTGTAGTTTTTCAATTATATTGTCTTTAAATTTAAGAAAAGATCTTATAATAGAATTTAGTGGCTTATCCAGAGATAATTCGGTTATAGCATTAACATTAGGATTAGTATTTTTATCAATTGCAGGAATTCCACCTTTAACGGGGTTTTTAAGTAAATGGTTTGTATTATTGGCGGGGGTGTCAGGAGGTTATTATTTAATTGCAATTATGGTAGTGATAAGTTCAGTAATAGCAGGGTTTTATTATGTAAGAGTTGTTCAAATAATTTATTTTCCTTTAGGATTAGGGGATTATGGTATGTTAATTTGACAAAAGATATTAAAGAAGGCAAAAGAAATAGATTTTCGTAAGTCGCTATTAATTGGATTGACCTTTTTTATGATTTTATTTATAATAATATCCCCAAATTTTTTATTGCAAATGACTCATGATGCTATTATAAGCTTATATATGTAATAGCGTTGCTATGTTTTTAAGAAACTAATAATGTATATGTTAGTATTATTTTTGCCTTTACTAAGTGCGATAATATCAGGATTGTTCGGGAGGAAAATAGGAACGAAGGGTGCGGGGATATTAACATCTAGTTGTATTATTATTAGTTTAATAGTATCTTGTTGTATTTTTTATGAGACTGTTTTAAATTCTTCATCAACTTATATAAAATTGTGAAGGTGGTTTGATTCAGGTTCGTTAATTACATATTTTGGATTACAATTTGATAGTATTAGTTCTACAATGTTAATTGTGATTACTAGTGTGTCAGCCTTAGTACATATTTATTCAATAGGTTATATGTCGGGCGATCCTCATATACCTCGATTTATGTCTTATTTGTCGTTGTTTACGTTTTTGATGATAGTATTAGTAACAAGTGATAATTTTGTACAATTATTTATAGGCTGAGAAGGTGTAGGCTTATGTTCATATCTTTTAATAAATTTTTGATTAACTCGGTTAAAAGCTAATAAAGCAGCAATGAAGGCTATGTTAATAAATAGAGTAGGTGATTTGGGATTGGTATTGGCTATGATCAAAATTCTTGATGAGTTTGGTGCATTGGAGTTTTCAACAATTTATAGTATTATGGGCTTGAATGTAGATAAAGATAGTGTAACTATAATTTGTTTATTGTTGTTTTTAGGGGCAGTAGGGAAATCAGCACAATTGGGGTTGCATACTTGATTGCCTGATGCGATGGAAGGTCCAACTCCAGTGTCAGCTTTAATACATGCAGCAACAATGGTAACTGCTGGAGTCTTTTTAATAATTAGGTCCGCACCATTATTTGAAGGCTCTTCTTTAGCTCTGACAGTTGTGACTATATTAGGTGCCTTGACAGCTTTTTTTGCAGCAACGACTGGTGTTGTTCAAAATGATTTAAAAAAGGTAATTGCTTATTCGACTTGTAGTCAGTTAGGTTATATGGTGATGGTATGTGGTTTGTCAAATTATTCTACAAGTTTGTTTCATTTAATGAATCATGCTTTTTTTAAAGCGTTATTATTTTTAAGTGCAGGTTCAATAATACATGCGTTAAGTGATGAACAAGATATGAGAAAAATGGGCGGATTGATAAATTTTATCCCATTTACTTATACAATGATTTTTATTGGGTCTTTATCTTTAATGGGTTTCCCTTATTTAGCTGGTTTTTATTCAAAAGATTTGATATTGGAGTTAACTTATGATAAATATTATATAGCTTTTGCTTATTGATTGGGGTGTATTTCTGCATTATTAACTGCATTTTATTCAATAAGGTTGATATATTTAACTTTTATAACAAATACTAATTCTAAAAAAGAAATATATATAGGGGCCCATGAGCCTTCTTTTTATATAATTTTGCCATTGTTGTTATTGGCTTTTGGAAGTATATTTGTAGGATATATAGGAAAAGAGGCGATTATATCGAATGTAATACCGCCAATAGTGTCAAATTTTGTGAAGGTAGTGCCTTTAATTTTAAGTATGCTAGGGGCGTTATTAGCTTTTCTGGGCTATAATGGCAATTTAAAATTAGTAAACAATAGAATTGACTTAATGAAAGTGCGTCATATGGTTTATACTTTTTTTAATTCAGCTTGACAGTTTAATTATATTATTAATCATTTTTTAGTAAATAATATATGGAAATTTGGACATTTAATAGCGTATCGAATTATTGATAGAGGTATATTAGAAATAATTGGTCCGAGAGGTATATCAAGAATATTAATTAGATTGACTCAAAATATTAGTAATTTGCAATCAGGGATGGTGTTTAATTATGCTTTAACCATGATTGTATTTACAACTTTGTTTTTATTAGGTAATTCGTTGGTTTAAGGCTCCTATGGTCTAGGGGTGAGACATTAGGTTTTCGACTTAAAGACAGGAGTTCGAGTCTCTTTGGGAGTGTTGGAGATATTTGCTTTTAGTGCTGTATTATCGGGCATAATGGTAATATCTGCATTAAATCCTGTTCATTCAATACTTTGATTGATATTGGCCTTTGCTAGTGCGGCCATACTTTTTATTATATTAGAAGTAGATTTTATAGCATTAATATTTTTAATAGTGTATGTGGGAGCAATAGCGATTTTATTTTTATTTGTGATAATGATGTTAAATTTAATGGATTTAGGCAATGGTTTACAAGATATGTCAAATTATATGCCAGTGGGGTTTGTAGTAGGAGTGGTGGTTTTTTTTGAGGTATTAATATTTTTGAGTTGTAAGGTAAGTGGTTTAATGGAGGTGATAAATAATTCTAGATGGGATTTTATGGAAAAAATCTCCAATGTTGAAGCTTTGGGACGTGTATTATATACTGATTATTATTATTTATTTCTTTTGGCAAGTTTTATTTTATTGGCAGCGATGATAGGGGCTATTGTATTAACTCATGACCTAAGGGGCGAAATAAAAAGACAAGATTCTTTTATTCAAATTAGTCGGCAATTGATGGAGAGATTTTAAGTAATTGATTCGAATCTGTCGAGGGGTTATAATTTAAAAGGTAAAATAGTCGGTTGTCATCCGATTAATATGGGTTCAATTCCTGTTAATCCCGAATTAGAAAATGGAGATGGAGTTTGTGGGTATTTTTGTATTAATACTATTAAGTATAGTATTATCTACGATTATATCTGGTGCATCTTATATAGTAAGTATTAAACAACCAGATGGGGAAAAAGTATCAGTATATGAGTGTGGGTTTGATCCGTTTGGTTCATCAAGGGTTCCATTTTCGGTAAAGTTTTTTTTGGTGGGAATTTTGTTTTTGATATTTGATTTAGAAATTTCTTTTCTTTTCCCCTGGTGTGTAGTATATAACCAAATAGAATTATTTGGATATTGAGTGATGTATATATTTTTAGTTATTTTAACAATTGGTTTAGTATATGAGTGAGTAAAAGGGGGGTTAGAGTGAGAATAATTTAATTTAATCTAATTAATAGCGCTTGTCCAAAGGAATGAGCGAATAAGTTTTAAGCACTTAATAAAGTATATAGATTTAAGTTTGTGATTTATGGTGATATAGTTTAAAGGTAAAACAATTATTTCATATGTAATAAGATAAAGGTTCAAATCCTTTTTTCACTAATAAGTTAATATATTGAATTAATAGGGGGTTTTAGCTTAAATGGTAGAGCATTGGCTTTGCAAGTCAAAGGTTGCAGGTTCGAGGCCTGTAAACTCCATATTAAAAAAGAGGGCATTAAGAAAAAATAAAAAATAGAATAAAATATAAGACATAAAAATTTGTGACTAAATTAAAGCTTTAGATGTAGAATTGATATTTCTCGTGAATAATGAGCATTTAATGCCAAATATAGAGGAAAATAAAGAAAAAGGTTACATGGAGAAGTTATGGCAGAGCTTAGGTAGCTCAAAAGGTAGAGCAAAACACTGAAAATGTTTGGGTTATTGGTTCAAGTCCAATCTTGGGCAGATCCTTTGGTTTTGGGGAGAGTATAAAGCTAGCGGGACTTATAATACATGCTAGGGATATGTGTAATTTTACATATGTTTCGTACAGGTGAGTAATGTTCTGAAAAATTCGCTCAATGTCATATTATCTTATAGTTATTGAGATAATGAGTTTTGATTGATGAATAAGAATCGTATTAGGGATGGTAAATCCGACCGATGATGCGTAGTTGAGAAGCCACAATTCCACTGAAACAAAGGGGAGGCTCTATAAAGAGGCAGCAGTAGAGAATTTTGTGCAATGTATGAAAGTATGACACAGAGATATCGCATTTTTATGAATTTTATAGTCTACCTATATGTTTTTCATAAGATTAAGAAGACTGTCCAATATACGTGCCAGCAGACGCGGCTAAACGTAAAGTCTGAGTTTTTATTACAAAAGGCGTAAAGTGTGTGTAGGCGGTAATGTTAGTTCTAAAGCCAGAAGGAACTAGCTAAAAGATTTTAGCAGGATAAATGGAACACTTATGTAGAGGTGGTATTCTTTAATATAGGGTGGAACATCGAAGGCGAAGGCGATTTATTAGGCAAAATTGATGCTGTAGCACGAAAGTAAGGTGAGCAAACAGGATTAGATACCCTGGTAGTCCTTACTGTAAACAATGAATATATAGATCACCATTTATTAAGATGGTCGAATAGAACTTAAGAATATTCCGCCTGCTGAGTACGGTCGCAAGACTGAAATGGAAAAAACTTGGCGGTTCACTAATCCAATTAGAGGAGCGTGTAATTTAATTCGATGATCCGCGATTAACCTTACCAAAACTTGAATATATCATTTTACCTATTTGCCTTCCTAATTTTGAAAATAGGGGTGATATACAGGTATTGCATGGCCGTTGTCAGTCCGTGTTGTGAAAGAAGTAGAACGGGCAAAATCCTTAATCAAAATTGTTTCTTGGGGGAAATCACCACAATAAAGTTTTTTTGGTTTAAGGGCGAAGTCAGGTCTTTATGATCCTAATGTTTTGGGCTATATATGCGCTACAATAATTATATACAAAGAGGGGGAAAGGAATCTCTAAAGTAAAAGTTCGGATTACTTTTTGAAATAAAGGTATGAAGTTGGATTTAATAGTAATCGGAGAGTAGAGCGCTTCGGTGAATATGGCTCTGGTGTTCGTACAAATCGCCCGTCGCCTCTGCCAAGTAAATAATTTTAAAGTGTTAGATTATAAATATTAAAATTTTTATAGTTTGGGCATTAGGGAAAGTTTATAAGGTGGAGAAAGTCGTAACATAGTGAGGGTATTGGAAAATGTTCTCGGATTAATGCACGTATAATTTAATTGGTAAAATAAATGATTTCCAATCATTAATTGTAGGTTCAAGTCCTGCTATGTGTAATATTGAAAGAGGATAAGTTTTAAAGAATTATTAGTATAAAAGGGGTAATAAATGGATGACTAGGATATTATAATAAAGACGTTTATTAATACGAAAAGTTAGTGGGAGATAGTATGAAACTAGAGTTCTTGTAAAGACAGTTGTAATTAATAGGAATTGAAGCATCTTAGTATTAAGTAAAAATCAAGCGAGATTTCGTAAGTAGCGGCGAGCGAAAATGAAGAAGAGTAGTAATTTGAAGGCAAAGAAGGTAACAGTCCTGTAGATTATGAATAAATTAGTAGCTTTTAAGCATATAAAGTAGAATTATTTGAAGATAGGTGTGCCATACATCTAAAATTAAACGTTATAATATACCGATAGTTTATGAGTACTGTGAAGGAAAGTTGAAAAAGTAAAAATGAAATAGAATCTGAAATTTGTTACTTATAAGCAGACGATATCCGTCGTACCTTTTGAATAATGGGTTCGTAAGATAAGTATTTGGCAAACTTAAGTTAATAAACGAAGGTGTAGTGAAAACGAGTTTTAAGGAGGAGCATAAGTCAGATAGGGCCCGAAACCAAGTGATCTAGTTATGAGCAGTTTGAAGCTTTCTTAACAGAGAGGGGAGGAACGAACCGGTGATTGTGGCAAAAATCTCGGAGGACTTGTGGCTAGGGGTGATATGCTAATCGTACTTGGTAATAGCTGGTTTTCTACGAAAACTATTAAAGTAGTGCGTTGTTAGATTTTTCTTATATGGTAAAGCACTGAATGGATATATCTATAGGGTATATAAAATCAAACTATGAAAGTATAAGAAGAATAACAATAGACAGACAATTGGCGAGAAGGTCAATTGTCAAAAGGGGAACAACCTAGATCAGAAGTTAAGGTTATTAATAAAGTTGCTAAGTAGGAAAAAAGTAAATTAAGATAGACAATGAGAAAGTAGGCTTGGAGCCAGCCATCTTTGAAAGATTACGTAGAAGTTCACTCAATAAATTAATGAGCTTTAAGAATTATGGTGGTTTAAGTTGCCTTTAACCAAAACTCTGAATTATAGGTATAATGGTAGTAGAACGTTCTGTAATGTAGTTATTGCGGTAGCTCATCTGAAGTGATAATGCGAATATGAGTAAAAAACAGTGTGAGAATCATTGTTCATGGCTTGAGGTTTCTAATTGGAGGATTATCCCAATTGGGTTATACAGCCCCTAAAGAAAAATATAAGCTGATGGGGGGAAAATAATAAGTAAGAAATTATTTGGCCCATAGGTCCGAAAGGATGATGTATAAAAGCTATAGGCTGTACTGAAACTAACACAAGTAAGCTAAAAGTGATGGTAGAATTTATCTTAAGGAACTCGGCAAAATGATCCTGTAAGTTCGCAAGAAAGGATGTCTGTCATTAAGGAATTATTTGTTTGAAATTAATTTATGAATATGAATTAATGGCTGATCTCAGAAAATAGGGGGTGTCGACTGTTTACCAAAAACATAGCTTTCTGCGAAGGACTTTAAGTTCGAAGTATTGAAGGTGAGGCCTGCCCAGTGGTTGTATCTAAATCTAGATAATAAAAGAAGTTATTTAGTTAAGGACAATTAAACGGCCGCGGTAACTCTGACCGTGAAAATGTAGCGCAATCCATAGCCAATTAATTGTTGGCAAGTATGAATGGCGTAACGAATGCCCCACTGTCTCAAGATAAAAACCAATGAAATTGAAATTGTAGTGAAGATGCTACATTCAAATTGTAAGACGAGAAGACCCCATTGAGCTTTACTGGAGGCTTATATTGTCTTTTTTTTTAAGAAGATGTGGGAATACCGCTTTCTTAATAATATGAAAAAGGCTTATTGTGAAGGAAAAGTGTAAGCCAGACAGTTTGGTTGGGGCGACCGCCCTCTAAAAAGTAACGAAGGTGCGCATAAGGTGTATAATGTAATAGTTAATAAAGGCTTGACAGCGAGGAAGACTTTCGAGCTGACACAGTTGGTAAATAAAATTCTGTGGGCTATAGTGACCCGTTAATTAAGAGTGGTATTGTTAACGAGCAACGGATAAAAGTTACCATGGGGATAACAGCGTAATATTGTTGGAGAGTTCATATCGATGACAGTGTTTGCGACCTCGATGTTGAATTGCGATTTCCTGGAGGCGGAGGGGCTTCCAAGGGTTGGACTGTTCGTCCATTAAAATCGTACATGATTTGAGTTCAGACCGGCGTAAGCCAGGTTGGTTTCTATCTACAATTTGTTTAGGAAACTAAGGTATAACTACATTCTCGTACGAAAGGATCGAATGATAGGTATCCGCTGGTGAACCAATTATTTATATTGTTGGGTAGCTACGATAGTATATATAATCCCTGAAGGCATCTCAAGGGAGAAGAAAAATACCATGGGTTTTCGCTTTTAAAGTATATGGGTTCGTTTTAGAACAAAACGTTGATAGGGTCTATGTGAAAAGCTAAAGATTACTAATGTGCTTAATACTAATAATTCAAAAGAGACTGGTAGCTTAAAGGTAAAGCGTATTGCTCATAACAATAAAGAAGTTGGTTCAAGTCCAATTCGGTCTACGTGAGTTTTTATTTAAATAGATGATTGTTTTCTACTAACCATAAAGATATTGGGACTTTATATTTATTATTTGGTGCATTTGCAGGTATGATAGGAACAGGATTTAGTATGCTTATAAGGTTAGAATTATCAGCTCCTGGTTCAATGCTTGGGGATGATCAATTATATAATGTTATAGTTACAGCCCATGCATTTTTAATGATATTTTTTTTAGTAATGCCAGTGATGATAGGGGGGTTTGGAAATTGGTTAGTACCATTGTATATCGGTTCTCCAGATATGGCTTTTCCTAGATTGAATAATATAAGTTTTTGATTATTGCCTCCATCTTTAACTTTATTATTAGGATCCGCGTTTGTAGAACAAGGTGCTGGTACAGGGTGGACGGTCTATCCGCCTTTAGCAAGTATACAGGCGCACTCTGGGGGATCAGTAGATATGGCGATATTTAGTTTGCATTTGGCTGGGATTTCTTCAATATTGGGTGCAATGAATTTTATTACTACAATATTTAATATGAGGGCTCCTGGTATAACAATGTATCGAATGCCATTATTTGTGTGATCAATTTTAGTAACTGCTTTTTTATTATTATTGTCTTTGCCTGTATTAGCTGGGGCGATAACTATGCTTTTAACAGATAGAAACTTTAGTACTGCATTTTTTGATCCGGCAGGTGGAGGAGACCCAATTTTATATCAACATTTATTCTGGTTCTTTGGACACCCAGAAGTGTATATATTGATTTTGCCAGGGTTTGGAATGGTTTCTCAGATAATACCAACATTTGCAGCTAAAAAACAAATATTTGGTTATTTGGGAATGGTTTATGCAATGGTGTCGATAGGGGTATTGGGATTTATTGTTTGAGCGCATCACATGTTCACAGTTGGTATGGATGTGGACACTAGGGCGTATTTTACAGCTGCAACTATGATTATTGCTGTGCCAACTGGGATAAAAATATTTAGTTGAGTTGCTACAATGTATGGTGGTTCATTGAGATTAGATACGCCAATGTTGTGAGCAATTGGATTTGTTTTTTTGTTTACTGTAGGGGGTGTAACTGGTATTGTATTAGCAAATGGTTCAATAGATATTGCGTTGCATGATACATATTATGTGGTTGCTCATTTTCATTATGTGTTATCAATGGGAGCAGTGTTTGCAATTTTTGGAGGATTCTATTACTGATTTGGTAAAATAACAGGTTATTGTTATAACGAGGTGTATGGAAAAATACATTTTTGATTAATGTTTATTGGTGTCAATTTAACATTTTTTCCGCAACATTTTTTAGGGTTGGCCGGGCTACCAAGGCGATATTCAGATTTTCATGATAGTTTTGCAGGATGAAATCAAGTGAGTTCTATAGGATCTGTTATTTCAATTGTAGGAGTGGTGTGATTTATTTATGTTGTGTATGATGCATTTGTAAGAGAAATCAAGTTTGTGGGTTGAGTTGATAGTCGTGGCTATTATCCTTCTTTAGAGTGAGCTCAAGCTTCTCCTCCCGCTCATCACACATATAATGAATTACCTTTTGTGTTTCAAGGTTCAGTTCTAAAGAATTAAATTTTTTTCTTTTTTTAGTCTAACAAAAGGATGTTATTAGTTATAATTTTAGGTAAGAATCCTGTGGTGCATAACTCATCTGGTAGAGTGATAGGCTTTTAACTTATTAGTGATTGGTTCAAGTCCAATTGCACCAGTTTGCCTCAAATAGATGTTGTTACATATTTCCAGCAATTTATATGAACAATTATATGTTTATTATTGTTATATATATGTGTAATTTTAAAAATATTATTTAGTATACAAAAACATTTGGCATTGCGGACTGTAGCAGAGGTGACTGATAAAAATACAATATTTATAGTTGCAGGGCAAACTTTAAAATCTTTAGGCTAGACTATAAAGATTTAAAACTTGGCTATTAAGGCATGTGCTTTAAAGGTAAAACAATTTTATAATAATTTAATTAAATTTTAGCGTGTTTTTTGATCAATTTAATACTATAAGGCTTATAACAATTCAGGTAGGGGATTGACTAATGAGTTTTACTAATTTTTCAATGATGATGTTGTTGGTGATTAGTATAATTTGACTGGTGTTAAGAAGCAATAAGTTAGTGCCTAATAGGTGACAATTGTTGATGGAGTTAATCCATAATACTATGCGGCAGGTTGTGCAAGAAAATATGGGCATGGCAGGACAAAAATTTTTCCCTTTTGTTATGTGTTTATTTTTATTTCTTGTAATGTTAAACGTATTCGGTTTATTCCCTTATGTGTTTACGCCAACAGCACATATAGTGATGACCTTTGGATTATCTTTGTCTATAGTAATCGCAGTAATATTATTAGGTTTAATTAATTTTAAAGGAGATTTTTTAAGTATGTTAATGCCCGCGGGGGTGCCTTATGGGTTAGCCCCGTTTCTTGTAATAATAGAAACATTGAGTTTTATGGTTAGGGCTATTTCATTGGGTGTTAGATTAGCTGCTAATATATCAGCTGGTCATTTATTGTTTGGCATTATATCTGGTTTTGCGTTTACAATGTTGTCTAGCGGATTGGCCGTATTAAGTCTATTTCCAATAATGGTATTAATATTTATTACATTATTAGAAATAATGGTTGCGGTTATTCAGGCTTATGTATTTAGTTTATTAACTACAATATATTTAGGTGATACATTAGTATTGCATTAACGTTGGCTTGACCTATAGCTCAATTGGGAGAGCATTTGCCTTCTAAGTAAGAGGTTGTAGGTTCGAGTCCTACTAGGTTAGTTTTATAAAAATGTGTTTAAAATAAATTATTGAAAAATGATACAACAAACATATCATCCTTATCATTTAGTAGATCCGAGCCCATGGCCATATGTAGGGGCTTGTGGAGCTTTTTTTACTACCGCGGGGGCTGTGATGTATTTTCATTATGGCCAGGCGTGAGTATTAATTATGGGATTAATTACAATCATAATAACAATGGTAATGTGATGGCGGGACGTAATAAGAGAGGCCACGTATCAGGGGCATCACACTTTAATAGTAAAACAAGGTTTAAAGTACGGAATGATATTATTTATTGTGTCTGAGGTCTGTTTATTTTTTTCTTTGTTTTGAGCTTTTTTTCATAGTAGTTTGGCACCTACTATTGAGATTGGGGCCGTTTGACCCCCTGGAGGAGTAAATCCTTTAGATCCTTTTTCAGTGCCTTTGTTAAATACAGCAGTTTTATTAAGTTCAGGGGCGACTGTGACTTGGGCTCATCATGCTATTATTGGTGGAAAAAAAAGACAAGCTGTGATTAGTTTGGCATTAACAGTAACATTGGGTATTATTTTTACTGCATTACAGGGAATGGAATATTATGAGGCGCCATTTACAATATCAGATTCAGTTTATGGTTCAAGTTTTTTTGTGACTACTGGTGCTCATGGGGCCCATGTGTTAATTGGAAGTACTTTTTTGTTAGTGTGTTTTTTTAGGTTGATTAAAGATCAATTTACGAGACATCATCATTTGGGATTTGAGGCTGCTGCCTGGTATTGGCATTTTGTTGATGTGGTTTGATTATTTTTGTTTATTTTTATGTATTGATGGGGGTGTTAGCCCATAGCGCTAAGCGCATAAGTTCTATCAGATTAAGTCTGACAGAATTATAGAGTGGGTAATAGAGGTTAGCCAAATGGTACGGCATTAAGTTTTGATCTTAATAATTACAGGTTCGATCCCTGTACCTTTAGAGAAGATTAGGTTAGTGGTAGACCAAGAGCCTTCAATGTTTTAAGCGTTGGTTCGATTCCAGCATCTTCTGGTTTGGGAGTATGATGGAATGGTAGACATATTTGGCTTAGGCCCAAAGTTTTATAGGTTCAAGTCCTGTTGCTCTTAGATCTTATCTACAATAGCTTAAGGGGATTAGCCTGAAAGGCATTAAGCGTAAGTTTAAACCACTATTGTTGAACATAGTTCTACAATAGCTTAATCGTAAAGCTTTTGGCTGTTAACCAAAATTATATCAGTTCAAGTCTGATTTGTAGAGTAAATTTTTGAAAAATGACTAAAACAATTAGAAAAGAAAATCCAGTTGTATCTTTAGTTAATAATATGTTGATTGATTTACCAAGTCCCTCAAATATTAGTTATTTTTGAAATTTCGGAGTATTATTGGGATTGTGTTTAATAATTCAGATACTTACTGGTATTTTTTTAGCAATGCATTATTGTCCAGATATAAATTTAGCTTTTTCTTCTGTTGCACACATTACTAGAGATGTAAATTATGGATTTGTTTTAAGATATATGCACGCTAATGGCGCATCTTTATTTTTTTTGTGTGTATATTTGCATATAGGTAGGGGGATATATTATGGAAGTTATACAAAAATTATAGTTTGAAACGTAGGGGTATTGTTGTTTTTATTAATGATTGTAACTGCCTTTTTGGGTTATGTATTACCATGGGGACAAATGTCTTTTTGAGCTGCTACAGTTATAACAAATTTATTATCCGCAATTCCGTATGTGGGTGATGATATAGTAAGATGAGTGTGAGGTGGGTTTAGTGTGTCTAACGCAACTTTAAATAGATTTTTTAGTTTGCATTATTTGCTACCTTTTGTATTAGCTGGTTTATCAATTGTTCATTTAATAGCTTTACATGAAGAAGGCTCTAATAACCCAATTGGGATAAGATCAGATATTGATAAGGTTCCTTTTCATCATTATTATGCTTTAAAGGATTTATTAGGAGCAGTTGTGTTTATTATAGTACTGTGTGTAATAGTATTTTTATTCCCATATGCTGGGGGGGATGCAGAAAACTTTAAACAAGCAAATCCGCTAGTAACACCAGTACATATAAAACCAGAATGGTATTTGTTGTTTGCATATGCTATATTACGTTCTATTCCAAATAAATTAGGTGGTGTAGTAGCATTATTGTTTAGTATATTAGTGTTGTTATTGTTGCCTTATTTGCATAAGAATCGATTTAAGGGTTTAAGATTTAGGCCATTAAGTAAAATTTTATTTTGGTTTTTAGTTGGGGATTTTTTAGTTTTAACGTGAATAGGCGGTCAACCTGTGGAGGAGCCATATATATTAATAGGGCAGTTAGCTTCGGTATTTTATTTTTTTTATTTTTTAATTTTGACTCCAATAGTTGGGTATATAGAAAATAAGTTGTTGAGGGCAGCACCTATAGATTTAATTTTAAATTAAAGTTTGGCCTTTGTAGCTCAAAAGAGAGAGCATTTACTTTGTAAGTAAGAGGGTGTGGGTTAAAATCCTGCCAGAGGTATTAACATAATATAATTTAGATGATAAAATTTTAAATGGCAACAGAGGTATTAACAGCTGGGAAATTTGTAGGTGCAGGTGCAGCATCTATTGGAGCAGCAGGAAGTGGGGCTGGTATAGGAACTGTTTTTGGAAATCTAATAATTGGCTATGCTAGAAATCCTTCGTTAAAACAACAATTATTTACATATGCAATCTTGGGGTTTGCTATATCAGAGGCAATGGGATTGTTTTGTATAATGATTGCTTTTTTAATTTTATTCGGGCTTTAATAAGTTTTAGTACCAGAATTGTTTTAAAGAACTCATGTATCAATTAAAGCTCGCAGAGTGTATATCAAATGGTAGATTGTCTGCTTTGGGAGTAGAAGGTTATGGGTTCAAGTCCCACCTCTCTGAGAAGGTTATAAAAATGTTATATTTAATATTTATATTGCCTTTAATAGGCATGTGTTTATTATTAATTACGTCGAGGGATAATATAGAGCGCTTGTGAAAAATTGGATTGGAGTGGTCATTATTAACGTTGACTGCCACAATTCTTTTGTGGGCTTCGTTTGATGGGGAAGGACAATTTCAGGCGATAAAAAAGTTAGATTGAATTTATAATTTTGAGCCTATTTTTGGGCCTTCAATATTTGCGTTAGATGGAATATCTATATTTTTTATAGTGTTGACGGCGTTATTGACACCAATATGTATTATAATTAGTTTAAATTCAATTAAATATTTGGTAAAAGAGTTTATTTTGTGTTTATTGTTGATAGAATTTTTGTTAATGGGTGTTTTTACTGTTTTAGATTTAGTAGGGTTTTATATATTATTTGAGGGGGTATTGATTCCAATGTTTTTAATAATAGGTATTTGGGGGTCTAGGGAGGAGAAAATACAAGCATCTTATTATTTTTTTTTTTATACATTTATTGGGTCAGTTTTTATGTTATTGGCTATTTTTATGTTATATAGTTATGCGGGCACAATGGATTATCAGGCCTTGTGCAGCTTAAGATTTGAGAATAGTCTTCAATATTTTATTTTTTTAGGGTTTTTTCTTGGTTTGGCAATTAAAATACCAAAAATGCCTTTTCATATATGATTGCCTCAGGCACATGTAGAGGCTCCAGTAGCAGGTTCTGTTATTTTGGCGGGGATTTTATTAAAATTGGGGGGTTATGGATTTATGCGGTTTTCATGACCTTTATTGCCAGATGCCAGTGAATATTTTTCGCCATTAATTCAGACTTTAAGTATATTTGCTATTATTTATGGCAGTTTGACAACTTGTAGACAAGTAGATTTAAAAAGGATAATAGCTTACTCTTCTGTAGCACATATGGGTTTAGTAACTTTGGGTATTTTTAGTCATACAATACAAGGGCTAGTGGCTGCTGTGTTTTTGATGTTGGCACATGGTTTAGTGAGTTCTGCTTTATTTATTGCGGCAACTTATTTATATGATAGGTTTCATACTCGTTTAGTAAAATATTATAGGGGGGCAGCAGTGATTATGCCTTTATATGGTATATTATTGCTGGTTTTACTTTTGGCTAATGCTTCAATTCCTTTAAGTTGTAATTTTGTAGGGGAGTTTATGTCTTTATTGGCTGCTTTTGAATATAGTTTTATAGTAGCAGGATTTGCTGCATTGGGGATTGTATTATCCGCAGCGTATTCAATATATTTATATAATAGAATATGTTTTGGTGGGCCGTCGAAATATTTATATTTCAAAAGAGATTTAAATAGGCGAGAGTTTTATGCGTTAATCCCTTTAGTTATATTAATTTATTTGATGGGGATTTTTCCTTTTCCAGTGGTTGATATAATAAAAAGTTCAATTATATATCAAGAGGTATATGGGCGAGAGTAGCTTAGATGGTAGAGCGTGGGTTTGTGGGGCCAGAGGTCAAGAGTTCGAGTCTCTTTTTTCGCCTTCTTTTGTTAGGTAAAAATATATAATTTAGTTTCTTCGAAATACATAGCCTTACGGCATAAATTAAAGACGGAAAGATTTTGGTGTTTTTAATAATAAAATGTGTCTGTAACCTAATTGGTAAGGTGTCTGTCTTCGGAATAGGCAATAAGGGTTCGAGTCCCTTTGGGCATAGTGTTTTATGAATATTTA
>Ga0126343_10000219_pt1:0-12500 | contig 19647 bp, 15 predicted proteins | sample Cyp2metagenome_FD_92531 | JGI IMG/M metagenome (GOLD analysis project Ga0126343, IMG submission 92531) | Coral microbial communities from Lord Howe Island, Old Settlement Bay, Australia - Cyphastrea 2 metagenome | ecosystem: Host-associated > Invertebrates > Cnidaria > Coral ...
TCTGTGTCTGTGTCTGTGTCTGTGTCTGTGTCTATTTGTCTTCATCAGTAGCATCTGACCACACTACAGTTGAGATTCACTTGTGAGCCTTTGTCTTTATCTGCAGTCACTCACGAAAGTACCTGGTTCTGCAAAGAAAGGTCTTAGGGAACAGTTCTTAGTCGTGACAAGGACGTTATCGATTGCCATATTCATCTCGTCATCAAGAAAACCTTCTCCCTCAAAGATTATCTACAAAATACAAAAAACAACAAAAGGTGTCTCACAGAAAACTAGACGGTGATTGTCAACCATACAAGGTCTAAGCTATTCACACCCAAGGACTTAAATGACACGTGAAAGCGAAATTGCTCACGAACCTGAATTCCTACTGCGCCTGACCAAGCCACTTGAGCAACTGACCATTCTTTACCATGATATCCAACCACATGCCATACTAATTCCGACATTTCTCGTTTCGTGTCTCTAAGGAAAACCTTTAAATTTGATTTTGATTTACTGGGCATGAGGTAGTTAAACCGCAAACACACGCCTACAGATTGATGGAATGGTTTCCATGGCAACAAAGAGCTTTCCAAACGTGCTATGTATGACTTATCAACATAAGTAAAACTACCTGAAAGAAGAGACATTGTCTCGATTAGTCACATACTGTTATAGGTGAAAACATCACTTACAACTTACATCACTTTTATTTACCCTCGGATTTTCAGAGTAGCTAATGCAGCTACTATCTCCGAGCATTTAACCATCATATGAGAGATAGACCACCACACCGGAAACATCGTCCCCTACTCTTTCCGACAAGTACGTGAGTTCTTCAACGTCCCGTGCTAACCATGTAACACTGACGATGCAGGAGACGGGGCCTGCGATTTATAGTCTTTATTCGAGAAGACTTGAACGTCTAACCGTTTGCAGATATAATTACAAAGGCAGTACATTCTCCTCAGTATATATTTTTGTTCTTAAGGCTCAGTGAGACGCATACAACACCTTGCAACATTGTTGCACAAGTTCGGCCATCTTGCTGAGATAGGTTGGAACGTTTGTGTGGTCCTATGAAGGTACTCCTTCAGTGGGGCAATCGCTTTCCATGTAAGATGATTGATTGTATTATGCCTTATTTTTCTTAAGGCTCAAGATGTAGTCAAGTGTTTGGCAAAACAATCTTAACCAGAACAAAAAGTCGGCCTCATTGTCTCTTACACTCTAGATCATTTTTTTTAAAAATTTAAACATATTTTATTGGCGAAGTTTGCCCTAAGAGGAAAATAACTCATCGAGAGGGCTCACTTCGAAATAACATTAAATAGAAAAATATTCATTACTTAATAATTAGCCAAAGCGGCAGCAAAACAGACAAAAGAAAAACATTTAAGCATTTTGCAGTTCGAAGAAAGTTATTTATACAATTTATAAGGAAGAGATTTGTTACAAAAGAACTCAATATTTCTAACTTGAAGGTCTGAGCAACAAAAGCCAGAATGAACGTTTCACACAAACACAAGTGCAGCAATACATTTATAGATTCTATTTCTTTTAAAACTACCTGGATATTTAATGAAGGCGTTATTTGGAGGTAACTTCCATTTGTCTTTCTCACCAACGCTGGTCCAACCGCAATATCCAAGGTCAAAAGAACATTCATCAAGTATTGCAGCTGACAACGAAATAAACCGGGTTAATCATTTAAGGCGAGGGAGTTTTTTCCCTACATGTCAAAGTCTGGAAGGAAACTGTTCTTAAGAAAGATCAGAATATGACAGATTGTCGTTAACTGTCCAGGAATTCACTTTTAAAGCCGTCAAAAGAAAACATTTACCTTGACTGTGAACACGTCCTAGCACTCTCTCGTCAATAATTTGCTGGGAATTGTTGACAGATGAAAAACTGACCTGTTAAAGAAAGTTCAATCCGAAAGGAATGAACAAATTGCGCAAATTCTTCCATTTTAGCAAGTTCACTTATTTTTAATTATTCTGCCTATTACAGCATCTTTTCTATTTCAGTAAACATTATGTAATAAAAAGCCAAAAAAATAAATAAATAAATAAAAAAAGGGAAAAAGAATAAAAACTAAACCTGTAACTCATTATCATAACTTCCGCATTCCAATAACATCACCAAAGCTGTTTTTCCGTATATCGCACCGCGGGTTTCGTAAGTTATCTCAAGACAATCAACTCGGAAATAGGCCATACTCGTATTCCTGGTATTGGACTGGAACTAGCTTGAAATGGAGGGTCGTGCGGGGGAATATCATTAATAAGCGCTGAGATTCCCCGCATTAGCCTCAGTTGCAAGCTAGTTCCAGTCCAATACCGAGAATACAAATATGGCCTACTCTCAGGAAAAGTTCATTTTTACAGGACAACAGTTAAGAACTGACCTTTATCGCAGAATATCCAGGTTGTTGGTCCGTGTTAAAGGTAGCTGTGAATGATGTGTTCACACACGAAAAGTTTAGCGCCGAATTCACTGTTACGTTTTGTCCAAGGGTTGAGATGTTCAGTTCCAACTGACAATCCGGGCAGTAAACGCCTTCACAGCAGAACTGGTAGGAGCCTGTTGAACGAAATAAACCGATATCATTCCATTCTTTTCAGTTTGTTATGAACGCGAAAGGGTTAGCATCAGTTGCAGGCATGAAGGATTTTATACACTATGAATCTGCGTGGTTGGGAATTTCCCTCTGACGAACTTTTAAGACAAGACATGGGTTTTATATCTCCATAATAATGTATGGCGATTATAAAGAAGATTGGAATTGAACTAGAATGGGCAAAAATCGAAATGAGGGTCACTGGCAAATATATGTGTTAAAGAGTGAAACTAAAACTAAAAACTAAAATTTTTAAATTATGGGATTTACTGAGAAATTGTGAAAGTACACGATGAAGAATGCGCAGTAGTACGCATTCTTCATCGTGTACTTTCAGAGCATCTCAGTAAATCGCATAATTTCAAAAATTTAGTTTTAGTGATGTAATCGCTTCAGCGCTCTATTGTGATGCTGCAATCTGATTGAAATGACAGGTTTTAATGAATTTGTAAATAAATAACTGGAAATCATTATCCGTGGAATCACAATTATTTCAGTAGAATATTCGGCCTTGGGCCTCGTCGACTAACAAACAACCGAGAGCGAATAATCTAACTGTTAATTATTATTATTTTTCACTTCATAATATCTACCAGTCCGGTTTGCTCTGAGGAACTAACCTGAAATACGTAACTTTGATCCAACGACAACATATAAAAGCGTTTCGTTATCCTTCAGTGTCACCTTTAATATGCGTATTCCTGTTGAGAATTCGAGTCCAAAAGAGAGTTACTGGCGAAAAAATGACATAGACGGGTATGCAATCGCTCAGAAAATCCTCTTGAACATTGCTTAAAAGACCTCATTATTATAAGTGGCCAGATATTGTATCGAGAATAAATAGCTTTTACATCTATGCAATTCCTCAAAGAAAAATACGGATTTTCTTCAAAAATGGACTATCATGACAGCCAAGATTTCCCTTTTCTCTTAGTGTGGGAAGCGCGGTGGCCTCATGGTTAGTGCGCTCGTCCCCGCGAGAGCGAGCGCTCCGTTTTCAAGCCGTGGTCTGGGACACGATGTTGCAGGGGAGTGACCTGCGATGGACTAGCATCCCATCCAGGGGCTTCATACTACAGAAGCCGGGATAAGCTCCGGATCGCTGGTAAATGAATTGTATGTTTTAAAACAAGAACCCACTGCAACGTTACCTGGTTGAGTTCGAAACAGTCTTGTTCCAGGAATGGGGCGTTCATACTCTCCATCTGGTTTGCGCATGCCCACAGATACATGGTCTTCGCCCCAACGCTCATACATAATAACCTCTATTTTATAAAAACGGCATTCGTCAAGAAAAATTGGTTGCGACACTTGTTGTGGGTGCCTTTATAACATAAGAGAAAAAATGGTAAGAAAAAGTAAAAAGGAACAGTAAACAAGCCGGATAACGTAAGAAAATATAATCAAGTTCAAAAAAAAAAGGAAAACAATTCAATGTCGATCACATCCGTGTGTCACTCACTTGTTCCACTGAAGATGCCAGGTCCATGCATCCAAAGCAATGATTGGCTGCTTGGGTAAACTCTCCTCAGCTTCCTTGTTCGGGCTTTCAGTGCCATACTCATCTACATCGTACTTCCACAACTCACACCAATCATCGCATGACACGTAAAATGTGTAATTGCCACTATTAGGGACCTGTAAAATTACATACACTTCATAATTTCAATAACAAGAGGAACACTTGTGTATCGACTGCTAAGTACGCCACACAAAATCCTAGTTGTAGAACGACTCCGTAGAAGTCATTTTCACGACTCGTCTTCGAGGAATAACGAGAGCTCTATGGGGAACGGTGCTAAAATACTATATAACCTTATTCAAAATCATTTCAGTTGTTCGTGTAGCATCAACAGCCATCTTAACCCCAGCGATAACATCAGTTTGCGAAAGGTTAAAGCAATTTTAATAATATTATAGGCGACATATACAAAGAAATTAATCATTTCGCATTTATTACACTTTAATGGCAAATCGAAGTTTACCTGCAGGTAGCTTGTTAATCGTTGAACGTAATATCTTCCTACGTTAACTGGTGCATCAAATTCGCGCAAAATCATCCGGCTTTGAGGTGGAGTCTTGAAAACGGGATGTTGGCGCATGGTTGCCACTCTGTTCCGGTCCATGTTAGCGCTATACCAAACTTCACGCAAAACTCCGCGAGTCTGACCAACAAACTCTACCAAAGACAAAATGTGAACAGCTCTTGAGTAAGGTGTCTTGTAAAAAAAACGCCATTGTGCATGTACAAGTCTTTACCGTTGAACAAAGACAGAGATTACCATTTAGCATCCCTAGGCATAGACTTACATGTATGGCATACAGTGCGTGTGTTACAAGTGTGACATCCATGTGTCCCGTGTAAGTGATATGCAAGTATCACATGCGTGACATCCATGTAACACTTGTCACATGCGTGACGTACACGTCTCATACGGGTTCCCTTTACAGGTCACATGAGTAACATATATATGTCACATGTGCGCCATCAGAGAGTTGTATGCATGGATGACATCCAAACAATTACAAAATGCACGTGAATCAATGGACAGGAAGGTTGCTTCTAAATTGTTACTTTAAAATTTCTATAACAAAATTTGTGAAAAAAATTTTGTGTCCTCCGATAAACGTGGCACCGTAAATTCCAACTTTAAAGCCCCTCCAGTTATAAATCCTTGCATCTAACTCACCAATCGATTTCACGACAACGTGGCACAGGACTAGCGTGACATTATCCCCAATCAGCGTCACTGTCACGTAACTGCCGCGAGCCGGTGGAGAACAGAGAAATTTGTAGTCCTGAGTTTTCCCTCCATATTCCATGGATTCTGTGCATGTTGGATCTAAACCGGTTGAACTGGTAGATACAGTGATTTTGATCATGCCAATGTCACGTGGACAGCAATCGATTTTATCGGTGATCTCAGCAGATTCAACATACAGCGTTTTGTCAAGGGCTAATTGCCACCAAGGATTCGACTCCTACATAAAAAAAACAATACCCATTACAAGTGTTAAGAACTCAACAAGAAGCTTAGAAGGAAAATAAAAATCCATGGGCTATGCTCATAGACCAGACAAAAACTTCGAGATCATATTGACTGATGGACTTTCCTGGTAGTCGCTGATAAAACAGGAAACAGAAGGTAGGCACGTACCACCCATGTAAAATCGTCATTAAAGTAAGAAAATTAAATCAAATTAGAGAGAAACTACAATTAATGAGGCTGTGTTGTTCGGTAGGCTGAGGGACTTGGAGCTTGTACCGCACCAAGGAAAGAGGGAAGCAAAGATCGAATCCTTGCTCGTATAACTTAGGGGGCTTGACAACGTCTAAAGGTCGGGAACATTGGTCCCTACTTCACTTACGGTACTGGTTCTATATTTACACAAAGAAACAAAGGAAAAGCAGAGCCTATATCGGAGGCGTCTTTCCTTGAGGCCAGGTTAGATTTCAGTATAGGATGGGTGCTCTTTTTGAGAGATCAGGATCGGGACCTATTTGGATGACTTACTATCAACAGACCTTTATTGACTAGGCAACTGTAATTGGCTAATAGTACAAAATCAGAAAAACAACTACGGAAATGAGCGGAAATCAAAACACTACACAAGTGTCAGGCGATTTACATTCTGATGAAGGCTAGTTGAAGAAGGGCGCAAGGAAAAAGCTTCCAGTCGAGCGAGAGAGAGGACAGGAAGCACCTCGGGCAGGGTCAATCTGAAACGACAGGATTTTAGGCCTGGCTAGTCCTATATATTAATGGGAGTTTGGTGTCAGGAAGTTTCCATGCAGATATATATTTTCAAAATAGTCAGACATTGACACATATTAACGGCCGTGACATCTGGTGAAAAAGGTTCTTGAACGCCCGTAAGGAAAAGCTGACATGGCACAACATCATCGCATGCAACAGTCCAACCATTTGTGTTCATATTTGTTCATATTTGACGAACGAATGTTAAGTTTGACGGGAATGTAACGAGGGAACGTGGCCGAGTGATTTAGGCCGTTGCGTCAATCCGGAGGTCCCAGCTTCAAGCCCTCCTTCTCCTCGATTTCGTTTCGTTTATCTTCATTTTTTGCTTACTCTTGTACTATTTCTTACCTTTTCCGAACGAAAACAAGTGGCGTAAGATCTATCAATGGCCATGAAGGGATCAAACGGTTTCAGAACACTTGAACTTTGTGTCCTATTACTCTGTGACAATGGACTTACTGCATGAAAGAAAGTAAAACTGTCAGCGAATACCAGGAAAAGAGCCTCTTCTAGCAGGGAAAGTAAAACTAAAATAAATACAACGAAACAAACCACTCGCAGAGCGTAATCATGAAGCTGATCAGGTAACTGCGTTATAGTTACTGTGTTTTGATACAGTTTTTTGCATACCAAACATTTTCAAACAGCTTTTTACTTGTCTTCCTATCATTAGATCGATGTGAAAACTAACCAGTGATTGAAGGTGGATTGAAGTTTGGCCGGTATCATTTTATTTATTTCCTAAGGCAAACGACATCTCCATGGCAACGATAAACAAACATTTAAAATTTGTTTAACATGAATTTTGCACGAACCAAATGTGATATAAAAAAGTTCATATCAATGTCTTTAACTATCATAATGTATATAATGAAAGGAATATGCAATTTCCGAGCATGCACACAAAGGAGGTGAATTACTCGTGTTAATCGGGAAAACCATTCTGGAATTGCGTCCCACTCTCTCCTTCATTAGAACATCAACATCTCATGCAAAATTGTTATAACTAAAAGGATTTAACTTTGACGCGAAAGAACTTTAGCCTTTTGATGCTCTCTCGTTCGGATCTCCCTGTGGATGACCAAAAGGAACTTCTGTAATTTAGGTAATTCTGTACTTAACTCTTAACTTGCCCCGTAGAATCTTTTCAGTCTTTCCTTGCGTCGCAAATCACTAAAGTTATGACAGCCGGCCAAGGTTTTATTATCTTTTGATAATAGTAAATACATGGTCTGTTTTTAAAAAAATAAGAATACTGCAGTGTTACCTGCTTTCATCCAAAACAGTCTTGTTCCACGAATAGGAAGCTCATACTCTCCACTCGGTGTGCGCATGCCCACAGACGCGTGGTCTCTTCCCCAAGTTTCGCGCATAAAGACCTCCATTTGATAAATATGACTTTTGACGAGAAAAATTGGTTGCGACATTTGTTGTCGGTATCTTAAAAAACAAGAAAGACAGAAGGGTAAAAACGAGTAAAAAATCCCGGATAAGGAAAACATATTCAAGATAAGAAAAAAAAAAACTTTCAAAGACATGTCTGTCTGTTGCTCACTTGTTCCACTGAAGACGCCCAGTCCATGCATAAAGAGCAATGATTGGTTTCTGGGATAAGCTCTCCTCAGATTTCTTGTTCTGCTTTTTCATGCCAAACTCATCTACATCATACTTCCACAACTCACACCAATCATCGCATGACACGTAAAATGTGTAATTGCCACTCTCAGGGACCTTAAAGTAAGGAAGAGGAACAAATTCGTGTTACTGTTGAGAATACTCAACCATCCACTCTGTAGGTGCTATATTCACAACTCTTCGTTTGCGAAGAACAAGCCATTCTTATGGCAAACGGTACCAATGATTCACTTAGCAGGTGCTTAGCAGTTGCTAGAATAGTAGCAGTAGCATCCTAACTCCCAACAGTAATGTCAGTATTCAAAAGAAACTACTTGTCCTTAGCTACTTTTAGTGGAGCACATTTTAATGGTACATCGACTGTTTACCTGTAGGTAGCTTGTTAATCGTTGAACGTAATAGTCTGCTACGTCGACTGTTGCATCGAAATCCTGCAAAATCGTCTGGTTTTGAGGTGGAGTCTTGAAAACTGGCTGTTCGCGAATAGTGGCTACTCCTCTTTGAAGGTAATCAACCTGATACCACGCTTCACGCAAAACTCCGCGAGTCTGTCCCCAAAACTCTACAACAGACAAAACATGAAAGAAGCAGTAAGGACTACGTTTTAGTCGTGTGATGTATCTTGTAAAATTCAGATAACTATTCAGCATGGCTAGACTGACAGCTAAGACAAGCTATGTTAATGGCACGTGCGTGACATCCACGTATTTCATGGATGACATCCACGTATTTCGTGGATGACATACACGTATTACATGCGTGACATCACATTTTATATATAAAACAATATGTAAGAAAAGTCCTCGGGAAGACGTTAAAGCAGGCCTGTCTGCTTCAAAGGTCATCGAGTGAGAAACTAAATAGGTAATAAGAATTGTAGAGAGCAGAAAGGCAACTGTGGAGGGCTTCAGACCTCGACACCCAAAAAGTAAAAATTTTATTATCACGTTGCCAGTAGCCCGAAACAAAAAATTCATGTTGAGTCTTTCTAGAAAACGTTTTAAAACTCAATAATTGGCTAGCCAACCTAAAAAGGAGGAGGTAGCCACGTGTCATTTACATTGTTTACCCTGAACAGTTCTCACGACAACTTGGCCGAAACGCAGCAATCACAGATCAAAGATGATCCTTTCAGGTTTGGTACAGAACCTTACTTTCTAGGAAAACAATTTTGAACATGCCGGATGAACACTCTGAGCTCCAGTTTTGAAACATCGTGGATACTGAAACAACTTTTCATAATAAAATTAGTGTCTTGTCTCGAGTTTTGTTGTCCATTGGATACCCGTCCAGCCATTCAATTTTTCTTTCGGAACCTGCTTCAAAAAATATTCAAACTTTGTGCCTACCTTCAGTGACATTGTGAGCATAAAAAGAGAAAGCTTGTTTTGCTTTGCAACAAATCACATTTCCGTGATCGTAGAGGCTAATTATTGGTCCATGATTACTCCTTTCGATCACATAAACTCTTCTGGAATTGCTTCCCACTGTCTCGTTATTTAGGACGACAACATCTAGTGGAAATCTGACATAGCTGGAAGGATCCAACTTTGACGTGACAAAACTTTGGCCGCTGGACGCTTCTGAGTAGATAAAGTATGTTGTCTCGTTCGGATTTCCTCGTGGATGCTCGAGAGTGAATCGGAATTCTTCAAAGAACATGCCGTGTCCGGAGGGTTGATTGAAAATTCTGAAGTCTTTTCCATTGTAAGAGTACACGTAGTATATCGTCTCTTCTGCAAATGAAATATCTAGGAATAAAAAAAATGCATCGAGTAATTTTCTACAAGCTGATTTCTAAATATTTAACGAATAAAGAAGCTTAAGCCGTGCGTTACACTGTGATAAAACACAACAGGTATTTGAGAACACACGTAGAAAACACTCGCCTTCGGCTCGTGTTTTCTACATTTCTCGAGTGTAATTTACTTTATGATAGAGAGGTAATGCGGCGAAGAACAATAAAACATGCTTTTTCTATGTGTCATACTCTAATAAAACATGGGCTTTTGACCAATCAGAGCGCGCATAGGGTCCTATCTGTATTAAAATACTAGTCACAAAAATTACAATTTCCTGGATTGTGATTGGTTTAAAAATGCGATTTATTACCAGTGGGGATAAATAATTTTATGAAACCTGGGCCGTGATTAATTTCCCGGATGGAGTCACATCCGGGCCCTAAATAAAGTTCGATGTAAGCACGTGAGCATCAGGTTACAAGCCTCTTTCATAGAAGCTTCGGTGAAGGGCAAGTTTCTTCCCACCCACTTTGCCCCTCCCCATCTTTGTAGTGTTATCAGTAGTACAATGTACATTATCACATTCGTAGGCAACGTGAGGCGTGTTTGCCCTCACCTTTGCTGGAAAAAGGTACGTATTTCCAGTTCGTTTGTATTTTGAGATGTTCTCACAATAAACGGCCACTTAACTTAGTGGCCAAATTATGGCAAAGATTTGTGTCAGATTAGCTCTCTTCCCAGCAAACCGAGCTTGGTCTTACTGTTAGCGATGCACATTGCAAAACACAGTCCCTAGCGAATGAGCAGGGTGCATAAAACTCCTATTTTTCAACAATTTACTTGCAAGTTGTTATCGGACAGTTTGTTATTGGACAGTTCAATAAGCCAATCACATTCAAAGTTGTAGTTTAAATCAACCGGCTATTCTTTTCTCGGAAATTGTAATTTTTATGATTAATTGTTAATGTGTCGTCCAACCATACTCGGAATTAACAAATCGGACTCCCGATGCGCGGCAGTGTGATGTTGTTATCACTCGTATGATTACATACCGAATTCGACTCCATTCATTCCTATTACCATTACTGATAGGCGCAGTGTTTCCATTTGCCCGCTGACATGGACAACCAGATTCACGAATAAAATAAATAATCGTTAAGACACAGTTCTACGCTAAAAACGATTCAAATCAACGCAAAAAATACCAAGAGTTAAGTGAGAAATGGGAGTCCGAGAAGAAGTTAATTACATGTTTGGTTATTTGGCAGAAGCGTTATTAGTTAGTTGGCAACATGCACATATAAACAATTCTTGGGGTCGTGAAAATAGAGAAACCATTGTTTTTACGATATCTGCAAAAATTCTCGCGCTCATTGACTAATTTTTATTGTCAATAAGTAGACAGGCACATGAATTCTTAATTCATGCGATACGTCAACAAGCGAGGGCGCAATATTCAACATCGTAAAAAAACCTATTGGTGTCAGTTTTAATGCTTGGAAGTATGTGATGTGATGGCAGTTTTTAATGTGTCAGTTTACATTGACAATGAATTTCGACATAACATTGTCAAAAGAGTCTGCGGACCCCCAGCTACTGTGACATAGTTATGACGAAATTCACGATCAATAATAAGACAGACGCATGAAATACTGACGTCAATGGAGAGCAGGGTTGGCGAAGTGGTGACAGCGCTCTCCTTCCACCAATGTGTCTCGGGTTCGACTCCCGAACCCGGCGTGATATGTGGGCTGAGTTTGTTGGTTCTCTACTCTGCTCCGAGAGGTTTTCCTCCGGGTACTGCGGTTTCCCCGTCTCGTCGAAGACCAACATTTGATTTGATTTAATTTATTTGATTTATTTATTTGATTTACAGTCTACTCTATTAGTAGAGCACTCGTGCTCAGTCAGAACGATTTGAGACTTAAATAAATTTAAGTTGTTATTATTGTTATTATTAAAGTGTTTATGGTACTCTATAACTACCTGTTCGATTACAAGTGCCTCTTTCAAACGAAAGGTCGTCCAGTGCTACATCCCCTTTATCACTGCTACCTCTAATTCCGTCGACAATTATCTAGTAATGAACGACAAAGAAAAGTAGCCTTGTTACAAGATATATCTGCCCAGGTCGTGCAGTCCATAGTATACTTTGTTACTGATAGAAACAATGAAGTGTTATGTTTGTTGGCTAGAGACTGAGAACATGACAATTTGTAACGTTGTACATCTACAACTCACCCGATAACTAGAAGTCTCCTGACGTTTATTTTTCTTTGCATACTTTGTGACCAAAAATAAAATTAAAGCGAATGTCCTGTATGTTTGCTGGCCTAAAGGCACGACATTTTATTTCATTTCTGATCATTTTTCCTCTTTTTATTATCAGACGCTGCAAAACAAACATTTTACAACTCACTTGATAACTTGACGTCTCGCCGATGCTTATTTTCCCTTGTATCCAATGGTTTCCTTGATCTCCACACCTCAGCCAAACAGGTTTTAACTTGTTTGTAGCGTGGAATTTTATGTATATAACAACACAACTAACAGTGGCGCCATACATGTGGTAGAAGAACGTCATGCATTGCTGCCCCCGCATCCAAGGGCTCTCAAGTCTTGCAGCGTCTCCCAGCTGTCGTGGACTAGAAGTTTCAATATAAATGTACATACCAGTTCCTTGAGTAAAAAAGAATAAATTATTAGTACAAGTAATTGTAAGTTTGGTGAAATTTACAGGTATTGTGATACGTTTTT
>Ga0126343_10000219_pt1:17500-19647 | contig 19647 bp, 15 predicted proteins | sample Cyp2metagenome_FD_92531 | JGI IMG/M metagenome (GOLD analysis project Ga0126343, IMG submission 92531) | Coral microbial communities from Lord Howe Island, Old Settlement Bay, Australia - Cyphastrea 2 metagenome | ecosystem: Host-associated > Invertebrates > Cnidaria > Coral ...
GCTCCCTATTGTCTTTTTTGTCTCTCCTGTGGGTAACGACTTTTAGTCAACAGCTCATTTTCGTAGTCTTGAAATGGAACTGCTGTGGCTTGCAACTGAGGCCCATGCGGGGGAGGATCATTAAATCAATATTCTTGAAGTCCAATCAAGGGTAGATCAAATAACATTATAATAATAAAACAATATTGGAACACTCTTACTAAATAATCCGAGCTTATAACGTCGCTGCCTCCGGCAATTTTTTGAACAATCAACGGTCTAAGCCCCGCCTGCTTGCGTGACTTGATAAAACTCAGGAATTCGTCCAATAACTTGGGAGGTATTAACATGCTTAATTCTCCTTAGGTATGTCCCAGTCTTTATGGTGCTACTTTAAATCTAAGTTATGGAACAGCCTCCCGGACTCAGTGAATCCTGAGTGCACTAACTGACGTCGACATCAGCCACTAAATATGAACCTATTAATAACATTTTCCTTTTCATATCTCACTTGTGCATAGTTTTAATCTCTATTGACAATTTATATAAATTTTTCATACATAACTTTTACTTACACCTTACATACGTATTATGTATTCTTAATTAGAAAGCAGTCCTAAGAAAGCACGCGCACTGATTGGTTAAAAACCGTGTTTGTATAACTCGATGGAGACACAGAACTAGCGCGCTATTGACGTAGTGATGGCGCGAGCAAAGATAATTTACATTTTGATCATCAAAGTTTGATCATCATCAAAATTTACATTTTGATCATCAAAGTTTCTCGTTCTCCCAAACTTCCACTCGTGTTTGTATAACTCGATAGAAACACATTACATGAACATGTTTTCTATTTCTTTAACATTCTTCGATAGTTTATCGTAGTTATATATTCTTAGATTGCCTAATTTAATATTTATATCCTGTAGTAAATTTTTACTTTTTTAATTTTGTTTTCTTGGCGCACCTGTAAACTAGCTGGTGCGTCCTGTAGATTCTGCTTATCAAGTCTTTGGGATGCACCGTCACCATAACGTAGTGTACCACAGGATTAAATCCCATGTTTCCGTGTTTCTTCAACGTGACGAAAACGGAAATACGAGTAAAGGTCACTAGACCGACAGCGGAAACGCCTATTAAGGCCGCTGCTGGAACTGCAGTTTTTTTTTGTCGAGGTCAAATCCGGTTAAAATTTGTTGAACCATCAGCGTGCCGCACACTGGTCGATTTTTTGTCGCGACTAACCGCGTTGAGGCTTGAAGCCGAGTCATCCAAAATCAAGATGGCGCCTACTCCACTGACGTGACTCTCGTGACATTTCCTAATTGGTTGAGGCGCGCGCTAGCCCCGACAAATGGTCTTGGCCCACCGCGCACCAGCCGATAAGGCCCCACAAGGCTCAACATGACGTTTTGGGATCTAGCACTCTCAGATATCGTCCGGCAAGCCCCGATTCATGTCACAGACTTGTCTGGATTCACCACACACTAGCCGACAAGTGAAGCCGGCTTATTTCTCAGTCGATAATAAAATCTGCTAGTGTGCGGCGGCCTTTACATTGTGTAACCGTCGTGTTTCCGCGACGGTTTCACATATTTCTGCCCCGTTTCCGTTTTCGTCTTGATATTGCTGTTGTCCTTAGATTCATTACCTTTGTTAGTACTTTATCGCTCGTATTCGGCTACTGTGGTAGCTTACTGGAAATAGTTTTCTGCTGTTGATTGTCAATAAAGTATCTAGAAGTCCCATCAATTTTTATAGATGTGTTCAAACTTTTTTTTCGTACCTTAGTCCTCTTACACTATGTTGCAAACATTGTGTGACGGTATTCGGAAATAACACATATGTATCAAAAGAGTAATCAACAATAATGATAATGATAATGATAACGATAACGATAACGATAACGATAACGATAACGATAACCATAACCATAACCATAACCATAACCATAACCATAACCATAACCATAACGATAACGATAACGATAACGATAACGATAACGATAACGATAACGATAACGATAACGATTATGATAATGATAATAAAAAATAAGTAAAAACGTTCTCTGGTAAAAAGTTTTGAATAAACTATGAGCTTTCGACAGACTGAACTGCTGCCTTCGACGGATAAAAATGTGTGAAGCCTAAAAGCGAAAGAAATTTAAA
>Ga0126343_10000220_pt1 | contig 19611 bp, 4 predicted proteins | sample Cyp2metagenome_FD_92531 | JGI IMG/M metagenome (GOLD analysis project Ga0126343, IMG submission 92531) | Coral microbial communities from Lord Howe Island, Old Settlement Bay, Australia - Cyphastrea 2 metagenome | ecosystem: Host-associated > Invertebrates > Cnidaria > Coral ...
AAAAAATGTTTAATTAGATCTTGATGGACTGGCCCGCCTAGACTAGCACTAGCTATCCGCGGACCAGTCAATATGTTAAAAATATTTATTTATCTGAAATAAAGAGTTGTTGTTGTTGTTGTTGTGAATCTCAGGGGTCAGTTGTGTATTTGCTTTACGTTTAGGTGGAAACCTTATTCTGTGTGGGATCACCGCTGGCGGTGTTTCTAACATTACGAGGGCTCAGACCTCAGGATGACGTAGAAGACCATGTGTTACCAAAGTCTGTTTGTAAACGTCTGGTGAATATTTATCATCCAGCCGACCCTGTGGTAAGAAATATAATGTGATGAAGAAAAAGTGATACATGATACAATTTTGCTTTACAAGGTGGTTCTAACTTTTAAGCATTCAAATGAAAGCTATTTTAAAAGCAGTATTCTCGTGTGCGGGTACTCTTTATGATGCTGTCTGCTTGAGGCGGGTCTAACATTTAAGTCTGTGGATGAAACTCTAGTGTGTGACCATTCAAATGAAAGCTATTGAGCAGTACTTTCATGTGGTACTGTTAGTATGCTCTTCAAGGCAGTTTAAACTTTCCGTTTGTTAAATTCATCTTGTTTTTCTTCTTCCTCTCGCTCAGGCCTATCGCATAGAGCCCCTTATCAGCGAGGGGTACGCCGACATTCCTCCAGTGCAACTGGATCGCTTTGACAGCAAGCAGTCGAGTAAGACTGGTGCGGCTGGTAAGTGGGGAAGCCTGTTTGCATCATATCGAGCCGGCTTCTCCAAGCGGAGAACAGACGAAGAGGCCAGCGACCGGTCAGCGAGTCCAAACAGCGAGGAGAATGCAGAGGACGAAAACGCTGTGATTATACACAATGCTGTGTCCATGGAAAGTACCACAGGTTGGATTTGTTAAAAAGATGCTTGAAAAAAAAGTCGCTCTGGCCGCGGGGTCATTGCGTTGTAGTTGTGTTCTGGGACAGTTCATAGTTAGTAGTTTAAATTTGTTTTGTTGTTGTTGTCGTTGTTGTTTTATAAAACAACCCAAAGCAAATACGCGCGCTGATTTTGTAAAACCGTGTTTCATGTTTTCTATTTCTTAATTGGTATAAATAAATATTGTTGTTGCCAGGACACTTATCTCTCACGGTGTCTGACTCCGCCCAGTGGTGTAAGCGGCCTCGAGTGAACTATTACTGAGCACAAACTGGGAAACTGAACCGGAACGTACCGTTACCTTGAAAGGTCTGCCGGTTCATATCCAGAGTCGGAACAGACTTAACTACGTTTATCAGTTGAGTAAGGAGCGACTAAGTTTGGTCAGCAGGTTTTAACGTTGAAACTACAGTGTTGTCAATGGTAACTTGCCTGGTTTCCAATGGTAACAATATCAACAGCGTGCGTTGCCTACCATGAAAGCCCGCCAAATTTTGAAAAGAGACAAACGACCTCGGCCAGTACTAGTATGTTGTTTCGCGCCTTTTCCTGCTTGTGACATCAAAGCCGACATGTTGTCACTGGAAACGGAGCCAGTTGCCCGTAACAACAGCACGATTTTAACGTTAAACCATGGTGACCAAACGTAGTCGTACCTTGCTCAATTGATAATCGTAGTACCTTCTGCCCCAAGGTAAAGTATATGAAAAGTAAGTACGGTCTTAAAAGTTGAGGGATCGATCTTTATCCATGCTTGTTGTCTTTTCAATTTCTGTTAGTTAACGGCGCATGCGCCGAAGGACATACCTTTACAGACGGGAGCTCGTCCGCTTCTTCCAAGAGAACGGGATGGTTAGCCAGTTTGTTTGGAGCATCCAAGCAGTCTACGTCAAGTAACTCGAGTCAAGAGTCGGAAGAAATGTCAGAAACTGATGGAGGCTCCAACAAAGATGAACACATGACAGTGCCGTCAAAAGGTAAGTTGCCTCATTTGAGTGATTGTCAAGTTACAGGAAATATAAGTGGCTAGGTCACGCAGTCTTAGGCAATTCCAGTACCGATCCAATGGTCATAGAATTAACTGAAATATCACAATAACGGCACAGAACTATAGAAGAACTCTAACAAAACACAGGAAAGCCAAGAAGGGACATGGATGGACAAAACTGAAGGGGATTAAAATGGATTGCATGTGGGTAAATTTGAAAAACGTCGGCCCACCTTTTTTTCAAATTTATATGGGTTTATATCAAAGTGGCATTTACACAGCTGGAAAATCTCAGTTTTTATGTGGCCATTTCAAGTTGTCATGTGCAAATGGAAGACTCTTGCTCTGCCAATTTGACGTTTAGAACTCGTAATTAACAAAAGTAATCAAATTACCCAAAATAGCGTGTCATAGCCCCTTTAAAGTTACTCAGTACTGGAAAGTCTACAGAAGTTGCCAATTATAAGAGTACGTGTGTCCATGATGTAAAAAACAAAAAAAAATCGATAGAACCCTCACATTTTATAGAATTCTACAGTTTAAAGCACCAAACTCTACAGTGTCTGGCGTGGCTCACGACTTCTCTCCATATGCAGTCATTTTTCTTTATTTCACTTCCAGTTTTGAAAGAGCGACTCGACTACACGCTACGGGAAGGATATATGGAGAGTAACTATTGGTCTGCGGTCACGTCTCATGTGTCGTATTGGTCGTCATATGATGTGGCACGATTTATCCTTGAGAACTGCCTCGATTCAACGCAAGCTATGGACCAATCCTAAAGTGTTCGGTATTGGAATTCAGAATTTAAAGATTGAAAGGAATTTTATCAGTAGAAATTAGAAATCCTGAGCATACAAGTCATACCAAAATAAACGAGGACAAATTTTATAATGAGATGGGGTGGGGGGGGGGGGCTGCGGCGGCGGCGGCGGCAAAGGGTGTAATATGAGATTTCGACTTGAAAGGTCATACAAGCTTTGAAATCATTGGGCGGAATTCACCTAAATCAGTGTTTTATTTTGGGATATACTTTGATGTTCTGCCAGTGATACCAAAGCTGCTTTTCTAGAGGATCTATATTTTTCCGAAAGGATGAGATTTCAGTCGTTGCCGTTGTTGGGCGTTGTCACGCAATCTCCTCGGCGTCACGAAACAATTCCTCGAGAAGTATTGGCATTTGCGTGACAACTCGAACAACGACCTTGACGTTAACTGAAAGCTGGAAGAAGCCATTGCATCTTTCATGGTAAGCCTGAATAAGAATTCATCGTGAGTGAAAGTTTACGTCGGTTGAGAGATAAAGAAATCGTTACTTACTAAGGCCGGGGTGAAACGCCGCACTTCACATGAGCCGAATCGAATGCTAATGAAGCTTAATGAGGGAGAATAAAGGGTTTTACTCATTTGCATTCGATTCGGCTCGTGTGAAGTACGGCGTTTGACCCGGGCCTAAGTTTTAGTAGAGTCTTTAACACAGCTGTGTAGGGTAATCACACAACGTGCACTTGTTGCGTGACAACGCCAAAAGATCCTACGAAAGCTTTTTTATGAAGGAGTGTTTTTTTTTTACTGAGAGCTTTTGCTGTGAAACATTTATTCAGAGGTTATCAATTTAAAAGTATCTCTTTTATGGAAAAGATTAAGTTTTGTTTATTATTAAGATTAATTGAATGACTATTTGCAAAATACGCTGTTGTTAAAAATATATTTCAGGTTCTGTTTTCACGTAAAAATAACCATTTTTATAGACCAATAAGTGTGATCGAACTATTTCTTACAAGAGGGGACCTAAGGGAAGGAATTCCCCCGGCACTCTGCGGCTTATTGCAGTGAGAATCGTATTTGAATTCAATATTTTGGAAACGAAAATCGTGAAACCAAAGGGTGGAATCAGCTGTAGAAATTCCCACCTCTGTGGGTTTCACAATCTTTATTCCCTTCCGTCTGAGGACTGTATAACTTCACAATCTCAGTACAGTCTTAAACTATCGAGCGATGAGTGATCAAATTACGGCGTTGTGAAAGAAAGCGTGAAACACGGTCGTCTTGTTGCGTGTAGCATGCGGATTTGCGACGAGAGCTTACCCCTGCGCGTGAATCAAAAAATAGCTCGAGTTGCAGTGTTTTTAACAAGGGTTCCTCCTCTTACTTCACACTCTTGTTGATAACCGGTACAAATTCTATCAAAATAGATTATTTATAAATCCTAACAAGAAATAAATAGATCTTGGTTTTGATGTAAATATACAAACAGCGGTGGAAGTAGCTGGGTGTATTTTTCTTAGTTGTACCAGCTCCAAGATTGATTCAATAAATATATTGTACACAATGTTCGTTTGGTTCCAATGCAGTCCTCGCAGATATTCTGTTATGTCGTTTCCAGTTCTTTTTCTCTTCCACGCATTAAAGAAGGAACGAGATTCGACTGGACAGAGATGACGTCACGATGATGCGTGTGCTTGAAATCGAGGCCCGCGTTTTCTGTCAGCCGTGTTTGAATATGGATGCATCCAGTAATTTTTTGTCTTGTCTTAAAGTCAACATTCGGCTGAAGATTTTCGTCTCTGTTGTCTTGAACAAAGCATTACCGTAAACTGTACAGACCTGTGTTTGTGTTCTGGCTTAGAAGCGTTTTTTATTGCGCCATTTTTCTTTAGAGCAAGGAACCTCTCGGATATTTTCCCCCTGTAACTTCTTTCTGACCAGAACACAGTGAAACCATTTGAACGAAGCTCTTGAATCAGCATTGTGTCCGCCTTATGGCTTTTCTGTTGAAACACAAGCAAAGATCATTACTGATTCATGTCCTGATCATCGTAAATTGTTTTAGCTAATCCAGTCTACACACGGTGATAACAAGTTATGATATCAAACTGTCATTAAAAACAGGAAGGTTGTTTAATAGCGTGAAGTTTGGTCGTTTTTAAGCTGTGTGTAATATTTTTGTGGTCGATGTATCAAAAACATATCTTTTCAATGTGAAGAGTCCACTTCGTAATTAAAGAATGAACGACAAGAAATGGATTTGGAAGGAAAAGGAACAGTTTTCACAATTTGAAGAACGGGAAAGTCTTCACACAACAGACAAAATTCAATATTGAGTGGGCGTTTTATTTCGTTGATTTGGCTCTCCCAGATTGCTGCAGAATACAACATGAGACACTTAGTTTGTGGGCGTAAAGCATATATTGCGTTTCAGCTTGACCTTCGGCGATAACTGGGCTATTAGATATATTATCACTTTATCATTACCCACTTGGTAATTTTCTTGCTTCTTCGATCACTGAGCTTTCATTCCCGTCAAAACGTTTCCATTTAAAATAAACCTTCCTCAGAAGTGCTTACCATAGTTGTATAGACTTTCCCAGGTTTACTGATTGCAACAAACAATCCTGAGTGAACGTTTTTTATTCTTATAACACTTGTGCCACACGACTGAAGTTCAAACAGACCTGAAATAGAATAAAACAGAATAATGATACAAATTTGAGGGGAAATTATTCGATTAACTTCGAAGAAAGGATAGAGGCGAGTCGCCAAGTTGTATGACCTGTATCGTAATCAACAGGCAAATGTGTAACAAAATCGTGACTTGGACCAGCCCTAATGAATCAGTTATGATTGTGATTTTATGGGCAGGGTGGGTTTGGCAAAATAGCAGTTATACAGGCCTCAAGGCTAACCTGGCTTTCGAATTTATCTCCAACTTCAAGTTTAACTTGTGAAGTGTAAGGACTTCAAAATCAAAGATCCTGAAAAGTTCTTAAAAACTTGCAAATGGACCCGAATGCCGCAGGCCTGCTGATATTAGCTCCCTACGCAGAGAGAAATATTCAGTGCTTGCCTTTGCTGAATATAAGATAAAGTGACGAAAATAGCAGACGTCTGAACATAGGCTTCAATGATCAATACTCTTAATGATCAGTAGTATATTGCACAGTGCATGAAATTTAAATTTTCCAGTCGGAAAATTGGCTGACGTGTCTCTCGCTAAGGAACTTAAGAAACAATCCGCACACGTGCTGAAAACCCTCACTATTTGAAACAGCGTCTTTACGCTGTTTAATCCGTTGTTTTTTTGACTCGACCCAAGATGTCCAGTCCGAAAGCCAAACGGAAACTCAAGGAACAGGGTTAGGCTTGGGCAAGAGACAATCCCTTGGTCTGGGAAAAACCTGCAACGGACTAGCATCTGAGAGGAACCGGGGTATCCGATAAACTTTTAATGTTGCAGAAGGCAACAGTTAGAGGGCTGGATGAGTTATAGCTAACTGTGAATAGCTTAGAACTGGTTTAATTTTTAACCGCCAGCTGAGAAGTGATTTGTATTTTAACTGATAATTGAGATCCAAGATCTCACAAATTTACCCATAGATGAAAAATGACCTGAAATTTGAACTGATAGCAGTAAAACATCCCCGAAACTTAAGCAGATAACTTAAATTCTAGCATTCCTGTCTAGACCTTTTGAGTTGCACAAACTTAGGTTACCTACGGTCACGATCATCTACAATATAAATTCATATTCAATTTTTTCTTACATCTGTGAGTTTGTCGGCAGTACGTGTTATTAACTCCATGTAGTGTACCATTGGATAGAACAGCAAGATGGAATCCTAGCTTACTCCACAAGCGCGCCAGCCGTCGATGTGTCGGCGGGGCATGGGGATCACAGCTTCCTCGTGTAGTTAGTTTGTATGGTCTCAATCCGTTACCGTTTCCTCGAAGTTTTCCTCTCGGCTTAGCACCGGACAATCTTGTCGTCATAATAAACACTATAACACATAAAAGTGTCTGACAGAAAAAGCAAAAGCTTAGGATTAGTTGAGATGTCTTGGAGACAGCTGGTGTCGCTTACATATACATTTTTGGAACTTTTACGTTATGACGTCATCATGACAGGAAGTTTATATTAAGGTGACGTCAGTTTGTTAATTTCATAACTATCATGATGAAAAAGCTCTTTCCGTAGGAGTTTAGCCAATCAGGAAGTCGTGACTGAGCTAAATTTCTTGAACTTTGAAAGAATGCAAAGTTGTTACTATTGATGCTGGCACGTGAAAAACCAACAAAAAGCATAGAGCGAGCTTTAAACAACATTTTGTTGGTTTCCATAGCTTTTCAGCCAACTGTAGAGAAATTATCTGTACTTTTTCCTTATAACTAGCGGTACATACCATAAAGACTGATATCTCAAGGTTTTTTTTCAGTTATTAGAGGTCAAGAGAGCGGTGCGCTCCAATTTTCGTCATTGATTGCGTTGATGAACTAATTCCGTTAGAATCAATATGACTCAAGTTGTGTGAACACGTGCGATACAAAATGCTATACAATGACAAAACTTCTCAAACTACAAAGAACTCTTAGAGTTAATATACAATTAACTGTCATTTCCGAATTTAATTTCCCCCAAAAGTTGAAATGTCCTTTTCGTTGATCATTTGATTTATCAATAATTAAAACTTGGAGGAAAACTTGCTTAAGTACGATTTTTTGGGGGAAAATGATGTTGGCCCTGATTAAGTAATTCACTTTGTCTGAAAAAAAGAAGATTGAACGAACAATATCCCTGGTGAATGTTAGATTTTACTCTCGAAATTGTCGAGCCCTAATAGCTAATTCACAAAAAAAGATTTTTAACAATTCAGTTTCGTTTAGGACTGAATCCAAATACGGACTATTTTTTTCTCCGTAGCCTTGAAATGTTGGGTTAATTCCCTCAATTATTTTACACTTTGAAATGAAATGACGAGGCAATTATATTATTATAACAGTGAAAGATACATGCCTTTTTGCTTAAAAAATATTGGAACATTGAGTTGGGTGCAATACTGAAAACTTCCGTTTGATCTCACTGCACTTTATAAAACGCATTTCTCGTCTCAGCGATATTGAAATTCCATAATCCATCACAAACCTATTTTAACAGTGATATTATTCGTTCATTGAACTTAAAGTTCTCAGCTGAAATAACGGTTAATTAAATGTTCTCCCGTTTAAAACAACTTACCATTTTCCACTCCATTTGGTTTTTGAGACCTGAGCAAGTTGAAGTCTTGTCAAAGTTGCTTTCGAGATCGTCTCTCTAAGCTTGCCCGGACAAACTGCCTTCGCCAAGTCGCCCCCGATTTGATTTATACCAGGCCATTACCTCATTCGGGTGTGTAAGTCCACTTTTGTTATTTCACTATATGAAATAAAAGAAAACATTTCAAACATTTCTGTTTTTTTTGTATGCATACTTTCAACTTCCCGGGGAAGCTTAAACTTGACGTGTTTTTGCGGTGTTTTCCTTTTAAAAGCTCATAAAAAACAAACGAAATATTTCATTTTGCCGAAAATGGCAAAGCGATTCTGTCACTGTACTTTAGCTCTTTAGAATGTGAAATAAAAGGCTTTTTGTTGTTCGCGGCGAAATTTCACGGTCTATAGAGCTCGTAAAGAATCAATCCTAGCAGTAGTTGTTTACAGTGACTGCTGTGTTTATTATCGTGAGCACAGCAAAGAATTACTTCAACTTTGACAATCTTTAGAGAATAATCAAATCGTTCTTTGAACATTGCACCAAAATCCGCCAATCACAATAATATACAAAACTTCGTTACATTGTAAGGAAAAAAGCAAGTAGGACAGATAATTAATTAGCACCATTATAACTCTATTAGCGATAGATTCAATCCTTGAATAAATAGTTAAATTTCACTCACTTCCTATCTTCACATACGTCGTCCATTTCATGTTTTCAAGTCCTTATCTCGGCAATCCACTTACAGAAAAAACACTTACTTTCCTAACAGCCGTGTTCATAAAAGATGAGATGATCAAAGCATTCCATAATAGCCCGATTAAAAACCCCGTTAGCAGACTTCAAGGCGGTAAGCCTTTGAGTGACCGCTTTTCGCGACTTACTTGCACATTTCCAGCAGTGAAGTGTTTTGGAAATGACGACAAACGCCCCAAACCCGCGCCAATAAACGCTCTCCGGATACCGATGCTGACGATATAACACTTCTGCGGTAAACAAATTATTGGTTTTTCCATTGTTGATATTAACGGATTAAACACGTAGCTCGCTGTGTTATCGCCGACGTTGTTTGATGTTGTACAATAGTAGCGGTTTTAATGGAGGTTAACAAAAAGCTGTTCTGGTAAAATGGTTATTTCGGGATAAAGCTGCAAGCAAAGTCTTTGTCGGTATTCTGTTATAGCGGAGGGTCTTTGAGCATTTTAATTACGATATTGTTCAGTTCTCGAGCTAAGTTGCTTCTTTATAAGCAAATACCAGTCTGATCTTCAAATACCAAAAAACAAAGTCATTGTTAACATAAAATACAGCCAAGTTGCATTTCGATTGATATAAAAAAGCTTGTGTCCTGAAAAAAAAAACCATGACTTCAGACAGTTCTAATGAATGACAGGCTTATGCAATTATACTAAACGGCTATAATGGACAAATACCACTGCCGCTTATGACCACGCCACATGACCTAAGGTCAGTAAATATGTATGTTATTTACCTTTAAATAACTCGTTGTTCTTAAAGGAAAGTACATCTTAAAAGTCGACTAACCACTGTCCGACAAAAATTTAGGAAGTAAGGATGCAATTATCGGATTCAGTGAAAACCACATTTCTATAGTTTAGTTGTACAGTTCTTTAGACGAACTGCCATATGCAAAATAAAGTGAGAGAATTTTGGCCATTTTTCAACCTTTTCCTAAGCCGGAAGTTCATTTCTTTTTTTCAGACTCACTCTTCACAAAGGTTATTTCGTGGTTTTACAGCCGTAAATATAACAATCCTAGCATATTCCGTGTTTCAATATAATAAAGTAAGATTGTTTTTCGTCCTTTCATCTACATCACAAAGCAAGACAGTTTTTCTGTCTTAATTGTAAACTCGCGACTCCTTTTGCGACAACTGAAGTTTGTGCTCGGGTAAGTTATGCTTGGTAATCTACCGCATATTCAAGTAAAACCAGCAACGAAGAAAAAGTACTCACTTCAACATCTACAAGCTGGCAAAGTCAAACTCTTACTGCGCAAAAAAGCCAGAGCATTTCCCGATGATTTTAATGTAAACGATCCTAGGGTGAAAAATAAAAAATCCTCAGTTTGCTAAAAAAAAAGTCTAATTGACTTAGTGGTCTCAACAAAACCAAGGATGTCAAAGAATTGTCCCCGGAAACAAGAGGTTATAAGAAAATAAATGAATTACACGAAGTATTATTTCAAATTCCCACAGTTTCTCCAACAATGATGTAAATCATGTTAGTTTATCAGCTTTCAGATCAGCTACGGGCTGTAAAACTAAGCGTCTTGGGTGGTCACTTTACAATATCGAAAGCGATGTATAATCAGTCGTTTTCGCCATCTTGAACATAGAACTCTGCTCGAGAATCTTTTAGCGAGCACCTCTTCAGCTTGACCTTGCTGCCCATGAAAGATAAACTGTAGTCTAGCTTTAATTTCCTCGCCTTGTTACATGGTGACAGAAACACAATGAACCGATGTGGTCCCAGTTCTCTTGCTGAAGGTTCTTTGACAATTTTAACAGCGAAAAGAAAGCTATTTTCAATGTTTAGGGATAGAAATATCAGTATTGTGACGAATCAAGAGCTGCAGATAATTTGCGGCTGATAACGCAACAGGACATGTTGACACGCACGAAGCAATCGTGCCAACCACAAGTGCTCTGTATGAAGTTGAGTTTACTCTCGAAAGCAACCAACGCTTATTTGTGGTAACAAAACTTTTGGCCGAGTTACAGGAACAGCGGCGAAACGCTAAGAAATTTACTTGTTGAATAATTATGCTTCGGTTCAACCAGGGCTAAATTATTCCACGCAAAATTCCTCAGCGTTTTGGGACTTGGAACGAATCCTTTGGAAAAACGGAAGTTGAAGATTGAGTTTTGAAACAATGTCAAGGAGACTTTTCCGATCTAAGCGGGAATTATAGAATAATAATAGGCTATAGAAAATAATTTTTTTTTTATACATGTAGCATTCCTAAAGTAAATAAACCCCTGCGGCTGGTGAAGCTACGTTTTAAAATCCGTAATCGCGTCCATAACTCTTCAAAAGTATATTTGTTGGAGGGGTTTATCTCTCAAACCAATGCTTAACACTTGTGAAAATAATTTCAAGGTAATTGACATTTTCTGTTGATAAGCTCGTTGAATTTTATCGAAATAACTAGCCAGGAATGGAAAACCCAATTACGACGAACCAAGACTCGTGCGGCCTTGAACCTCAGGGCACTAGGAACGTGGCTGAACAGGTAAAGATATGAACGGTGCTTTGCTAAGTATAACTAACTAACGATGACTTTGAAGTTTTCGGAACTAAGCGGGAAGAGCTAAACCGGGACTGCCTCTTACGTATTTCTATCACGTCTGTGCCAAAATATTTTCCTTCTCACTGCTTAGCACTAAAAATAGCGCATACTCAAGCTCTCAGAAGATATTAACGAGCTCTAAACAAAATGTTTACATCACATAACCTTTAAAAAAGCGCTTTTTAACATACCTCGATTTCGACAGAGAATAACATCAGTGTTCAATCAGATTCAGCCATTAATGGCATGGGAAAGGAATATCAACCTCTCCAATTTATTTTTGAATCAAGAGTGCGTCAGTATGCCAAACACATGTTAAGCTTCAATCAAGAGTTCATTACTCGAATCAAGAGTTCATTACTCGGAAGCCGAGAAATGATTTATTTCCTTCGCTCGTTGCCGTATCTCACGTAAGCGTGGTTCATGATTTCGCCCATGCGCACGCCACTATGAAGAACAAATCTGACAGGTTTGACAACAATTCAACATGATCTGTGAGTGATTTTGGATCGAATGTATGTGTAGTTGCTTATAATAGCACGCGTCATTAATACTATTCTTACAACTTGCACAACAGCTTGAGTATAACTGTTATGTATTACGGTTATCTCGCCTAACATATGGGTCTCATTTGAGGTGACAAGGTCATATATCATTTTCTCGAGTCCATGAAGATAAAAACGGTATGTCCACCTGACTTCATTGACCGTGGAGTATCTCATTTTCTTGTCAGCGAATGATGACCAGTTTAGTTCCAGCAGAGTTAACTGGACTCAGGTAGGAAACTTCGGCAGAACTTTATAGATACTTATAAGACTATTACACTACGAATAGAAATCTCAACTTAGGTTTTTGATAGAAGTAAGTTCCGATAAGTTCTTTAAGGAACCATTTTCGGAACGTATCTTTGTTTTCTATACTGTAGCAATGTAGTTAATTAGACAAAGGTTTTTGAAGGGCAAGTTTAGTAGCGTTATATACTTCAAGTTCTGTGATTTCCTCTTTTTTGCGGTTAGCTCACAAGTTTTAATTCCTGTAGTTTGCCACAGTTTCTCAGTGGAAACACTGGAGATTGCAGTTTTGAGAACTGATATAAAATAAAACATCATAACAGCTAGAATCCAAAGAAAGCGTTTTGCTTCATTCACATGAATTTCCTCCAGGTAAAAATTAACTGAACTGATAATTAACTTCAACTGGAAGTCATTAGAGAAACGTCTTTTACAAAAAATAATAACTTAATTAAAGCCCTGAATGTTTCTAATCTTATAAATCACAGAATTACTGCGTAAAATTCACTTCTGCGATTTCATAACAAGTTTGAGCTTGAAAGTGCGCTGAAATAATTAAAAAGCACACAAAAACGGACAGAAAGCCGCTAAGAAATATTGGACATGGTATATTCCGTCAACAAGGGTAAGGTCAACTCGTTCCTAACTAATGGTGGGTTCTTAGCTTTGAGAATATTACTTTATATCAAGACAATGTTGCCACTGTTCTGAGGTGACTCAGCATTATTTTCATGAGTGTTGGTTTAAAGCTGCTCATTTTGAGACTTTTCACCGTGGTGTCACTATTTCACAGCTCTCCCACAAACCCGCGTTTGCAGGAGAGCTAAATTGTCTTGTAACTGATCCGAGATGAACGTCGAGATCAAATGATATGTTTGCTGCAGTGGCAATAGAAAGCTTGGCTGATAAAACACGCTAAATTCAACATTCTTAAGTGTCAGTTCGCAGTACTCTAGGGCAGGTGGAAAAAATACTCGTAGAAGTCAGTAGTTTGACAGTTTAAAACATACATATACTTACAACATGACAGTCATTGTTTTGTATCTTAACACAATTGATCGAAATTAATTGGGTGGCTGCCAAAGTGTTCAATAAACAACTTATCAGTTGTGCTTTGAAGTTCTGCTATTTTAAGGACTTTATACACGATTCAACATGGAGGATTTTCGGTTGTCAAAGAGCTGATGTGCTCCCAGGAAATGTTCAGTTTCCAGACACAACTCAAAGAACTATTTCAACGTCCTCAAATCTTTCTTCTATGTAGTATATTTTTTCACACGTACTGTGGCTTTAGCAAGCATTGGTTAACTGATGTTCTAGGGCAATCTAAGTGCACTTCATCAAAGTCGGCCCTGCATGATGAAAAAGCAGCGACATAACAGCTCGCTGCGAATAGCTGTTGTTTATCAGTCAATGGCAGCTTGTTTAATCAATCTATAGCTACTTAAGCCTTCCTTCTTTCTTCGTGTATCTCGCTACTTGTTAGACGAGTATCATTACAAGTTCAAACTACTTCTTCAGAAACTACTCCATTTTCAATGTAAGAGTGTTTTATCACTACTTGGTTAACTCTTAGTATATCGTCACTAACCTTCAATCACATGTCTCCACCGGCTGACCACACAGCGTAAACTTAGTATTGAGCAAATTCTAAGATTCCTTTGAAACTGAATGCTTCAGATGGCCCACGGGGATCCTAACTGTCAAATGAATAAAAAATGACCTTAACTCTTAGCGGTTACCCCCTTTTCGGAGGAGAAGTGTTGAAAATTAGATGATAGTCTGGTTGCCATAATGACCCGTTTGGTTTAGCTGTTGGCTTTAGGAAAACTGTCAGGGGAAATAAATGAGGCAATTTAAGTCTGGGGATAGCTCAAGCTGTTGGAGAATTCCATTTCCGTATGGACAACATCTTGATTCTCGAGCATTTTAATGACCAAAGCTTAAACAGTTTTTCCTTTAGGTCCGTCCGAGTTAGACAACACGGGCCGTTCAGCTCAGTGTGAAATGTCAAGTCGCATGCTGTTTGCAAGAAAAGCAAGCTCCATCTCTCCCGGCGAAAGCAACGACATCTTTTGTTCAGAAGAAACTTCCAGCAGTGAGATAAACTGACCAGGGAGATGGCTAATTTGGAATTGTCAATCACAAGAAGTCGAAGATTATTTCGATAAGTGCGTTCTATGGTGGTTCTAATCGATTCTGCGTTTGCCAGACGAGTAGCTTGGGCCGTGAGACTTCGGTCATCTACAGTTACTTAATCGTTCTTCCAAACCTAGTTTGACGGGTCCGGTTAGAAAATTCTTTTTTATCAACTCAGTTTCCATTCCTCGTCAAAGAGGGTCAAGTTTTAGCCCAATATCAATTTCGTGTTCTCGTGATTTCTCATTTCAAGTGCGGTCGCGTGAATTGATGTTACATGTTTATCGGCTGCAAAGGAAGTGATTTGACTCTGTTATCAACTGTACTAGACTGTGGCTATCCGTATGCAATGTATTATCTATAATTAAATTAACGTCGTCAATCGAGGGAGGCTTGCTAAAAGCGTGCAGTTCCAAGCCCTTTTGAGAAGAGAGGTACCATCAACTGCAATGCAGTGCATTGTTGCAAGCGAAGAGCGAAATGCACTGCTAAATGTGAAGGTAATCTAACGCTTTTTTTCTCAATATTATATCCTTCTGTCCTAGTGGCCTGTATTACTTACCCACAACTCGGCTGAACTGAATGTCTCGACCTTGAGCAGAGAGACTGTAAAACTGGCCGATGACTCCAGCGATTCTCTATTAACTCGATATTAACCGATCGAACGACTCTTGACATTATCACAGAATAACCACGATTTCTTTTCCTTTGTCACCGCAATCCCATGAATGGTTTTAATTCGTGGCAAAAAGATACTCTGGAAATTACATTGAAATACCAAGAGTGGCAGGTGTTAGGGAATCACTTAAGACGAAATAAATCAATTAACTAATCGATAGCTTGTTTGTTTTACAGACACAGAGTGTGTTATGGAATCGGTTTTAAAGAAGCCAGTTATGAGGATTGTTCGATTTCAAATCTCTTCATTTGCAGAGATTCTCTTTTTACTTAGTCGATAATGAATGAGTTGGCTCAAAAATCTTCGCAGTATGAAATCAGAAGTTGATTCACTTTAATTGACAATTTGGACAGACAGACTGACCTTCTGAACTCTTTGTCTCAGGAGTTTATAAACGACTAATGATTCATTGTCTAGTTATAACGAACTGTTGGAGAAAGCAAAGATACCGTCCTTATACACTGGACTGCCGGACTACACCAAATTCTTATGTTAGTTTTCAAGAGCTTATTTGTTTCTACATATCCTGGATATCTGAAAGAACTATTCGTTTTTCGTAATTCCATTTATTCAGTAAGAGGACAGAATATTCTGACCAAGAACAACAAATTATGGACTCGAGAGCATACTATCAAGCTGCAAAAAATTTCGAATTCGCTCCCAGACAGTTCTAGAATAATCAACATTATTTAAAGATTTTAAAACAGTCATAAAGAAAATGAACTTTTAGTGGCAGTTAACATAATTGTATTAGCATTAGTTTTAATTATGGTATTTTAATAATTTAATTGATTTATGTTTTTTTTTTCTTCCTCAAGACATAAGCTCAATAGAACTTGAAAATCCGACTTCAGTTAAATAAAGTGTATGCGTGTGTGTATGTATGTATGAGTAGCGTGGCTATATACCACTCACATTGCGTAACCCTCGCTGGAGAGCTTTTCGTCGCGAGATATTCCAACTAAATGATATTACGTTTCAAATTTGGCCCAAAATACTTTGAAATCAAACTTAACTCTGATCCAAAAATACCTGAATTTTGAATCAGAAATGAAACAAAAGTTTCATACATTCCTCCGCGAGTATTTGACCCATCAATCCGCGGAAATTGAAAAACACAGTCTACAATCTTCCTCCGAATGCAATACTTTCAATCGAGATGTTTTGCATGTATCTTTGTAATTACAACCCTTCAATTTTAGAGCGGTTTTCAACTGAGAGTCGTAAAACGAAAACCAAACCAATTGCGCTTACCAATTGTAGACTACTCTGCCAATGCGTAGTAATAACGTATGTTATGAACAAAATTCTTAGACAGGGAGGATGACGGGAAGAAACGAGTGGCTTTCCCGTCATCCCACGCGTACAATTTTCCAGTAAGAGGCAAACTGGAACGAGTCAAAAGGTGGCTTATTAGAGTCGTCACGCAGTGAGTTGGGTGACGGACGACCCATTTTACGACTGCATGCGAAGGAGGCTAAGTAATGTACAAAGATATTTAATTAATATTTTATAATTAATACCACTTTATATTATGAGCCCCCACTATAAACCAGTTTGACTAATAAAATGATAGTAAGGAATGTAGAACACTCTAAAACGAGATAATTTTGCAAACTGACTATCAGTCTCCCAGGCAACGACAGTTAAATTCTAAGAAACTATCATTTTCGCGCGCAAACGGAACATTTGCTCTCCTCGGTGGGGTTAGTTACGTCTTAGGTTAGCTTTGCCTCTGAATTCTAATACGTGGAGCTCGAGTCGATAGGCCTGTGGAGCTCGGAGTTGAAATTTATAAACTATAAATTATCCAGTGTTTTAGTACACGATTTATCTCAGTTTCCATACCTTAAACAGATACTACTATGCAGAACTTCCTGGGGAATAAGGTTCTGAAGCACGTGTGCTTGGTCCTTGCGCCGCTATGATGTGCTGCTTTGAACAAATCAAATCGAATTGAAAACTTTAGTTGTATATGAGGGGAAAGCAGTCCAGTTTGCCGGATATAAGATCTCACCTAGCACAAAGATACGGACATTTAGTGGCTCGCCATACAGGAAATTAAACTTTTTGAACGAAAAATCATCACTTCCTCACGACTTCTCGATACTTCTTCACCCCACGGGCTGAATGAGTCCTTTCCTTTGAGCGTCTACCCATGTTCTACGAATCTCAAATTTCAAAACGATTCAGTAAAGAAAACTTTTACAGTTAAACCGTCAACCATCGGGAAGGGTTAATGTCCATCACCAAACATCGGATTAGGGTTAAAATCCTTGACCGACAAAAATCTTTTTATGTCATTTTTTCCGTCCATAAACTCTAAACTGACCACCCCATGAAGATCTATTATGCAATGCCAGTATTGCTTAAAGCTATCGCGTACAATTGGTTCTACAATTGGTAATTAACATTATAAAATAATAATTGTTTTGTTCTCTCACGCTCGATCACTTGTTCCTTCTTTTTATTTTCTTTTTTCTAAATTCATAATTTTATGATGGTCTTGATGGGTTTCCTGCACTTTATCTAGCCAACCTAATTAACCAGATCATTTCCTAATCCAATTGTGTTAATCCTCTCTATTGTGCTGACGAGATGCTTTTATTTGCGACACAATTTTGATACTTGCATATATCTTGTTCGATATTGATAAACTTGAAGAAACCGACACAATTTATTGTCACGCAAAAGCCATGTTCCCTTCATGTCACGACTCCTTCTAATCAAAAAGAACTTTCTTAAAATTCGTTAAAAAAAAAAGAGAACCCTAAAATACCTTGAATTGATTAATTCCATTAGTCACGAGCTTCCATTCTCGTGACTTGAGGTGACAGATAACGGAAGCTGTATTTTACAGCTTTTCCTGTCGGCAGACTGTGTGATTTCGACACTTCGCGTGCGTTTGTGAATGTGGTCGTGCTGTTTTGACCACCGAAAACTACTTTCCGGTTTTTTGTCTGTTAAGCATCGTCTAAAGAGATCGCTGGTACCTTTCGGAAGTAACCTTGTTTTATACTATTGAGTATCCCTGATTTAATATCCTGACGCGGGCCGGGGGAGTAAGGTTGGAACAAGTTATTAAGAGGTTTTTAAGGTTAAGATATTATCATCACTTAACAAGATGGAGAACTACCAAGGAGGTAAGATTCTACAGAACAAGATTACGGAGAGATTAACCCTTTAAATTCTCCTTTTTTGTGCCGCTGTTTTTTGAAGTGTTACAGCCAAAAAAAGAAAGGAAAGTAAGGAAGTGTATGATTTTAAAGAAAAAAAGTTGTTTTTTCAATAATGCGATTTTTTTCCACGACTGGTGACCCCCAGTGGGTTTTTGACGTCATAAGAGTGACATAATTTATTATACGACTGAGAAGATTGTTTCATGGTGATTGGTTAATAGCAGGCCTATTAATCACAGTTATATAACCGTCCTGGGAGACCAAAGGGCAGTTAGTTAAGACGGGTAGAAAATCAAAGCGTCGAAAATTTAGAAGTTTTGATTTTTCGTCGTTTAAATTCTACGTAAATTTTAAAAGTCCGGCAAAAGTTAAAGCGTCCAAAGCTTAAAAGCTTTGATTTTTCGAAGGTTCAATTTCAATTCAATTTTTTAAAATTTTATTTGCCGTTTTTTCTCCCACCCCAGCCAAGAGCCCCTGGGTCTCCGAGCGTGAGTTATTGCATATTGCTGTCTCTGTCGTCAGTGCGTTGACCCGCGGAAGAGTACCAGGCCATAGCGCGGTCATAATGTCTTAAACTGCTCTACGCATCCTCGTCGAGTTCAAAGACAATGGAATATCTGTATATTCATTCAATAAATTCTCAAATGGACCAAAACTTTATTGTCCTTTTCCTCTATTTATTTTCAACGGAGCCGTTACAAATTAAATTACACATTAATCATTCATTTAGACAAACTTTTAAGCCGCAATTTAAATCAATATTGTTAAAGCTATTTGAATTATCTTGAGAGCCAGTGTTTGTACTCGCCGGCCTGACTTTAAATTAAATAATCTTGCATTCTTTCTGAATGCATATATAATAAGCCGCCGCGAAAGCACTTAGTTTTCATTCAAGTTCTTATAGTATCTCGCATTAGTGTGTTGGCCATCGACAAATGCAACTAAATCATTCATTTAACTTGATGAATGCGAACGAAGCACGATCGATGGGGAAGAAACTCGGCGCGTGGAAACTGGAGACAAGGTCATGAAGCCCTTGCCCCCAGTTCCCAAGCGGCGATTTGGAATTTTTCTTTCGTTTTCTGCAACACAGATAAGCATGCAATTTAAGCTTCTTCGCTACAGTATAAGTTCAATTGAATCCTGAGGCGTCTGAGCTATTTACAGAGATTAGAAGTGATCAATATGTTCCTATGTTCATTCATGTGGCATATCTTCGGGTCCACTCCTTCGCCGTTTTGTCGTGTTCTTCCCTGTTAGAGACGTACTGAGCGGCTATGCTTCCAACTAAAGGATCCGCTGAAATACCCAAAAACAACAACAATATTTGAATAAACTTGTATCTTTAAGAAGGACTCTGAGTTCATACAACGTATAAATTTAAGTAACTGAATCAAGTTCAGGTAAAATGATGTAATATTATATTTCTATTTAAGAAATAGAAAACATGTACCGTCTTTCTATCGAGTTTTAGTATAAATCTACGAGCGTTCTATCACGAATGCTGTCCTCTGATTGGCTACGCTATTCACTATCTATTTAAACAATAGAGTGTTTCTGTCGACGAACTATC
>Ga0126343_10000221_pt1 | contig 19580 bp, 21 predicted proteins | sample Cyp2metagenome_FD_92531 | JGI IMG/M metagenome (GOLD analysis project Ga0126343, IMG submission 92531) | Coral microbial communities from Lord Howe Island, Old Settlement Bay, Australia - Cyphastrea 2 metagenome | ecosystem: Host-associated > Invertebrates > Cnidaria > Coral ...
ATCAAGAATTCATTTTCAAAACTGAAAAAACGGATTTCTTCATATTTTGCCAGGAGAAACCCTTTGGTGAACTATTTTTGAAAATAAGACTAAAACTCGCCAGAGAGTTTTTGATTTTGAGAAATCCAACAAATAGTAAAATTGCGGTTTACGCACTGCGGCCGCGATAAATTCAGCCGAAATCTCGGACATATTCACATCACTCTCGGAGAAAGACGGCTTCGTCAATTAAAAGAATCTTTTGCATGTAGATTTGGTATCACAGTTACAACACAAAGATGTAAAAATATCGCCCTGAAGCGCATTTTCACCTCGGGTTAGAAGCGCCCGAAGATTGCTAGGTTTTGCACTTTGAAGAAAACCTAAAAATAGGGCATTTTGGAAGGCATTTTTTCGTACCTTGGTACATAGAAATTGGAAATGAAAAATACATTTTTGGAAAGCTCCGTTATTGCTTTACAACATATAAGAAATCAGCTTGGGCAATCGAAAAGATCTATAGTAAAACATATGTAAGAAAAGGCTTTTGAAGCGTAATTTACACTTCAATTACGATGGTCACGTAAGCACTATTTTTACCCGTGTTCAGACGAAATTCAAGGCTCAAAAAAGCGCTTTGGTACATGGCTTCACCTAACGAGGCTACACTCTGGGGAAGATCAATCATTTCATATTCGTATTGGTGGAAAAAAATATGCCTAACTAAAGAGACGAATTTTGAGAACATTTTCAAAACAGGTCACTTGATTAATATGGGCGACCCTTTGACATTTCATGTCACTCAGAAATCAAAATACGGAAGCTCTTGATTTGACTTTCATTCGTCGGATTACACTTGTTTTTGCTTTCGTCTGCATATCCTGATGAAGAAGAAGAAGAAGAAGTTGAGATTTTGAATTTTGAGGCATCTACCCACAACATAATAAGAACAGCTGGAGTGGTTTCGAAATTGGATCCATTTGCATTTAGACGGTGTTACGATAAGCTGCGGTTGATCGCCGATTTACACATTAAAATTCCCTTTTAGAAAACGGCAGTATTAACAGGGAGGCAACATACAAATAATGCACTCAATGCTTAGGAATTATTCCTTACCTTAGTGAGTTTTTCCTAACAGGAAACCACGGCACTTTTAGCATAACATAGAGGGGAAGCACCCGGCCATGTCGAACTTGACAGTAACGTAACGAAGCGGTAGCCGAGAAGTACATATAGTGGGCAAGGCTTGTGAGAGGCTAAGGAGTAGTTGGCAGCAAGGGACAGGCCTAGCAATTTATAACGGGAGAGTGCATTTTGACAATTATTTTCTACAAGCACTTTGAAACTGTCAGTGCATGTAAAGATTACTACAGAAGCGGGACGTCTCAGTTAAATATTTGCACTTGCGTTGGCCGAGCTGAAGACCTGGTCATTTTGGTAGTAATTTATAGAACAAACCGAACATGAGGCCCGTGCGAAGATGAGGAAGGACATGTGTTTCCAGCCTAGACAAGTCATTTTGAACGAAAAGAGTCTGTCAAGAGAGCCCCAGCCATGCGAGAGGGTTGAGAAGAATCATGAACATGGTCAATTTAAATTAGAAACAGACCTAGGGGAGCACAGGCAAAAAACGCGAGGGACCAAGGGAAAGGGCAATAACTTTTGAGTAAAGCATGGAGCAAGTACGGATAATTGCGGGAACAAACAGTGTCCCTCCGTAAGCGGACATCTTCGTGCTTTAGTTAAATGTAATATGATATATAACAGGCGAGTTCTATCTAAGGTCTTTACCAGGTGCAGCTAATAGAGAATGGCATAGGTCAAAGAACTCTGGTATCCTAATTGGTTGCCTAGGTGGGGCTTTTGAAAGCGACGCTCTTCGTGATATGGCAATGAAGCGACAATAAAGCAATAACTCAAAGGCAACTAGAAACCATAACCTTTTATCATGTTTTCAAAACCATTCTCGCCGTCTGCGAAGCAAAAAATAAACACATTTTTTTCTGTTTCTAACAGGATTACTATTTGCTGTTGGCGGGCTATTAACAACAGTTGCCAACTTAGGACATGAGCACTATTTTTGCAAACAGTAGACTCAAAACATAGCCGTGTCCTCATTGCCCGATAATCCTCTCATTATGCCGAAACGATATCCACATTGCGCTTTGGTTAGCCACTGTGCTCTCGTACCATATGAAATACTTGCAGTCTTAAACATAGGCATGCTAGGTGTTTTTGCGTGGGAGTTCCTTCCTTTTTCATGTTGAATAGGTTCAATGACAGAGCCGAGGAGTGCTAAAACTGAATGTAGTGAAGTACAACTTGGTAGGTATCACAGAGCTCTCGCTAATCCTGGTCAACTTTGATAGTTTGGTCACTCTTACTGCAATTTCTGAAATGAATTAATGAATTTGTTCTACAGAGGGGAACGAGCCCGTCGCTGGAGAACAGTTTCCAACTATCTTCCTTCTTTACAAAACCCATATCTTTCACGGCCACGCTGTCAGGGTTTTGCTAGCTAATGGTTTGATGACCAAGATTGAAATTTTCGTCCAGTTACCTATTTTCAGCTTCATTGAACCATGCTGACTTTTTGGCGTTTCTAACACACTACCAGTCACTCTTAACCCGCTCAAGATAAGGAGAGGTCAACAGGAATCCGAGGGAAGATTCATAGGGGAAGCTCGCAATGTCCCACACGACGTCTATACGCTTTATTGATCACCATTTGATGTTTCGACTAAGAAGGTAACTCTTGCTCATACCTTGCATAAAATGTGTTGCCCTTTAACATACCTTAAGTCGGAACACCACATCCTTTTTTTTCAAAAACTTGCTACACCTTTTTCGGAAAGAGCCTCCCCGTGTTTAAGAAAGCTGGGGCCTTCTCCATCGCATCACAACGTCGTCACTTTAAACGGATTTTTATAAGGATTTCGTTCGACTTGATATTGGCCTTCCAGTTGCTAAAGAATGACGGTGTCACCCCAAATCAATCAATCAATTTTGTCCCTATATCTTGGGTAGGGCTCATGCGCAAACTCGCCCATATCATTATCTGAAGCGATCTTAAATCATCGAGTTCAAATAACGCTGCGAAACATGGCAATCGACTTCTTTGATCCAGTTCAAAATATAACAGATCTTGACCCATATACAAACCGTTTTTAACGCACTAATGAACTCGCCAGTCAAAACGTGCAGTTAAAGTACGAGATACTACCCGTACACTGCTTCCATTCTTCACCCCCCTCCTCCGCTCCCCCTGCGCCCAGCTCCTTTGAATTTCCTATACCTCCCCGATATGTTACGTTACTGTCACGTAATACATGGCTGGGTGCTTTCGCTGTATGTTTTGCTAAAGCTACCGTTCCGGACAGGAAACACTCTCTATGGTAAGGAAAAATTGCTGAGCATTAGGTAGATTATTTGATTGCTTCCCTCTCATTATTACTGAAGGTCTATTTTAATGTGTAATTCGGCGATCAACTATCCTAACTGTCCAAATGAGAAGTCGGTAAAATTTCAAAAATACTCCAGCTGTTCTTGTTATACCACGGGCAGATGCCTCTAAATTAGCAAGTCTAACTTCTTCTACTTGAGGATATATGTATGCAAAGCAAACGAAGGCGAAGAAACGTGTATTCCGCCGAATGAAAGTCAAATTAAGAGCTGCCGTGTTTGACTACTGAATGACATGATAGGTCAAAGGGTCGCGCAGATTACTCAAGTGACCTGTTTAAAAATATTCTCAGAATTCGCACTTTCAGCTAAGCCAATTTTTCTCGGCCGATGTGTAGTTGAAATGATTGATCTTCCCCAGAGTGTAGCCTCGTTAGGTGAGGCCATGTACCAAAGCGCTTTTTTGAGCCTTGAATTTCGTCTGAACACGGGTAAAAATTGTGCTTACGTGACCATCGTAATTGTAGTGTAAATTACGCTTAAAAAGCCTTTTCTAACACGTTTTACTATAGATCTTTTCGATTGCCCAAGCTGAATTTTTTATATGTTGTAAAGCAATAACAGGGCTTTCCAAAGATGCATTTTTCATTTCCAATTTCTATGTACCAAGGTACGAAAATTGCCTTCCAAAATGCCCTATTTTTAGGTTTTTTTCAAAGTGCAAAAACTATCAATCTTCGGGCGCCTCTAACCCGAAGTGAAAATGCGCTTCAGGGCGATATTATTACATCTTTGTGTTGTAACTGTGATACCAAATCTACATGTAAAAGAGCCTTTTAATTGACCAGGCCGTCTTTCTCCGAGAGTGATGTGAATATGTCCAAGATTTAGGCTGAATTTATTGCGTCCGCAGCGCAAAAACCGCAATGCTACTATTTGTTGGATTTCTTAAAATAAAAAAACTCTCTGGCGAGTTTTAGTCTTATTTTCGAAAATAGTTCACCAAAGGGTTTCTCCTGGCAAAATATGAAGAAATCCGTTTTTTCAGTTTTGAAAATGAATTCTTGATATTTACAGTCCTTTGCTCTTAAGCGGCTCAATCATACTCATCCACGGATAAGAGCCATATTGTTTCCCCCAAGTACCAATAAATGGTGGCGGTCTTCGGTAAGGATTACCCATTCGAGGTGATCCACTACCTGAAGATTTACCTACTCTAGGTCCACCACCTCTAGATTGTTTTCTAATGTTATTCTTTGAGATAGTAATCTCTATTCCTTTACCTAAATTTTTATATTTCGCTAATTTCTTAACAGTATTAATAACAATAATGATAACTTTATTTCTATAATAAATTATAATAAATTAATTACAAATTTACAACCATATCCTAATTTACTTGCAATTCAAAGACTAAAGCAGCTACCAAACCATGATTCATGCTATAAAAACAGTGATCTATTAATACTGAATTTAGTAAACAGGTAAGTCTTAAGTGATCTTTTAAAAATCGACATGGTGTTGGACTTCTGAATTTCATAGGGTAGATGATTCCATTCTTTTGGTGCATGAACAGCGAAAGCTCTATCTTCTTAGGTCCTGGTATACGATCCAGGCTGCATTAAAAGTTCATTACCAACAGACCTCAGTGATCTAGTATGAGAACGATAGTGTTGTTTCTGAGCTAAATAGCTAGGCGATATGCCATTCAGTGATTTATACACGAGGAGCATAATCTTGAAAATAATACAAAAATGAATCGGTAGCCGGTGAAGCTCGCACAAAACGGGTGTGATATGATGAGACTTACTCACTTCCAACCCAACTCTAGCCGCCGTATTCTGTATATACTGCAATCTTTGTAACTGATACTTAGGTGGGCTGTATAATAATGCATTACAATAATCTAGTTTCGATGTAACAAATGCATGAATAGCAAGTTCAGCTGATTCTTTAATGAGATCCTTTCTAATTCTGGATTGGTTCCTGAGATGATAAAAAGACGATCTACAGATGCAAGACACATGCTCATGAAAAGACATGTGCTTAGATCCCGAGGGAAGATTTATCACAGTTGATATCAAAACTGAAGACAAAATTATAACCCTACAAAATATCTATGCACCTAATAGTGATGATCCAGATTTTTTTAAAGAGTGTCTTTTCTAACCTATCCACTTTCGAATGCGAAAATTTGGTCGTAAGAGGAGACTTTAACCTAGTACAAAACATCGAAAGAGATAAGAAAGGAGGAAACCGCACCAGGCATTTTAAATCTTTAGAAGAAATTGAAAAGTTCAAAGAAAATATGAATCTGACGGACATATGGCGTGATCTTCATCCAGACATTCAGCGTTTCACGTGGAGAAGAAATAAACCAGAAATTCACTGTAGATTAGACTTCTTCTTGATCAGTTCAAGCTTATCTACCGACGCACTTGAAGCGGACATTCTACCGGGCCTTAAAACGGATCACTCTCTTATTACTTTGTCTCTTGGCACTAAAACAAATCCCAGACGACCAGGTTTCTGGATGTTGAATAGCCACTTTCTAAAAGATCTTGAATATATTAACCTTATCAAAGAATCCCTAAATAAAGTGTCAAATGAATACAAAGAGGACGAGTCAGTAGACGCGATACTTTTATGGGATGTGATGAAAATGCAGATAAGAGCAAGTTCGATTAAATATGAAAAACAACTAAGGGCAAAACAAAAACGAACTGAGAAGGCCTGGAGACTGAGATTTTAATGCTTGAGCGCAAACTTGAAAATAGCAAAGCCTAGAGCAATGGATTAATTACAAAACCCAAGGTTTGATTATTAGGTCCAGAACACGTTGGAACAATGAAGGAGAGAAAAATACAAAGTACCTTTTTGAGCTGGTGAAGAGGCATTTTAATAGCAAGACAATAAGAAATTTGAAAATCGATGACAACACCACTCTAAACATAGATGAAGAAATCCTTAGTGAAGCGAAGCGCTTTTATCAGACGCTGTATACGTCAAACAGTAGCTTTTTCCCAAACATTTCTGGTGAAGACCTCTTTTTTCAACAAGAGAATCACTGTACAATAAGTGATGACGAAAGAAAACTTTGCGAAGGTCTGCTAACGGCTACAGAATGTCTGGCAAGTTTAAAAAGTATGGATCAAACAAGATACCTGGAACGGACGGAATTCCGGATAAATTTAATAAAGTCTTTTGGAATGACGTTAAGCCCTTTTTTCTCGACTCTGTTAACGCTTCACATGCGAAAGGCCTTCTCTCCATATCGCAGAGGAGAGGATTATTAACATTATTGATTCCAAAGAAAGATAAATCTTTATGTTACATAAAAAATGGACACCAATCTCGCTTCTGAATTGTGATTATAAAATCGCTGCAAAATCAATTGCTAACAGAATAAAAAGAACCTTGCCTTTGGTAATAAATAACAATCAAACGGGCTTCCAAAAAAACACGTTTGTTGGTGAAAATTTAACGGTATTAAACAGTATCTTAAGTTATACACATATCGAAAAAAATCCAGGACTCCTCCTTTTCATTGATTTTGAAAAAGCTTTTGACACTCTTGAATGGTCTTCTATTGAAAAAACTCAGAAATATTACAACTTTGGAGATTCTCTTATTCTCTGGATAAAGTTCTTTTACACCGACATTATCAGCAGTATACAGAGCAATGGCTGGTCATCTGATTTCTTTAATTTAAGTAGAGGTGTGCGTCAAGGCTGTCCCCTATCTCCTTACCTCTTTATTCTATGTGCTGAAATCTTGGGCGCAGCCATGTAAGACGAGATACATTAATTCGTGGCATCAAAATTTCAGACAATGAATGCAAAATAAACCAGTATGCTGATGATACCACGCTCATATTGGACGGTACAAAGTCCTTAATAGAAAGATCCTTCGTGCTACTTGATATCTTTGCCAAATTATCAGGCCTAAAAGTCAACTACGAGAAGACTGATGCACTCTGGATTGGATCTTTTAAAAATCGAACGGATAAACTAGCAATAAATCAAAACATCAAGTGGAGTATGCAGAAGGTCAAAGCCCTCGGAGTATGGTTCTCGATTAGCAAGGAAGAAGCTATCTAAGTTGTTGGCAGCTTCGAAGATTAACTCTGCTAGGAAAAGTTACTGTTATTAAAAGTTTAGCTGCATCCCAGCTTGTTTACATCACGTCATCTTTGCCATCTTCGCAATCTTATCTAAGCGAAATACATAAACTTCTGTACAATTTTCTTTGGGATGGTAGAGGGGATAAAATTAAAAGGAGTGTGATGGTAAACAAATATAAAGATGGTGGATTAAAAATGTTAGATATTCGATCCTTTAATTATGCTCTGAAATCCAAATGGGTAAAGAAGTATCTCGATGACAACAATTACGCAAAATGGAAACTCTTTTTTTACTTTTTTCTTAAGCACCATGACGGTAAGCTACGTCTGACTGGTAACTTGAAACAAGCTGATGTAGCTGGTTTATTAATTCAAGATTCTTTTACCAAGGAAGTAATCGAAATCTGGTCAAATTTGATTCATGAAGAAAACACAACACACTTCAACAATGTTCCAATTTGGTATAATTCCCTTATAAGAATTGCAAACCGGCCAATATTTTATCCAGATTGGGCTCGTGTGGGTGTTAATCAGGCCAAAGACCTGTTAGATCAAAAGTTTGACTTTTTGACGTACAAGGATTTTAAAACTCGCTACAAAGTTAATACGACTTTTTTTAAGGTACTATGGTGTACTCTCCGCCCTGACAAAATAAAAGAAGTCTTTTCAGGACCAGACTACGATGAACTCCGAAGACCAACTCTCTCGTAGTCAAAAGTTACTATCTTCCTCAAGCTTTTGCAGTGAAGCGTATAAGGTGGTTGTCAAAGGGGTCACTTCAACACCTGATAAAAGCCAGAGCAAATGGATAGCTGAATGTGAAAATTACGAAATCTCGATAAAATGGGATAAGTCATACATTTTGCCTTTCTATACACCAAATGCAAATATGCCGGACCGCTCGGTCGTCACCCGGGACGAGTAGCATGAAAGCGAGGTTAGTTGGGCTTAGTTGTTTTGTTTTGACAATAGTTCCCCAGGAAAGTCTTGCTTCGTCGTCGATCTGGTGTACTTTCTTTCGCCCTCCATAATACTACCAGAACTGAGCGAAATCTTCCACAGTAGAGAAAGTGTTTTTTTTTCGTTTCTCAGTTCGCTTCTGAGCGGAAAATCGACGAAGGAGCTGGAGATGAGTTCTTGATCGCCGAAGGAACTGTTAAAATTTGTTCGTTACATTTCAGCAGGTTCATTCTGAAATATCTTAGCAAATGCGTAAGCGACCGCATTTACCTCCAAGTCGTTGTCATTTGGCTCAATACTTTCACTGGATACAATAGCAAGGGCAACTGAAGTTCATTTGCATCGTAGAATTCGTTTCCTGTGATTCCGTGTGGAAGCGGACGCAAACAACCTCCCCTTTTGAGACAGAGGGTCTTGCAACAGGAGCTTTTCTTTACCATGAGGAAGGCACTGGTCATTTAAGTCGTGTTGGAACACCACCAAACGCCACATAAGCTCGTCATGTAAACGATTTTCTCAAAGATCTTCTAGCCTGAAATGTAGCGAGCAAACTTTAGTTCCGCGGCGAACGTGAACTCCTTCCCTTCGTCTCCACTATTTTCCCTAAGCTTACGAGGCGAACGGTGGAAGAGCTCTATCCGTTCTCTTAGCATTCAAATACACAGCAACTCGTAGGCACAGCGAAATAAAGTAAACCAGATCGACGAAGCAAGACTCTCCTGAGGAACTATTGTCAAAACAAAACAGCTAAGCCCATCTAGCCTCGCTTTCATGCAACTCGTCCCGAGCGACGACCGAGCGGTCCGCCATATTTGCATTCGGTTTATTGCCTGAAAGAAACTAAACTTCAGTCTTTCCAATTTAAGCTTCTTCACAGAAAAATTGCAACGAATGATTATATCTATACAATAGGTATCTCTTTAACAGACATATGTACTTTCTGTGAACAGGATACGGAAAGCCTGATACATCTCTTCTGGGACTGTGAATACGTTCAAACCTTCTGGCAAAAAATCCAACATTGGCTGATACAACATCAGATAAAGCCACAGGACTTTTCTTTGACTCTGCCAACCTGCCTGAGACTAGTTGATAGTACAGAAGATATACTTCTACACTATGCACTTCTAATTGGCAGATATCACATTTATTCATCGAAAATAAAGAAAACTCTTCCGAACTTGGAAGTATTTTCACAAACTTTCCTTAAGTGCCAAGAAATCGAAAAGTATTATGCCACTTTTATTTACCAACTCCCCTTTTGCTATTTAATTTATTTTCTAGGTTTTACTCTTTACCTTTCCAAACCTTATACCAGGACTGGCAGCGTCGTTTCGTAATTTTGTAATTTGTGTGTGTGTATTTTTTTCTTTTCTTTTCGTTATTGTTTATTTAGTTTTTGTTTTTGTAAGGGATATAGGTATAACCCAGTAATTTTTGCAGATAAATGTTTTAATGTAACTGTGGAGTAAGCACTATAAAGGAAGGAAGTAACGTATATTTTGATAATTTAAATACCTGTATTGTAATTTTATATAAAGTATCCTATTACAGTACAATGTAGTGGAGGATTTGTATTATCAGTTGTGTAGGCAGAGTATCTGAAATATTTGTAGTGTTTGTAATCGTAGTGTCAGTAACAATTGTATCGTAAGTAGTGTCAGTAGTGATATATGCATTGTAAGTAACGCAAGTATTGTAGGTAATGTTAGTATGCTAAGAAGTGTTATTAGTGTAAGCAATGTAAGTAATGTTAGTACTGTATGTAATAGTTATAAACAAATGTCGAAAATAAAATTTAGTGGAGAAAAAAAAAGACGTGTGCTTATCATAGATAACACCAAGACTCCTGGCCGACTGGGAGACAGCCACACTCATAGGAACCATCAAAACATGGTTCCCACTTAGTGCATCTTTTAATAAACGTATAGTCACTTCTTCATTATTTCTGTAAGCTCTCGTTATTTTTTCTTTTTGTCCTTTTGTAAGGTTCTGTTGCGGGTTCGAATGTTTAAAGTGCTAGGTAGTTTGCAGTCTAAGTCAACACGCAGGGATGTCGGAACGGCAACTAGGTTATTAATCCACACGAATGTCGTAAACTCCACACAATACTCCACAACAAGCTCACACTAGGCTTAAAGATTACCGCTTGACCTCCGTCACACTTGCTTTAACACGGCCTCTGCCAAATTTTACACACGACCTCTGTCGAACTTCATTAATCACGGCCTCCGCTAACACGCGACCTCCGTCACACTTCAATAAACACGGCCTCTGCCAACACGCGACCTCAGTCACACTTCAATAAACACGGCATCTGCCAAGCTTCACACGTGCTCACTCGAAAATCTACTCTCACTACTCTAAATTTACACTGATCCACTTATATACTTTACAGCATAAGGTTCTAGAACTTTGCGGCTATACTAAATAAGGAAACATTACAATAAGAAGCTATTTACAGTAACATACGCAAACGGTTTAAAGTAGAATTACTTAGTCACGTTGATACAGCACTAATTAAATATTGAAGAATATTCCAGACGATGCTAGACTGTCACGCAAGTCACGCACAATTTTTGGTAACAGGTTCACAGAAATTCTGTGTAATTATGTCATTATATAATATCACTCATTAATTTTTTTGTTATATCTATTTTAAGTGGGAGATTTCATCTCCATACCCTTCGACAACCTCCCTCGCTCACTTCCTTCGCTCGGTTCGGTTGAGCTCTTATAATTTTGTCGGGCGAGATTGCTTCAGGGGGTTATGTTGGCAATAACCCCAACGGCAACCATAGATCATAAGAGAGGGACTCTCTTATACTTAAACTATTAGGAGTTTATCTCCTACTTTGTCAACAGCAACTTTTTTTTCATAAAGTACAATAGCGTGCACTTGATAATCTACAGTGCTAAGTTGGTTAATGGTGTATTTAAATAAGAGTTTCTTAGGATCTCTCGTTGCGAAATCAGCTTGATAAGTTAGATTGAAATAGATAAGAGGATATAAACTTTCATAGTTGAGAACATGTACTTGTGTACCAGTATTGTAATCGTTTTCTTTCCAACTGTATGCCATTGAATCTGTAAAGATCCTTATTTTACTGTCGCTTTCATAACCTACTTCAGGATAAAAGACTCCATCACCATATTCTAGACGGCAATGTGCTCAACCAACAGGGGGATCAGCCCCAGTAATGTTAAATGTATCAAATATATGGGGATTTTGTTGTAGCCTCTGTAAATAGACAAAAACATGTTGCGCATTAATAAAGGAAGAATCAATCCTATAATCAACAGCATTTCTGGTAACAGCTGAGGTGAAATGTTTTTCTCGAAGATATTTCCATCTACTTGGTTTTTGGCATTCTGAGATGTATTTAGTCATTAGAGAATCTTTAGGTAGAATTTTGGGTACCCATAGATAAAAACGATCAGTGGTTACCCTGGTGGTATCAACTGAACCAAATAACAACTCAGCATCTGGGTTAAGTTTTATTTCGAAAGTTAGTTGCATTGGTGGTAAAATGCGGCCTTCTAATTCTTCAAAAAATGAATACCTATTGATGGGAATTTTGACATTGACCTGTTTTCTATTTGATGTTAACGCTCGTCTTGCCGCAAAACCAGTATTTTCTGCATCTAGAGCGGTGGTATCTGTATCAAGATGCCAAAAAGAGTTTTTAGCTACTCTTCTGGAATAATTATCAGAATATTAACAGATTTTTAACAAATGTAACTACATGAAGATAATCAGTATCATAGATGATTTTTCATCCACTCTTAATAGCTAACTGCCTAAAAAATGAATGTGAACCATAAATCAGTGTGGAAAGTTGATTAGCACTATCTCCACCATTAGCTTTAAGATCTATTTTAAATTGAATTTCGAAAAAAGGGGTTTGGAACGATTAACTAAGATTTCTATTAACAATTGTTAAGCAACTTCCGTTTTTAAATCAAGTTAGGGTGAGGGACAAGTAAATTAGATACACTCCTAATTGCGGTACATGGATGAAAGAGAGTTTCGAAGATCTTTAGCCAAGATACTTCATAAGGAACATAGATAAGCATAGTACTGGAGAAAAGAGGAACGAATTTCTCTCTTATAATTTGCATGACTTTAAAATACACCAATTAGTTTGTTATCCCGGTTTTCATTTGATCTGTTCATGCTGAAATAATACCTTTGTGTACACTTCGTGCACGAATGATTGCATAATAACACATGTAATGTATAGTTTTCGAATCGTTTGTATTTATATCTTATTTCGCTAATTGGCCTGTCAGTTCTTAGTATAACTTGCCGTAGCCAAAGCAGAAATGGACGCTGTGACTAAAGTCGAAGAAGACGAATTTGGCATGCGTTTAGAAGATCTTATACCGGAAGTCACCGGAAAAGAGGACCTCCTTCAGAGCTACCTGAAAACTCAAGCAAACTCAGAGTCCGCGAGAAGCCAACAAACATTACTGACAGAAGTTGAATCCCGTTTGGAACCTCCTGCTAGAGAACAAGGAGAATCAAATGGAAAGTCCGACACAGAGCCAGCGGACAGCGCTCGTGCTAAAGAAGCTCAGCGGTTTACGAACCACAAAGGACCTGCGTTTTCGTTTTGGCCGTATCCGTTAACGTCCAAACCCCTCGTTCCAGGGTATCTGGGCACATCCACGCTAAAGTCCGAGTCCTCAAGACGCCCTTTTTCTACTCAGCTAGACACCGTCGATCCTTTTAAGATGACCACTGTTCATAACGGAAACAATGACCTCAATCAACCAAAACTCAAAAGCGAAGGTTCTCTGGAACGGCTTGTTGGCCTGTTATCCCAATGACGGTTACAAAATTCACTCTCTCTACCAGAGCCAGAGATTTTCAGAGGTGACCTACTGCATTACCCCATTTGGGTGAAATCTTTCAAGACAATCATAGAAGACCAGACGCATAAAGCCGCACAAAGACTCTTCTATCTCGGAAAATATACAGCAGGCGAAGCCAGGGAAGCGATCAATGGATTTTTATTCCGAGAGACTTCTGAAGCTTATACAGAAGCAAAGAAGGTCTTATCTGACAGATTCGGCAACCCTTTTCTGATTGCTGACGCCTACAGAAAGAAGATAAATGAATGGCCTAGGATCCAACCAAACGATGATGCAACGCTACGTAAATACTCTGACTTCCTTCTTCACTGCCAAGCCGCTGCAAAGGAAATTCACTACCTAAAGATTCTTGACGACCCTGATGAGAATCAAAAAATGACGAAGAAGCTACCCCGGCACCTGATAGATCGATGGAGCCGTGAAGTAGATCGATGGCTAAACAAAGAACAGAAACGAGACGGCGATTTAAGTCCACAACAGGACAGCGTAGCCATGTATTCGCCCTTCTCTGCCTTTTGCAAATTCGTTATGCAAGAAGCACGAATCGCATGCAATTCCGTTATCTCCAGCGAGACACTGCGGGAAGAAGAGAACATGAAAGAAGATGTAGACAGAACAACCAAGGGCAACAAAAATTTCAGACGAAGAAACTGTTTTGGTACAGGTGCAAACGAGGTCAAGCATGACATAGGAAGGCACAAGAATGAAGACAAACCAAAAAGAGAGTCGTGCTCGTTCTGCAAAGGCCCCCACTTCATTGACGTTTGCAACGAGTTTACAAAGCTAACGCTATCAGAGAAAATGCAGTTCATACGCGCAAGAGGTCTCTGTCATGGGTGCTTGAGATGGGGTCATCTTCGTAAAGACTGTCGTCAACGAAAGAACTGTGCCTCTTGCAGTGGTCCTCACACAACCCTCCTGCACGATGATACTCCCATTAAAGCTAAGCAAAAAGCAAATGGAACAGTTCCCGCCGCGACCTCTCATAGGATAGAAGAATCCCATTCAAAGAATCACGCCGAATGCTACTCGCATTCCCTTATCGTACCAGTGTGGCCTGGCATGAACAAGGCTCTCAAGAAAGGGAGATCGTTTACGCGCTTCTGGACGACCAATCAGACGCTTGCCTCATCGAGAATCAGTTCTGGAGACACTGCAATTAAGTGGTCCGCAAGTTCAGCTTAGGTTGTCAACAGTTCTGGCGGAGGAAGTCATTGAGTGTGAAAAGATAGACGGCTTAACTGTACAAGGCCTCAATGAAGCTACCACCATTCGCCTACCAGGAGCATACTCGCGAGAAGGCATTCCAGCCAAGCGAGGGCAAATTCAAGACCAGAGACAGCACGGAACTGGCCACACCTCGTGCTTATTGCAGAGCAGCTTATGCCTTACAGGGAAGATATTGAGGTTGGACTGCTCATTGGAGCGAACTGCACGCGAGCTATCAAACCAACAGAAGTGATACCTGGAAGGGAAGACGACCCATACGCGAAGAAGACTGCGCTTGGATGGGGGTGTCATCGGCGTGGTTAACCCAATCAAGAACGAAGAAGATGACAGTCATTGTACCTGCCACCGTATAGCCTCACTGGAAGTTAATCCTAGCAATGGGAAGAAGATGTGTCACTTCGCCCTTAAGACAAAGCTAAAGGAGATATTTCGGCCTGTTGAAGTGATTAAAATGTTCGAGAAGACTTTCACGAAGCAAACAAAGATGGCCAAGCCCTTTCCCACGACGATAGGAAGTTCATCAAGAAAGCCAAAGAAGGGATTCATTGCAGAGACGATGGACACTACAAGTTACCATTTCCACTAAGAGATGAAAGAATGATGCTTCCTAACAATAAGGAGCTGGCCCTTAGCAGAATCAAGAAATTGAAGGAAAGACTCAAGCACGACTCGACATATCGGAAAGATTACCAAGGATTTATGAGTGAAATCATCGAGAAGGGCTACGCAGAACGTGTTCCGCCAGAAGAACGGTCTCTTGATAATGGTTGCATATGGTACATTCCCCATCATGGTGTTTATCACCCAAAAAAGCCAGGGAAAATAAGAGTCGTATTTGATGCAAGTGCTGAGTGCAAAGGGGAGTCCCTCAATAAACATCTACTGCAAGGACCGGACCTTACGAACAGTCTCACGGAGTACTATGCCGATTCCGAAGGGAGCCTGTGGCATTTATGTGCGACATAGAGGGTATGTTCCACCAAGTGAGCGTGAACTATGAGCATAGAAACCTTCGGAGATTCCTATGGTGGGAACAAGGCGATGTCGAAAGGTCATTGGTTAAATATCGTATGATTGTACATCTGTTTGGGGCGGTGTCCTCCCCTGGATGCGCCAACTTTGCTCTAAAGACGACAGTAGACGATTTTGAAGAGGAATGTGGTAACGATGCTGCAGAATTTGTACGTCATGACTTCTATGTGGACGACGGTCTGAAGTCCGTACCGTCAGTGGAACAAGCTCTCGACCTTATAGAAAACACCAAGACCCTTTGCAAGAAAGGGGGCTTCAACTTGCACAAATTTATCTCAAACCGAAGAGAGGTAATAGAAGCCATTCTAGTGGAACAACGCGCCAAAGAATTAAAGGAACTGGATATGACCAAGGATCTCTTACCCATCGAACGAGCCTTGGGAGTTCAGTGGTTCGTGGAGTCGGACGAATTGCACTTCAGAGCAGCGCTTAAGGACCGACCTCTAATCAGACGTGGCATCCTGTCAATGTCACCTTGGTTTACGACCCCCTCGGTCTAATATCACCATTTCTACTCAGGGGCAAGATAATTCTCCAAGGAATTTGCAAGGATGGTGCGCATTGGGATGATCCAATACCTGATCCCGTACGAATGCGGTGGGTGAAATGGAGAGAGGACCTTGGAACCCTTGCAAGACTGAAGATACCGCGCTGCTACAAGCCCGTCGATTTTGGCGAAGTTAAGTCAATCGAGTTACACAACTTCCCAGACGCAAGTACTTCTGGATACGGTCAACGCTCCTACCTGAAAATGACCAACCTTCAAGGCAGGATATACTGTACGTTGGCAATGGCTAAATCCAGAGTAACGCCTTTCAAACCAATCACCGTCCCAAGACTAGAGGTCACTGCCGCCCTGTTATCCTTCAAGATCAGTTCCTTTCTCAAGAAAGACTTAAATTTGGTGACATTCCTGAAGTTTTCTGGACGGACAGCGAGGTTGTCCGAGGATATGTATCCAACGATTCAAGACGTTTCCACACCTTCGTTGCAAATCGAGTCCAGTCCACTCGTGAGTACTCTGAACCAAATCAATGAAGAAGAGTGGACACGAAAGAAGACCCTGCAGATGATGCCTCTCGAGGCCTTAGTGCTGAGGAATTGGTGAACAGTCCCAGGTGGTGGAGTGGGCCAGACTTCTTATGGAAACCCTGTGACGATCACGAAGTAGCAACAATCTCAGAAAATGATCCATAAGTCAAGAAGATTACTTCCTTTGCCATCAGAACGAAGTCATATGCAAGTCTTCTGGACCGTCTACAGAGCTTCTCCGATTGGCATCAGGCCAAGAGAACTGTTGCACTCTGCCTTCGCCTACAAAGAAGATATAAAAAAGGCAATGGAGAACAGGAGAGCACCTTGAGCAAGACTCCAAAGGGACAGAAAGGTGCAGCAAAAATCGAACCAGTCAGCATTGAAGAGCTACGCCTAGCGGAAATCGAAATAATCAAGACAACCCAGAAAGAAGCCTTCCAACAAGAACTTGCATACCTCCAAACCGTCAGATCAAATCAAGAGAGAGGTAAATGCAGCCTCAAGAAGGGACCTATGAAGAAAGCAACTCCAATCCGACGTCTAGATCCCTTTAAGGACCAGGATGGTATCCTCCGTGTTGGCGGGGGAATAAAACACGCCGATCTGCCTTTCCAAGAAAAACACTCACTGATACTTCCAAAGAGAGGGCACGTTACAGACCTGATGATACGTCATCACCACGCGAAGACCCATCACCAAGGCCGTGGCATCACACACGCAAGCATCCGATCATCGAGTGTTTGGATCATTAGTGGAAACTCAGCAGTAGGGCATCACATCTCCAAATCTGTCAAGTGTCGAAGATATCGAGGAGCCCCCCAGGCCCAGAAGATGGCCGACCTGCCTGCAGATCGTCTTGAAGAAAATCCACCATTTACTTACAGTGCCGTCGACTATTTTGGGCCATTTTACATAAAAGAAGGTCGTCGAGAACTCAAGCGAAATGGAGTCCTGTTCACATGTATGTCGTCGCGTGCAGTGCATCTTGAGACGGCAGCATCACTTACAACGGACTCCTTCCTAAGTGCCTACCGCTGTTTTATTGGACGCCGTGGCCCTGTGAGACAACTGAGGTCAGATCAACGAACAAACTTCCTCGGCGCGAGTAACGAGCTAAAGGAAGCACTTTCAGAGATGAACCAAGACACAGTAAAGAAAGCGATGGCAAGGACTTCTTGCGATTGGATCGTATTTAAGATGAACGTCCCCTCGGCGAGTCATATGGGCGGCGCCTGGGAAAGACAAATCCGTGCCGTAAGAAGTGTGCTTCGTGCTCTCCTGTACGACCACGGAAGACAACTGTACGACGAGTCACTTCAGACCCTTATGATAGAAGCCGAGTGTATAGTCAAAAGTCGACCGCTTACCACCGACGAAACCGCTTGTAAAGAGACACCCGACGTACTAACGCCAAATCACCTATTAACACAGAAGTCTCAAGTGGTGCTGCCACCTCCTGGAGCGTTGCCAGCGAGCCGATCTCTACCTGAGAAAGCGTTGGCGTCGGGTGCAACACTTAGCTAACAAGTTTTGGCAAAGATGGCGAAAGAGCTTCCTGTAAATAAAGACTGTAAATAAAGATTACCAGTTAAAATTTAAGATGATTGCTTGGAATCAGTACGTCTCTGCCTCCGGAGAGCCTTTGTTTATCTAAGAATTTGAAATCCGCTACAGTGTTAAACCAACCTCTTTTCTGTTGCTCTTGAGCATTAGCAGGAGCTCTTATAACAGATTCTAGGTCAAATCTGACTAGTTCATTTCTCTGTACGTTTTCAGGTGCTCTAAATGCCATTTATATAATTTAAAAATAATTTTCTATGACCTAGAAATCAGACTGTTAATTAGCATGTTAGTATCATTCTGCGTCTTTTTAGCGCTAGTTATACTCCCTCTATTTCTCCCTTTACTTTGTGTTTTAGGTGCGATCTGTGAAAGACGTTTCCTAATAAGATTACCTGATTTTTCTATAACTTCGTCAACCATCACAGCCTTATCAGTATGTGTTTTATTGACTCTTGGAGTCTGTTTTATTACTTCTCCAGTTACCGTACTAGCCACTGATTTAAGCGGTTTAATCAGATTATCTACTATTAGTCCATTGCCACGGCGTTTGTAGACGTATCGCCCCATTCCAGGATGATACATTTTTTTAAACTCTCTTGACTTCATCATATATTTCTATGGGATATTTAAATCACTATTTTTAAGATTAGGGAAACTGCTCTGTCAGCGTGATTTAAGTAAACAGGTCTTCTTAAACCATCAGTTACATAGATACGAATACTTGCAATACTTGTTCTATTGACGGGATTAAAAAAACGCTCTGGTTTTAAAGTAAAATTGAATGACGGTGTTAAAGTTCCTGTAGTAAAACTAAAAACAATATCTGAATCTTCTCCATCTACTAATGAATCACTAATTAAATCGCAATTAATATTCAAAAGATCTGTGTCTTCTATCATATTTGGAGTAGTCGTACCAATATTTCTTTCATTTTTCAAGATTACTTTTCCAAAGCCTATTAGTTTATTAAAATTCGATTTAGTCAAATCAAGCTGATAGTTAGTATCTAAAGCGATGATAGCTCTAAAAGTTGGCTCATCAAAAGTTAAAGTAATCCTTTCTTTAATATAAGAATTGATTTCTTCATAATCCCTAGTTCCTTCTTTAAAATCGATATCTGTAAATGAAGTATCACCGTCTTTACCAAATCTTTTGATTTCATAATTTACATTGATATTTGTCCATGTAAAAGCCATGGAGATGATTTTATTAAAAGCCAAATGATAGTTTGCTCTATTATCAAGTTCCCAGTTCCCTGTTCCCAGTGTTTCAATCCGCCTATCGACAGAACCACAGCACAGAAACTGCACTCCTTAAGGTTACGAATGACATTCTCCTTAACATGAACAGTCAACGTGTTACTCTGCTTATTCTGCTC
>Ga0126343_10000222_pt1 | contig 19551 bp, 6 predicted proteins | sample Cyp2metagenome_FD_92531 | JGI IMG/M metagenome (GOLD analysis project Ga0126343, IMG submission 92531) | Coral microbial communities from Lord Howe Island, Old Settlement Bay, Australia - Cyphastrea 2 metagenome | ecosystem: Host-associated > Invertebrates > Cnidaria > Coral ...
GCAATCTTTAAGCCAGAGTAGTCTTCATGTCCCTGTTTATAGTTGCATCGAGAAGGAAGAATGACCATGACACACGGCAAGAGTTTTATCTTGTCCCAGAGCTTTGAACAGCCATACGTTGCTTTATCAGCATAAATAACACATTTAACTTAACAAATCCAATGTCTTAAACCGGCCTGGAGTATCGCAAAATTTTCAACAGGCGAAATAAAATAAACGTCGCGCTAAACACGATAAAAACCATTCATACGCATGTAGTATATATTTCATTTCGCGAAACGCTCGCAAATGAATGCTCCCCAAAAGCCGTTTGCGAGTCGTGCGCTGATTGGTTGAAATTTGAACACCTGTCAAACAGAGATCAGGCCGTGTGGACTGGGACCCACCTTCCAAATATGGAATAGACGCAATGAAATCCAAAATGGTGTCAGTTTAAAATAAACAAACTCTTGCGGGGGCTAAGCTGAGTTCAAACTGGTTTGTAATGAATTCAAACCATTGCAGTAACAAACATTGACTTCAAGACTTAAAGTCCTTTCCATAGCCATTTCGTGATGGTAAATTGCTCGACTCTTCAAGGCGAAAACAAGCCATGGCGGGAGGACAGATGCGTAACTGCCAATCGATACGGTAAGCGCACATGGACATGTATTAAGTTTACACCGCTGTTATTCCTTTTGTACTAATTATTTTCTTCGAGTAAATGTTACTGTTTTCACAGAGCAGTGTTTTTTGTGACTACTTTAAATCCACCGTTCAGTTCAGATCTTGCTGACACGTTCGTATTGTAGTATCAAACTAAGAGCGAATTGACAATGGTGCAGTTTCAAAATAATGTCTTCGTTTGCAGCGGATTTCGTCAATTATTACAACCGAATGAAACTTCTTTCAAGATCAGCAATTCTCGATAAGCTATTCGAATTTTCGTTCTGCCATTAACGAAATCACTTTGAAATATCGTTTGTAGATGAGTGAATTTTCGCGGTTGTTGGCGAATTTTCACGCGGCAAAGCGATATTTCTTTGAAAGGTGATGCCGCAAAATCACGTAACTTCGCCTGAAATATCCGTGAGAATTCGTGTAAACAAAAGCCGAATTTCGGCGAATTTCGGCGAAATTCGTTTTGCATTCTATATGCACAGTACTGTACCTATTTGTGTATTCACAAAAATTCACTTAAAACGTTTGTAGTTTTTGATCCACTTATTTGTCATCCTTAGTTTTTGATCTACTCATTTGTCATCCTTAAATTTTTCTATGTGACTGAGATTTTTCTATGTGACTGAAATGCAAGCGAGATGCATGAACCCAGGGCTCAGACTCTTACAAAAACCCCTGTCACAAATAGCTGGAAATGCTACATCCCAGTCCCCATAAAAAATACATAAATTATGTGCCTTCAATCTGTACAGCATAGTTGAATTCCCAAATTCAATAGCACCAAATCCTGTAATTCATCATCGATTTTAAGCCTGTCTTGTATTTTATCACTGTACGTCAGTGATAAAATTCTTAAGAATATTGAAACAGGAATAATTTGAATGAAAACTAAGGTCTTAAGCAATGAGGGAACACATGCAATGTAATTGCATGTAGGCCAGCACTTAGAAGAAACCCAAACAGGTATGACTGATGATTGGCAAGTTTCCACCCCTCATCAGATGCTTGCATCACATCCTTCCTAACTACTCATGCGCAGTATGGCACATGAGTTGTGAAATGGGCTCCGTTTCTTTGTTTTGGTGTCACATTTGTGCATGCAAATTTATGCATGCATTAATTTATCACGTTCTTTGTCGTTGTCCGCCATATTGGATTCTTCCAGAAGGTGCCATTTGTTCACAAAAATTGTGCTTTTTCCCCGATTTGATACGGTGTGAAAGTGAGTATCTATCAGTAATTTAGTATGTTATAAAGATTCTGAAGGAATAAATGAAACACGTGAAAGCACGGATGAAATGAAACTGATGATGAAATCTTACCTGTGTTTTACCTGACAATTTCTCTGAACTTTGAAATTTACTTTATTGAGTTCCCCAGAGAAAGTGTTTTGGTGTTATTTCAAACAACTCTTTATCTTTAGCCTTTAGAAAACGCAATATATGAAAAATTTCTATTAAAGTTTTTTTCTGGTACAAGTTTTTGTCCATTAAAAACGGAAATTGCTGATTTCTTATTGGATTTCATATAAGAAGTCAAGAAAAATGAGAGGAACAATGTCAGCTGGTTAGGCACTTCTTCCCAAATAGAGTTCAGTTTGCATCTGCTCTTTTGCAGACGCTCCCCCTCCCCGAACAGTTCAGTCTGTATTCAACCAAAATTGTTTGGAAAAGAACTCTAAAGCCGTAAAACGTAAGACGTGTGTATAACAGATAGTATAAAATATTACTTTTCAACAGTACAGTCTGTACATTAGAACACTGCAATAAGAAGAAATAAGCAGAAAATAATGATGGACTGCCACAGCAGGCTCGCATCAAAGAAAGCATGAGTTCTTAAGGTAATTCCCCTGAAATAAAAGTGACAATAGATTTTCGTTAAAACTTTGTCCACTGAATATTTATCACATGAGAACTTCAATTTTGAAATAAAAAAGGGGGTGCCCATGCTCATTACGGAGCAGTGATGCATTGAAAATGCCCCATTTTAGGATTATTTAGTGCTTATTAGAAGAACGCATTCCTAGTAATAATTGTAAGTTTTTGTGACCAAGACTTTTGAGAACATGCATTAAACTACAGTCGATATGTTGTGTCGCCCAAAAATAAACATTTTAGGTTTGAATTAGACAGAAAGCTAAATCCTTGATCAAATTTGAACCAAATTTCTTGACATGGTTGCCAAACAGCAAATAGAAAAGACCACAGTTTATCCAGCATTTTCCTTATTTATTCAATTTTCAGCAATAGAAATCAGATGAGTCTTTTCTCACGCAAAGCTTATGATAAGTTGATTGCAATGACTGGAAAAAAAGTTGGGGTGCCCATGCTCGTTGGTGAGTTATAGCCATTTTTCAACTGACAGAGCTCACTATTAAGGCAAATCCACCATGTTTTTCAATGTACAGTAAAAGGGTAAAACTATGATCACAAAAATTTTATCAGCATTGTTCTTTTGATAAATTCCACTCATGGAAGTTTGGGAGAACTGGAAAACACTGTGGAAACACTCTCTTGTCAGCTTCTGTTCAGATAGCATTTCTCATTCACCCAAACTTCCACTCACATTATTTTCTATAACTCCACAGAAACATGGTGCTTGTTGTTCATATTATAAACAACACACTTCCTTAACACTTCTGAAATAAAGTAACATTTAAATGGAAACAGTAAAACATTGTTTCAGTTCATACCTGTGTCACTTGAAATACTGGGCAGTTCTTCCTTTGGGGGTGTGTTACATTTAACTACATTTCCTGAAAGACTTGTAACTCTTTCTTTACCATGAATATAGCAGTTTAGCCCTGTCGAAGGTGGTAGATTGGAGACTACTAAAGTCAACTGTGGGGAAAGGTAAAAAAGGCCATATCTTGATTCATGTTTACTACAGAATGGTGTTTAAAGAAGTGATAAGACTGAACCTATTGTATTAGAGCAAATTATTTTCAAATGGAATAGTTTTCCTCATTAAAATCTATTACCAAATAGCCCAGAAAATACGCATGCTGATTGGTTTAAAATTGTTGTTTCCTTAACTCAATAGCAATACAGAACTATCATGTCCTGTTGACATAATGATGATGTGAGCAAAGGGAATTTACATTTTTATGATCAAAGTAACCCAACAACCACCAACGGATGTTAAGCATTTGAAAACCCCAATTTTGTTTATTGTTTTAACAAAAACTAATAAAATTATGTTTTTAATCAACCATTCTTGAAAGCATACTGGGGTCCATACTTCAACACTTGGGCCAAGAGGGACTTGTTCAGGTTTGATGGAAGCAAATTCCACACAATTAGAAGAGCTTGTCACATATCGTAAGGGGTGTACATCAGCGTCTGGGCAGACATCCCTTTGAGAGCATCTGTGAAAGAAATGACAAACATGATCCTAAGAGAGCCAATCCGTGTGTACTTCAATTTACTTTTTCTTGCAAAGGTAAGCAGCATGATACTCTTGCTCTCTTGGAAACATAGGAAGAAGTAGTACAGGTATAGTGGAACCCCACCTCTCAGTCACCTCACGTGACAACTGTATTTTGTCTTCTAATTTAGACAATAATAATTCTTGTTCGTGATTTCACCCAAATACAAGCCACAGAAACTCTATTAAAATTTGCAGCAAGCATGAATAACTGAAAGATTGAAACTTGCCTAGGTGCTGTTGAAATGGAAATTCTACTTCCTTGGTCAGGGCTGTTAACCCATAGAAATGTTGTTTACAATCCCACAAAATTGATTTTCCAATTACTATGAAATAGTTTGACAAACCCCAAATAAGACATTTTGTGTGGAAAGATGGATTAGCTGATTCAATAGATGGTACCTGTAAGATTCGAAATCAGTCCACAGGGATGTAGATAATAGCCCGGAGGCAGAAAAAATACCCGGTTGTCAACTAGATTTTCCCGGCTGAGAAACCATCTACAGTCTTAAAAATCTTTAATAATGGATTCTCCTGAGCCCGCCTGAGAACTCATAATTCCAGTCTGTTGAAAATTTTGTCTACATCCGCGAGTCCAGAGCGCTTTGGAGTGAGGACATCCATTCTCAGGTTCATCATCACAAAAAGTACATGTATCATCAATTCTTAATCCAATTTTGCATAGTTTGCTATTAGTGTAAAGAATAAAATTAATAACTTTCTATTGGAAGGCCTTACACTGGAAGGCCATTTCAACTGCTCTTTAACAATTAGACTACGAGCCTGAGATTTCCACGAGCAGAAAATGAGGGCGAGTAGTGTAATTGTTTTAGTATAAATTTACAACAATTTCATTGCATAAGAATGTAAAGTAACGCTTACATGTAGGAAAAAACATTTTGTTGTGTTTATATTGGCAATTCAAAGGTTTCAAAACACTGCAAGCAATGTGCACTGAGGTGTGAAACAAGTATCATGTGTTCAAGAAGAACGATTTTCATTGGCTATTCACAACTGTTTTCTATCTGCTGAAAGAGCCAATCAAATTCACAGATTCACAATAGACCTTGGTAAATTTATACTAAAGTAACATGGCGTGCGCTAGTCCTAACTAGTTCCTTTTGTTTAAGTTTCCACAAATTTGCTTTTGAGAGAGACAATATGAATTCTACTGAGAACATTGCTTACTTGCATTCTACATTGTGTGCCCGGTCCCGCTTTGATTAGAAGTGTTTGCAAGTACAGGATGTTGATTATTATCACGGATATCATATTTGTTCTCATACGATTTTCTTTAGCGACGCCATTGCTTTTCTTCAAGAAAGCTATACGTGTACATTTACCTACACACATTCTAAGACTTTCTTTCTTTATATTTGGTGATAGCCAGCATTAGCAATCAGCTTATTCATGCCTTTGACAAGCATTTTGCTTGATTCTAGTTGCTCTGAGACTTTCCCTTCCACACTGAAAATATAATTTCTTTACATAACCCATTGACTCCCAAACGATTTGCATGCAACCCACCCCTAAATTTCTGGCGATTTTTGGACATTTCAGAGCGAGCCTGAGCGCTTAAAATAAACCATATGCACAGTAACCATATTCGGAAATGATTTGTTATTGACTAATCTAAAAAACCAAAAACAACAGAATTTCCATTCTTGTACTATAACAGCTAACATTTGAGAAAAAATGAAAAATAAACAGGAAAGGCACAAGTAAAACACAATTTGAAATCAAGAAATCAAATAATTTTTTGCTGCGCGTCGAAATATTACAGTGCTGCAAAAGAAAGATTAGGTTGTAAGATAAAAATACAACAAAAACAAGCTTCTTATTATGAGAACAATCGTATTTCAACTGTGCTAAATTAGTGGCCACTTAGTTCTTTTCTCGGCAGTTCTGTAGTGGCTCAATAAGACTCCAAAAATAGATTTGAATGAAGTGAATAAACTAATCACACGAACTGCAGAGGTCGCCGTAAATTGTAAATATGCAGAAATCCAATGTGCAAAAATACTGTTCACTTTTAAAACCTAAAATTCTCTAAAACAGGGCACCAAATGAAAGAAATACGAAAGGAAATTCAATAACAATATGTTTTCATTCAGGTGTTCAAAATTTCGCAGACGTGCTTCGCTGCATGACCGCATGCTTAAATTAATTCTTCATGATAAAAGCGAAAGCTGTGAGTTTCTCCCAACCGCTTTTGCAGTCATTTTATCAGCCGTGGAGTTACCAGTCGTTCCAAAATTTGAGTTCAACTTTGAAGCAATAATGTACATTACCATTTTTGTATTCTTATGTCCAGGAAGCTGCTTCAAGGCCGCAATCTGTATTCAAAATGACTCCCCATACAAAACTCACTTGAAAGCACACTGATTGTCATGTTTTCGCAGCGGTTAAAAGAAGGAAAAATTCTTTACCACAAACGTTAGAGGACTCTGTACTCTATGATCATCCATTCTGATGCCACCTAAGCATTAATTTGTACTTTTCTTTTCTATTTTAACTCCCAAAACAGTAATCACTTTACAAGCGCATAATTTTGAGTAGAAAAGTCATCTTTCTAGGACCCCCTAAAGTCCTCTAAAAATTTGCTCAGTAAGTCAATTCAGATTGGTTTATTTGTTCTCTTGAACAATAGGAGAACCAAAAAATCTTCAGGGGGGTAGGAAAGGCTGTTATCCTCATGTGCCTTTTTCAGGTGGTCATGGGCAGTCTGGGAAATTGGAAAGGTTTTTCGTATGGATGGTTACAGGCGGCTCAGGAATCGATGGGATAACTTACATAAATTACTGTGACACACATAAGATGATATTTGCCAGCTCTTCTAAGACGTTCCCTCCCTCCAACTTTTCCCGGGGGACATAAATAACTGTAGGGTTAAGATTTTTGTAGCACACGACCAAAGCACCACCTCGTTAAACGTTTTGTAGCTCTGAGAACTGTAGCAAATTTTCCACAATACAACATTGTCGCAATTGGTGCCATGAGCATCATATTGCATATCAACTATTGATCTTGAAAAAGCAACAACAGGTGACTGTTAACACCATGCAAGTACAATGCAAGTGCAACAAAGTCTTTTTCAGTTTCTGAGAGTTTCCGATAATCCCAGACAATATGTCTCACTTAGAAGTGCTGCCTATATCAGGGTTCGGCCTGCCCTTTATTAAACCACATGCAAAATGCAGTTAAACCATTACAACAAACTAGACAATGGAAAAAAAAAAACAAGAAAAATCTGCAACCAACTCACAGACTATAATCAGTGAAAGAACAATTTTGAAAAGGTACATTCATAGCATTCATAATTTGAAAACTGCTGTAACTTGAACTGATTGCAAATAAGTAGCTTCACAACAAACATGAAATGGAAAAAACTAACTTGCAGGAAAAGACTCCAACAACTAGAAGGGTGGGTGGGTGGGAAGTCAGGCAATGGCGAACGGCAACAAGAAAAGTGAGCAATCTCATGGGCCATGTGACCTATACCCCCCGCACACTAGCACCCAGACTCCCAGATGTGTGTGAGAAAAACGTTTTCTGCTTCTTTCGTACCTCAGCCAGCAGAAAACAACACTTATAAATATTGGCTAGCGAGATATATTTTCTTGCAAAAGTACCATGACTCCTTTGGCTGTAGAGGGTATTCAGGCCAATAAATTTTGGTTTGCCAAAACCCCTGTGCAACCTGCACTAACCACAAGCTGAGCCTTGAAACGTTTATATTGGCTTGTGTTAGCAAAGGAACTCCCAATATGAGCCCCTGAAGGAATGATGAAAGAACGCTAACAATAAACAAAACAACTCCAATCAAAATTTTCAAAGCCTCTGCAAAATTAGGAAGCTGGATTTTTAATAAATGAAAACAGACATGCCAATAAGCATAAGCTAAAATATGACATTACGAAGGACACAACCATAGATTTTCAACAAATGAAATCAAGACAGCCTCAATCTCAAATCCATATCAAAATTCACAGCTGATCCATCATCCACTATGTTTTTAAAATCTGCAAATCTGCTCAATTTACTGCAAAAATCCACAATCCATGTGCTTTTTAAGGTCAAATCCGTTGACCCAAAAAACCTATTCACCCCCTTCCTTAAATTAGGAGTGAATTGGCCCATTTAACAAAATGAATGATCTCAGGCCAGTAGTGGGCCTGTGTTCTCCTACACTTAACATACACTTTGTTTTAATATTAAAGCTATCCATTTTTACCTGTTGTACAATGTGCACCAGCCACAGAAAGGATCCTTAGGTTTGACGCAGTCACCACAGGACAAGGAAGTGCTGCACTCTTCAACTGGTATTCTTGTCACCTTTGCAAGTTACAGTTATAATTATTATTATTAATACACCCACACTTTTATGGAGCACTTTTATGGAATGCTATAATGATATTCCACATATTATACAATAAGCACCTGGAGGTTTCATTAATGCGCTGACAATATTCTATTGGTATTGGTACTCATCACATGTATCACCCTTGTACCTTCAACTAAATTGTGACAAAGATCGCACTATTATATACCTGCTGTAACATTTGGTTGAGTGTATGATGTCATGAGTCATCTCAATTGCATATTTTACTCATTTTTCAAACTTCAATATCTCCGGAATCAATGCAGATATTTGTAAATGCTAAACAGCATCTTTAATCTTTCGTAGAATTCTATGTGATTAACCTAAAAAATCAAGGGGTAAAAATTTGATCATAGTAGTACTTTTAATTAAGCATTTCATTTTGCAAAGTGAGAGAGTTTGTGTTTGCTATCCGATTTTATGTCCCCGCATCATGCAAAAAATACCCATGTGAAAACATCACAAAGAAAACAAAGGTTCAAGAAAGTGTCTCATGAACAAGGCTTGGTGGTGAATTTTGAGCATGTTACGTAATCACGCATAACACCTATTGAAATTTGGTACACTAAAGCTTGCTTATCTTGGAGTTGTTACATTACATGATCACTAACCTGGATGTTTTTGACAACATCTCAACAAATTCTTACAATCCAGCTTTTCTTTGTATATTTGTCGACTAAAAAGTGACGGAAGGTTATTCCTAATTGACCTTTTGATCTGTTTATTTGGGCACAAGAGCACACTACAATGATCGTTGTTCGGCATGATTAGCTGCAAACTCAGAGATTTGACAAACGTCGCATTGAATTCATGCCTTAAGTACATATGTCATATCCAACAGGGTGAATGTTTGATCACTGATTCCTGATTTCTGTTGTTTCCAATACTAAGTCTTGAAGTTGCGTTACTTCTTTCGATGCATCCAAAAAACAACTATGAAACGACAAACACTTACATTTTTACCTGAAACTGCTAACGTTTAGCGCATGCAGCCGCAACTGCAGATAATTGCGTTGTTGATTACGGCAAGAGTTAACCGCTCCATTCAGTTGCCATTCTAACCAAGTGACCTTCAAAACAATGCGAACCTTATTAAAACAGCTACGCGTAATGTCGTCAGAATTCGTAATAAGGGCTTACTTAGTTCTAACTATCCTTATAGTCAGCACATGTACATTTCGTAAGAGCGAAACAAACTAGAAAATAGGCATTTACTTGTTAACAGTTCGACTTCCCATCAAGCATGTTTCTTGATTCCAAATTATGATGGAGTTTACGAGTAACGTTGATAAAAAAATGCCATTCTACTCAATTCACATACATTGCCTTGTCTGTTTTGCCGCAGTATTTTTGGGGTCGCACTTGTCCTTACCGCAGTGTGCCAAATTTTCACCCGCAGAGGACGCAGGGTGAGAGCACGCGGCAAAGCTGAGGTTTTGCCACTACAGTACCGCTCAGAACCAAGCGAACCTAAAACACGTTAGGTCAACGAACCCCTAACACGTTAAAAAAGCCAACGCGATTTTGCCAACGCAAAAGGCCAACACATTTTTCTTAACGCGTTCGCTTTGTTATTCATAACCAATATTTCTTTTGTGATGTCTTTGTTATGGCGAACAAAGCATGACATGACAGCAGTTCAAAACAAATGTGTGATTGGTAAATCCACGTAAAGCAAAATTAAAATCAAAACACAGCAAATTAACAAGCACAGTTGAAAATTTGACCGTTCGCAGACAACCGCTTTGTAACGCTACTGAAATAGAGTGCCTTGATGTTGGCGCTTTTCGCAGCACAAGTTTTACCGCGGCACGAGAAAACCATCTTCTGGCACGACATGACAGCAGCTCAAAGCAAATGCGTGATTTGTAAATCTGCATGATTATTAAATCCACGCAAAGAGAAATTCAAATCAAAACACAGCGAATTAACAAGCTCAATTGAAAATTTGACCATTCGCAGAACCGCTTTTTAGTAAAACGCTACTGAAATTGGGTGCCTTGATGTTGCTGCATTTCGCAGCACAAGTTTTATTTATTCACCATGGCACTTCAAAACCATCTTCTAGCTTGCCTGGAACTAGGAGCCTTGTTAAAATGAAACTCCGTTTCTAAACTCGTGGTGACCTTCATATTCAGCGAGGATTTCACTGTATCGGATGGAAATAGTGACAAACACGTATTGATAGGAAATTATGCAAATCGCGACAAAATGCAATGAACAACAGATTGAAAGCTAGACGATTTCAATTAACCTGGCACCTGATACGCGACAGAAAATAGCAAGGAGGAAAAAACCTTCTTATGCCTTCTAAGGTAAATCACCAAAAAATTGAAGTTAAAGCTTACTATTAAATGGTGATCAGTTCTATTCAGTTCTAGCAATAAAAGCAGTGCAGTGAATGAAACTTGTGACGTCCACTGCGGTGTTTACACAGCGTCTGAGGCTGATAATTTAGTATCTGCAAGAGATTATTTCCCTTATCCACGGAGTCAAACAAAACAAAATTTGGGTTACTCAATGAAGCTACTTTCTGCTAAATAAGTTTTTTTCTTTTTTACTTCTTCCACAGGAGCCATTCCGGACAAAATAAGCCATTTCAAATAAGCTCATTTCATGCCGATATCACAACGCAGGTCTGGGACTCCGGGACACATCGTAACAATAATTGTAAACAGTAAAATTTCCTCCACGTCACCCAAAAGCAAAGCGAACCCAGTACCTAATTCAAAATCAGCCGATAAAATTTACTGTTTCTAAACTATTGAGAATAATTATAAACCAACAAAAAAGCTACGAGTTTTATCTCGCTCTCAATCTGTAAAGTTGACACTCGATTCACAGGTTGCTTAGCACATGACCAAAAATCTTCCTTCTGTCAGTGTGATAAAATCTACTGAACAATTTATTGGCGAACGAAAACATCTCCCTAAGAATGAATTAACAGTGTTTAGTTTTTTGTTCATCGGTACACTTGAGAATCATATCTTCGGCTAAACGTTTTGCCTAGGCCATGTTAACAGCAGCTCACGCCGATCTTCATCGAACGTGCATCTACTTTGGCCGATTGAATGCCTGGTATTGTCTAGCGTACGTTTCATAATTTGGGTTGGTCAAGTTTGGATTACGAATAGTTCGTTGTCTGATCTGAACTTCAGAGTTTCAATGTGAGCTAAAAATTTGTCCCTTTATTTATTTCCTACGGGAAATGGTGGCGCTGGAAAAATATAAATTCGACCGTTCCTGGCGCCGTGCTGAGTACTGTCTTGATATATAGATTTTTGTGTGCTAATTAACAAGCTACCTGAAATGCTAGCGCAAAGAAGTTTTCGCAGTTTTAACTTCTAACCGTAAATAAGTTTTTGCATCTCGCAGCATCCGAGCGCAAGAGACCCTCGAGAAGCCGCAAGAAGCTGCCGGCTTGCGGACAAAAAGAAGTTCTTGCGCGTGCATTCTGTAACCGCTGCAGCTTGTTTGCTTCCTGAAAACACATCATATTCAAACCGAGTGTTATCTTTAGAAAAGGTCATCAACTTCCTTTCACAAAGTAACAAAAGAAGTGAACTATAACCAAGCTCATACATACTAATACTTCAACACGTTATAACGCGAAATCCAAACGCAGGCGAACGCAGGCAAACATGTTTGTTTAGTTCTGAGCAGTACTGTCCCTGATGGGTCCATAGTTTCATACAGTACTGTAGCTGTTATCTGTCAAAAATTATTTATACCGAAATTCAACTGTAAACATGTACCTGCAGATGGTGTAGTGTGCACGCAAAACAAGAGCAAAATATGCAAATGTCTTACTAACTGGGAAGGTGCTTTTTTTCATAGTTTGGTGATCACATCATCCACTATAACAAGAAACTGCAAATTGTAGTAAAGTGGTACACTTGTCAGCTACCAATAACTTAGGGTCATTCCACTGACTAAGAACCTGTATGGAGATTTTTGTGAAACTTTGCCTATTGATCGCTTATATTATAGGAACTTAAATTTTGAAAATGAAGGGTCCCCATGAGTGACAGCACCTTGTTTATACTCAACAAATCCTGATAACAGCAACATGATTACAAGTAGTCACGACTGCTTGCTCCAAGGCTCAAGTCTGTTAGCTTTAGTTCAAGTTCTTTAGATGTACTAGAACATAAAGAGACTCGACTTGGATAGTGGAAATAAAAGATATTCAAATTGAAAATGGTAAATGAAATGGTTTCCGATACCAGTCTCATGGGTATTGTGGTCTAACACTAAACAATAGAAGGCAAACAGTTCTTTAAGATTCACCTGGATATACTTTAAGATTCACCTGGATATACTTTAAGGGTTTCCTTTACTGTTTAGTTTACATTAAAAGCATCACAGCTCTTACACAATCTTACACAATCATTCTCCTTTCGTTTCTTGGTTCACGGTTGTAGGCCACAAAGGCTACTCGTCCACCCACGCCATATTTTTGTAACCCATACTCTGCACCTACTTATTTTTTTATTACCACAGCAACCACTAGGGTTTGAAAACTACAGTTCTAACACACATTACACAAACATTCACATTGAAACTCTCTTGTGGTAATCAATTACATGCAAGCATGAATTAAGCTTCTTTAAGAGCAATATCTCCACCCAGAAGGCTTACTCGTCAGTTTTCCAGTGTAACTTAAATTATCAAAAAGCTCTGACTCACAGGCTCCATAGCAAATCTACCACATTCTAGAAGACCCACCAAGCTATCGGTAGAGGCAAACACGTTTATTGATCAGACTCTAGAAAAGTCTTTTGTCTTGTTTACTCATAAGACCCGCTGGACGAAGGACAATCCTCGCTCACTCGGCCGTTTACCGACCCTCACACAGCCTGGCCTAAAGTCTTGCAGCTCCTTCGCTTGCTGAGCTATATTCTACCCTAAAACTCACAAGTTTGCCTTGTGGCAATTCTACCTTTTCCCAGGCAGAGAGCAAAACAAACAATTTACTCCTGTTTCAGTGCGACTTATAAGTACTCTTTTCTTGCAAACGCCTCACATTCCCTTTACATGACGTAGTTATGCAGGCAACATCTATGCCGCAGGCCGAACTGCTGTGGACTTGTATGTTGTCAAGTCTGTCAACATCGTTCAACATGGGATATATTCAAGTGACATGGAACATGGCTGGACATAAACACAAACCACAAGGTTGAGGCTTACTGTCGATGTGGAAGCAGAAAATGCTTGAAATAAGCTATTGCCTTTCAACCTGGCAAGGATACAGTTTACAAGGTAAGACGTCCGAAGACTGTTTTGTAGAATTCAACTCTGGAGTCGATCACATGCATCGCTTGGGCTAAAAACACCTTAAGACATTGAGAAATTTTGAGCTTTGGTTCCAAAACAAAATTTTATGTTTAGTAAAAATAATAAATAATTATTTTGTCTGCAAGAGTTGTCTCATTTCTGCGCTGTTTGCTTTGGGAAAGCAGGCTTCTGTAAACATAGTCAGGTCAACAGACTTGACCTACTTCATTGGAACCACATGTGGCACCAAATTTTACCAAGTGGTGCCCATTTTATGAAGCTCGATTTGGCGTAGAAATTTTCGTAGAGCTCTACGACTCTACGCTTTCCTAACCAGTCTCTTCGCACTTTTTACAAGGGTAAATTACCTTCTGATTCATGATATTGAGGCAGGAAATCAATAATTGTGGCCTTCACAGCCCTCTATTTTCTGTTACTTTTCTCTTGTACTCGAACGTGTGGAGGGAATCGTTCGCTATGCGAGCTTAAAAATCAAAGTTGCTAAAACAAGGTTTACTGTTTAAGGAATTACTTGTAAAGTAATCGCTTCTTTTCATTGAAAATAGCAGATTAAACTCTCGGATCATTAAATCTATTTTCAATACGAGTTTAGTTTATTTACATGCATTTGGTTGGCAATGTCATTCACTGCGGTTCATGTCACCACAATTTGCTGCTTCGAATTTTTCTATCTCAAATTTTCGAGAAAGATCGTAATTTTTTTGCTTAGAACCCTTCAAAACATCTTTCAAAAATTTGATGACTTTTTGTTGAAAAGTCACAAGAACAAAGGACGAATTTCATTTGCATTACTTTTGCACAATACGGTATGAATATCAGGGCTCGCAATTACATGAACTAGCAGTTAATCCCAAAATTTAGATCAGCAGATTGTAATTTTTGGCCACCATTTTTTTTACTGATTTCGATTTCTTAGTTGTCCTGATCAGATGTACCCAGTCTTCAACAAAATTTTAAGTTGATGTACAAAGAAGAACACATAAAAACAAGATCTAAAAGACATAACCAATTTAAAAGCAGCTTGAGTCACATTTTCCATGTTCCCTCTCTGTCCTCATCTATACAATTTGCGGTGCTAAGTTAAGTGTTTTTGGGCACATTGCTCCATGTACATTTGTGTAAACATTGTTTAGTGCACCCCCAGGACCTCTGGATAAAGAATCTACTAAATCTGACATAGCGATCCACTTGGCAATTAAAGAATTGCAGGTTTATTTATATTATACGTAAATTGTGTCTCCATCCACAACTAAGGTTAATTTTCCTTTGACGTAAAAGGGTTGATTTGAGAAAAGAGGAGATGTCCTCTGGAGGCCAGCTCTTAATATCTACTTGCCAACACTTAATTTTTGATAACATAGTTACACTGGCAACCAATGAGTAACAACTCCAAGCCCTGGATGTATGTAATTTTATCACAGTAAACTAAGCATCCAACACCAATAGGAACATACATGCAGAGAATACTTCTATAAAAATGCCTGCACATGCAAGATCTTGTCAAAGTTGCAATAATTCCACGACACGCAATGGATGTTAACTCCTTGTAAAAGAGAGTGACACCAAGTTTGTTTGAGGATTTTTATAATGACATGTAGACATGTTAGCTTCTGGAAATAATGCTGCTCGATATATATACACTTGAAGGGGTGCATGGAAAAAATGACTAGGTGACTTTTGTTCTCATGGTGAATTATCCTTGTTCATAGAGGAAAGTGAAAGGTAATTTGCAAGGACAATCTTGCAGCCTATCTCATGTCACTTAGGGTCTTTTTCTAAGAACCCCTTAACTTTTCTTCCATTTAAAATATTAAATCACACAATAAATATTCTTTTATAACTCAATACCTTGTGTTTACTCAAGATGTACAAGTGCTTCTGGTCACTGGTTACTATTATCTGCAACACCTCATCAGGACCAATACGCAAATTACTGTAAGGTTTAACTTGCTGTTGACCATCTTCTACTGACATCTAGAACAGAAGTGGATTTTGAATTAAATTTCAAAATTCTTAGAATTGGCTGGATTTTCCATGAGTCCTTCAATTTTTCAACTTTTCAATTTTTTTTGTCTTTTTTTTTATGGGTTTCTTTGAGGTGGGGCATTATTTGGTTCTGAAATTTGTGGGCCGGGTAAGGGTGACACCCTGTAGATGGCAAAAAATTCTTTTTGCATCTTGCCTGCCTTTTCAAATTGTTCGCACAAAATAATAGATTATAACTGAACTATTCAGTCAACAAAAATTCCCTCTGCCAGTTACTTTTCTCACTAAATAGCATGTCATTATTGAGAAATACATATCTAGACAAGATGTAATACTGTGCAAAAGTAAAGCAAAGAAAGTTCTCTCTGCAAATTTACCCAGCCTCATGATTGAGTTTATCATTTTCCTGCCCTGCCGGAGCATGGGGAGAGAGACCCTGGTTGAGTCTGGTCATGTGGCTACCACAACATGGGAGATGACAAATCTTTAGAGGGAGGGACAGCATGAATTTTATCTACAATGAACCTACAGCAATGTGAAACATGCAGTAATACTGGCGATGATGAAAAAAAAGGAGAAACCTACTCTTCCCCTATATAACAAATACAAGCCTTAGGATTTTTTCAACCTTCCTCAAAAGAAGAAAGTCTACTGCATTCTTGCAAAACAATGTACAACAAGGATTCTTCCTTTCAATGTTTTTTATTCAAGCAATATAAAACCAGTTAATAACATTTACAAACAAAACTTAAGTCAGTTTTACACTGTGGGAAACATACCTTCAGCAGTTGACCATGTTCAGTACCAACAAACATCACTGTATGATTTTGATATGGCATTGCCGCAATAGCGCTTAGCCTTCCCTTGTCATATTGCATCACAGCTCTTTTAGATAAAGGCATTTTTCCACGAAATGGATGGAAAGCAAATGATCTTGTAGGACAGAAGTCATCTGATATAGTTGGTTTACTAGTCTATTACAAATAAAAAGACACCAAGGCATTATCAGCCTAGACCAAAAAGTAAAGTTACCAACAAAACGAACTTCATATTTCCTAATTTTATCTGCACATACATGTAGCTGCAGTTAATTTACGCATTAAATATTACCATTACTTCCACCTGATAACCCGCCAATGTTAAAATTTGCAGTTATGGTTAACATTGACAGGTTGGAGCCTTGGAGCCCATTCAATTTAAGCATTCAATGAAAGGAGCAATGCCGACAGTGGAAATTTGTGGTGCTTTTCAAGCGCATTTTATGTAGTGTCAGAGACACCTGTACTGCAGATGGCCGTGAGATAGATATATGTAGATAGACAGGCAGGCAGACAGACAGACAGACAGACAGACAGACAGACAGACAGACAGACAGACAGAGGTTATGTGTTTGTTTTAAGAAGTGGTGGAAATGGCACTAGACCTTCCCCTCCTGCTTCAATTTTCAAGGATTGAAGAATGAAAAGAAAGACAAAGATATGATTGATATCCTCAGGTACCTACAGGCCCTTGTTCCTAACTATGGAGAGGGTGATGAAGAATAATTTGAGAGAATTCTAGTTGTTGGTGGTAACTTACCGTTGAAAGAGAAGTAGAGTCAAAGTTTAGGGTCTCTAATGCTTCATATACAACTGAAGGAATATATTTCCAGTTGGCAGATTGGCATCATGAAAACAAGTTTCTTAATGTTACTTTAAAGTACACAAACACACATGAGCTATTTCACCTGCCTCAAGGTATCAAAATTAACAAGATGTATGTACGTACCTGTGTGTACACAATCTTGACAAGCTATACACTGTATGTTAACTGACATACATGTCTATATTAAAAATGGAATATTATATCATTGAAGGATAACTTACTCTGTGTTGCGAGTTCGTTTTAAAAGTGGTAGGTAGTTTGCAGTCTAAGTCAACACACAGGGTTCTCGGAACAGCAACAAGGTTATTTATCCCAAGCGAATGTAGTAGACTCCACGCAAGACTTCAGAACAAGCACACGCTTCAGTACCACTCAAAGGTAAGTTGACAGTCCCTCTAAGCTCAATACTCGCAACTCTATTCTTGATCCTCGATTCTTGAAAACTTTGAGGATCGAGGCTCCAGTTGAGTTCGAGACATTTAAGAATTTATGGAGGTCGTCCAAGAATTTATCGGGTCAAGTTCCCAGACTTTGGCGTGCCAAAAACAAAGGACTTTTCGCGCGATTAACTTTTGAGGCATCTGAATCAAAGCATTATTTCAGCTTTCCGTACCGGTAGATATATTTAGAGTTCAAGTCCATAATTTCTCGCCGAATTTGTTCATAAGAAAATCTGCTACGGAGCTTTTATTTCTTTAACACTTTTCACCGAAATCTTGGTCGCCGCGCTGTGAGGAATATTTTTAGCTCTAATCTCTAGTCGCGAATTGGCTGCTTTGCGGTAAAGTGGAAAGAAACATCAGTACTCATGCACTTGCCTAGTTTTCTCTGACAAATCAATGACACTTGAGTAAATCCTCTCAACTACTTTGCCGTTGGTGTTGTTGTCGTTGTCTCTTGATGATTGACAAGATTCTCATGGATGACAGGTTTCCAGTCATTATCAAGGCTGTGCTCTAGCGGCGCCCAGTCGCCTCAGGCGACTAACATTTGGTCTCGGGCGACTGAAAAAGAAAAGCGGTCGCCCGTCCGGGCGCTTAGATTTCGGCTTGTGTGAAAACCGGAAATGAAACGAGCAAACTTATTGAAACGGAACGGAACGAAACAAAAAAAACTTCCTCATGCTCCCGCGCTCCCGTTAGCCCGAAAAACAAAAGCGCTGATAGCGCAGTGCAATTCAATATCCTGTGTGATCTATATTAGACGTACATTGTTTAGGTTAATGGGTCTAGCTTGTTTCGCTTGTTGGTTTCACTTCCGGTATATTAATATGGTACGTGACCCAGCTTTCTTGTCCATTGAACGACTCGATAAAGCGAGCAACTGAATGTAACTAACATTTTATAATTAAATTATAATTAAATTAATTTTTACTTGCTAATTTGATGATATTTGCAGAACTAAAATATACTCGGCAGGACAACAACAAGGAATGCTCACGTTCAAAGTTGTTGCGTTTGTGTCATGTTATTTGTTCCACATGATTTAGTACGGAAAATTTTTTTGTCCTTGCCCGTGAGAAATTGCACGATTTTTGCACTAGCATGTGTTGAAGACCTAATTTTTCTATTGAAGTAGTTGATGCTTTATGTTTCATTTTTGTGTTTCAAAAGTTTTAACAGTGGAGCGCGTGATTAATAAAACGAAACCGTCCTTTATGCAAATTTTTGTTTATCAGCACCACATTTGGCGACTTGCCCGCAAAATTTGGCGAAAACGAAAGTTTAAAGTGCACCTAACCCCCAAATTTTTTTTCGCTAAACAGAATAAGCGTATTTTTTGGAGTATTTCAGTGCAAAATTTTTTTCAATCGGTCAAATCCTCGATTTTCTGTGCCCAGTCAAAATACCGAAAATAGGACTAAAAAAGCTGCCATCTTGGCTCACGACCGAGTTTAAAGAGGAATGGGTCTAGCAGGAAATGTGACGTCAGTTTGAGAACACGAGAGTCTGCATTTCGCACATTTTCACTTGTTTGGTATGAGGTTGTAGTCGATATTGCCCGAAAATATGCCGACAACGTGTGTTGTAGGAGGATGCAGCAACGTGCGAAATTTGCAAGAGGGTATTGCGCTACATACGATACAATTTTATGCGGACGATCGACCCAAATCGAAAAAACGCAGGAAGAGATGGGTCGACTTCGTGAAGTTAAAA
>Ga0126343_10000223_pt1 | contig 19488 bp, 11 predicted proteins | sample Cyp2metagenome_FD_92531 | JGI IMG/M metagenome (GOLD analysis project Ga0126343, IMG submission 92531) | Coral microbial communities from Lord Howe Island, Old Settlement Bay, Australia - Cyphastrea 2 metagenome | ecosystem: Host-associated > Invertebrates > Cnidaria > Coral ...
AGCTTCCGAAGGTTGACTATTTTGTAAAACAAAACATTTTTAAACAAAAGTTAGTCCCAAGTAAAGTTTAAGAGATGCCCCACAAACTGTGTAAAGGACATGTTAAGACAACGTTTGGTGCGTTCGTACGAGCGTGTTGAACATGTTGCGAAATTTCAAGACTCATGGCCGCCGTTGAAGGCCCTGTGGCCGAATTTTCAGGTTTTCCAAATTTTGAGGAAAGGAAGAGGAAATCGAACCTTTTGATGTCATTTCCGAAAGTAGTTAACCAAATGGGTTCTTCTGGTGAAAAAAGAAAAAAATTGTTTTTTCGCTTCTGTCGGCCGATTCTCGATATTTTCGGATTTCCGCTCTTAATATAACAACATATCACGAGATATCTTCTTTAAACAAAAACAACTTTATCTCTTCTGAGTCATTGCAACGGTTTCAAGAGTGGAATCCTGAACTAGAGGATGAAGATTGCTGGCTTAATGATGAGGTGAGGTACTTGTAACTCAACTCAGTGATAAAACAGCTAACAAAAGCAACTTGAATTCCCGATTGCCCTTCAGCCAGGTGGCTTTGAAACTGGTTTGCCTCAAGGGCAGTAAGATGCTTTTCTCACTCTTCTTTTTTAAATAATTTTTTTGATAAGCAGATGACTTGCCTAGAAAATAGTGTTAGTGAAAATAAAATTATTTCTACTTGTTCCCAGCCAGTATGTTTTCAAGCCTTGAAAATGTGCTATTTTGCTTTTTGCAATTGAAAGGCCCGGTGGAAGAAGGGCGTTAGAGATTTTCGCTTAAATTTAACTTTGCCAAAACAGCTCCAAATTTCGCATGCTTGTTTGTTTACACGTGTTAAAACAGTATTCTACACTTATCTCACCTAGTTTCTGCCTCGTTCTTGAGATATGAAGCCAAGAAAGGTGTCGGCCATGTTGTTGGCCGAGTAGGACTAGGTTGAGTATTGCAAAACAAGATGGCAGATTAGAGAGAGGCTGGTGCGAGTATTGCGGAGCAAGATGGCAGGGAAAGAGAAATAAAAATTTCCTCGTTGTTTCCTTGTTTAAAAAAAAACAAGGGAAGGAACAGGAGGAGAGGTCGGCTGGCTCAATTTTTCGTCTTAGTAGCGGCCTGAAACAGATAAATTTGCCAGCGAAAAGTCCTTTTTAGCTTCGTATGTAAATTTTCCATTTTACTTCAGATCATGCGATGTTCTTGAGGGAATTTTTCTCTTTGTGTTACTGAAAGATTATTCATTCGTTTCAAAAAAAGATTTATTTGAAAGAAATAATTCTCAAGGGTCTGAAACGGGGCAACAAGCAAACGACACTTGCGATCAAGTGAGTTGCGTGTTGCAGTATATCGTGGACAACCTGCGAAGTACCTGTATTTTTCCCTGTGAATGAAACAATAAAAGAGATAAAAATAATAAAACCAAGTGTGTTTAAGCCAGAAAAAAAAAAAAAAAAAAAAACACGACCAGGGTGGGACTCAAACCGCGGCCTGTTGGTTCTTATCTCAACCGGTGAGAAAACGATAACCCATTGTGCCACGCACGCACTTGGAGCTAGTGACTTGCACTGGCACTATTAATATATTTCATTCAGTCGATCTCTTTCTTAATAACACAATAAAAACAGCAAACAAACACCCGAGCAATGTTTCTTTATTTAATTCAAGACCAAATTGCTGAGATTCAGCCACTTTTGACCACTTTTGCCAAAAATCGTTACCGCCCTTCTTCCACCGGGCCTTTCAATTGTAAAACATAGAATCAGGAAAAAACGGGAAGTTACATGAAAGCAAGGCTTTGTGGCCCTCGCCATATGAAAGTTATATAATACTTTCTGTAAGCATGTGAGGCGTTTGGAGTCAGTAGAATTGAATTTCCTTCACAATTAGCCTCAATCTTTAAACTTTTGAGGTTTAAAGTATCAAATGAGAAAAATTTAGGTCAAACAGGTGAGAAATGAAACTGGAACAGCATATAGCGGATAGGTTTTGTTTTCAACTTTTCTGGACTTGAATAATTATTCCATTCCAGTTTCTCTCTTGCCTGTTTGACCTAAAATTTCTTCATTTTATATTTTTAAACTTCAAATGCCTCACATGCTTACAGAAAGTTTATAACTTCAAGCTAGCGAGGGCCACTAAGCCTCGCTTTTATGCAGCTCCGGGTTTTTTCCTGAATCGACGTATTGTGCACACCTCCAATGTTCCCATGCAATGTCCTTTTTCTCAGTCATAAAAACACATGAGTATAATTTAAATTGTGTTATATTCTAATTTCTAAGAAAAATAAATTATTTCTAATCATGTTATTTTTTTCCCATAGGGAATAAATGGATATAATGCTCTTCTTGCCATAAAGTTTCAAAAGATGGTAAGTTTAAATGACCCTTAGACATTAGACTAAGTACAGTAGCTCAGAAGTTTATTTTTATGCTAAATAGGGATCACCCGTAAGATTTATTGACTAAATTCTGAGTCTTACAAATTAACTTAAAATAATCATAAATGTGATATGTTCTATACGCAGTGTTAATTCTTTGGTTGTTTCTTTTAATTGAAGGGGAAAGCAGTCTACTTCTTTAGCTCATATTTCTTTCAGCGGTGGACAAAATTGGAGGAAGTTGCACCAGAGAAGGTTCTTCATTCTGTTTGCAAGGTAATTTCAAAAGTGCTTCTGTGTTAATAAGACATTTTTATTAATTCGATAACAGGTCAACAATATACAGTGGAACCTCAATTTAACAAAGTCGCAGGGGACCAGCCAAATTCATTTGTTAAATCGAGGGTTCGTTATATCAAGGTTCTTGTTACTTAATATTTTGCTATTACTGGGGCATATAATACTGAAGGTTACAGAAGGTTTTCGTTAAATAGAGGTTTGTTAAATCGGGGTTCCTTTGTATATGGATTCTGGTAATTATGGTAGATAACATAAGCTTTTAATTCCGCAACTACATCCTTGACACACATAATTATATCACAATAATTGCTTTTTGGCACAGAGAGAAGTTTGTTAAGAATATGAATGAAAAGTCAGCAACAGTAAAAAATATGCCTAGTAAATCTTTCTGCCACCATATGACATCATAGTCACCCATACCAGGCTGGTTGGGTGGATGGATGGGAAGCAAAACAAAGCAGCACATTGCCAAATCTCTGGTGTATGCTTGAACTTCTACAGTCAAAGCTCCCTTAACGGACACTCGTAAGCGGACAGCTCTACTTATGGCCGCCTAGTCAAACCTGTTTTTTTACTAAAGTCCCATACAAACTCTGTATTTTCACATTCTTGTTAGCGGCAAGCTCCAGTTACGGACGCTTTTTGGTGCTTACGAGACCTTTAATTGTATTAGCCTGATATTCTAGAGTGTTACACAACTGTTTAATTGCTTTGAACAGGCATTAACGTCCAAAGGGGGCACCATCTTGATGCAATACAAATTAATTAAGCTATAGCAGTTATTTGGGTATTTCTGTTATAATCATAGGCCAGTTTGTTAGAGAAAGAGGCTTGGGTTATTCCAATAAACCATAAAGCACATTGGACAGTAATGGCAAGTTTGTTCATTTAATGTTCATTTAAATTTTATACAACTTAAATTTATTGCTGGCATTATATGTATGTTGCTTGGGCTTGCATACACAAAACACTGTACGACAAAAATAAAATATGGGTAATGGGTTTATGTGTTCTCTGTCTTTCCAGATAGTGAATTTGGTCACTAAATCGATATGCCTCTATGACTCTCTTGACTGTGAAAGAGATAATCCTTCCGATACAAAGCACTTTGAGGCTGTGAGGTAAGCCACATTTTAAGATTTAATGAGAGGAAAAGATGTGACTGATACATGCAGTTGTCAATGGAACTAACCTTTCATCCTCTGTAATTAAAAATTCTGGTTTATTTACCAGTATGGGAACTTAACTTGTCTCTGTGATGCAGAGGATAATATGTATTAGTATATACACACTCAGTGATCTTGGCTATTCCAGCAATCTGATTGGTTCCCTATCTCCGGCTATTGCCGCATTATTCACTCGCCACCGAGTGGATAATGCATTATCCCATAAAACAAAAACAAAATGGCCACCGTAAACTTGCGTTTCACTAGCGTTTCTGAATCGGAAATTCTACGAGTACAAGAAAATGCTTAATGAACTAACAAATGTTTAAGAAAACTTTACATGCCTTCAATGAAACAGTGGGTCTTTATTTAACAAAACAATGCTCACCTCAAATAGAGCTGGCGCCCTTGAAAGAAGTCACGTACGTGACGAACAAAACAACAGGCCATTGTCGCTAATTGTCGACAGAGAGTTCACAGAAATAAACAAAGCGCTCAATCTCCTACTTGAATCTCTGAATAAGTCAAGAGAAATTTGTTCCATGGTCCATTAGCGTCTTTTTGCAAGAAAACGTCCACTTTTTGTCAAAGTCCTGAGCATACGGTATAGTTTGCACGTGGATTCCTTGCCATCTTCTCTTTCAATTTTCACTTCAAATGAGCCCCAAAATCGTTGTTTGAACTACCGAAATGTTCTGCAAGCAGAAGTTTGATTTAGATTGTTCCTTTGAGCGATGAAAAAGGACAAGTTTGCTTGATTGTGATGAGGATTTCGTGTACGATAAACTAGATCGGCCATGTTTGAACATTCTGTAAATACACGTTTCGCGCATGGCCTGTACCAGTGTACCACTTGCAGGTTTTCCACGCATGGATTGAGACGTCAATAAAATTGTCTTTAATTGGTTTCCTTTTGAAAATGTCGTGATTGTTTTTTGAGATCACTTCGTGTGTATATACTAAAACAATTATTCTTTTCAATCTCGGTGAATAGCGGCAGAATATTCACCGCGCCGCTTCGCGGCTTGGTGAATATTCTGCCACTATTCACCTCGATTTCAAAGAATAATTGTTAAATATGTATAATTATAGTAAAAAATGAGCTATAGAAGATCTTAGGTTTCTCTTGCATTAAAAACGTCCAAATGACCATGTTTTAAAGCACCCTATCATGCATTTAGCTGCAAACCTAATAGAGCAATAAGTATGTGCAATCAAGGTATGCCTACAGTATACAAAAGTAATGCAATGGCAAGCGATTATCGATGAATATCGGGATATATCTACTAATTTGACCCACAACATTAATTGTCCTGTAAATTCATTTTACAGAAACTTTATTCAAAAAGTTCATAACCTGTATGGAAGAAAATGGATTTCTAGTGAATGGAAGCATCGCGTTGTAAATGAAACCCCCAAGCAATGTAATAAATTTGACTGTGGAATTTTTTCTTTAAAGGCAAGTTAAGAATATCAGTTGTTATGTAATCTATGTTATTTTTAAACAGTCATGGACGTGTATCATTGCATGTTTACTTACATTCTTATTCTACCACACCTATGCATGTATACATTCTGACTCACATTGCAGTTCCATTTCTCTCACATTGGTTCCCTTCAGTTAAAACCACTTCAGATCACGTTTTACACATCTTACAGTTTGATGACTTTCATATTGTGATTCTGTCTTTTTCAATCATGATGCAGTGATCATTAATTTTTCAACTGAGATGGTGATCCCATTATTTTGTTAAAAAAATTATGCATGTTTTAACAAACTAAGGCTCTGCAATGCAAAAGTTCTGAACATTTTTAACCCACTGGCTCATCTTGCTCTTACATAACATAGGATTTTAAATGCTATATGCTTTACTATGTCCTACTAAAAAAATAATGCCCTTTCGAGGTCTAGAAAAGCAGCCAGGTAAATTGTCCTTGCCTAACAGCTTTGACACCCATGAGCAGTATTTTTAGACCTCAATAATTATTGTGTATTGGTTTCATATAAAACATAGAAACGGCATCTTCTAGTTGGTATATGATCATGTTTATGTTTACTGAATTTGGTTGTGTGGCTGAGTGTGAACTATGTCATAATCACACATAGCTACGGTACGTTAACTGGTCTTTTGCTTTTCTCTAATAGTTTGTCGACTATGTCATTTCTGGGAAACCTTTGTCTTTCACCCAGGTACATGTTTAGCTGATACATGTAATTATGTGATAAAAATGTGATTTTTGAGTTTTGCTGGCAGTCTGCCAGTCAGAACTTTAAGCAGGCAAATGCAATGGAATGTGCGTAACAATAGTAGAATGGAATTATTGGAATGTCTTCTTATCCCCTTTCACTCCATGCGGAGCATAGGTCCAAGGAAACTTCACGCCATCTCCTTCTATCCCGGGCCAACTTCTCGATTTTGTTCCAGGTGTAGCCTGCCTTGGCCGCCTCCTTGTCCACGGTTCTCCTCCAGCTTTTTCTAGGACGACCTTGTCTTCTCTTCCCCTGTGGGTTCCACCTCAGTGCATATCTGGTAACATTGCTGTTTGGTTTTCTGAGGGTATGCCCTATCCAACCCCATTTGTGCCTTCTAATCTGGATGTCGATTCGTTCCTGTTCAGTTCTTGCCCACAAATCTTGTAATTGGTCATCTCATTAATTAGAGATTTGTGCAGCCTTTCCAGCTTCATACATGGTCCTGACATTCCAGGTACCAAACAATGTTGTTGTCTTAGGGGTGAGGACGGGAGTCGGCCTCGTGGCTTCCTTTTGGCTTTTACCACGGTGCGTCATTCTTGTCTCCGAGGAGACGTTCTCCTGACCTAAGACAGATGTGATTTTGTGCCTGCTTCCTATGGTTTCTGTAATCAGTGTAATCCACTCGGTGGGTGATTAGCCCTCCAAGCTTCACCAGAGCCCCGTTAGCCAGGCGTTTGGGGGTTCTGGGCATGCCTTCATGGCTACCATAGCAGCCTGGGGGAAACAGGCACCCCACCATACTTTCCCCTGCACAGCAGTCCCCTACATACCTGTTTCCAGCTACTGTGACGAGGACGAGGAATGTGATTTGTAACAATAGATCCATTTCAAACTTGACGTCACATCACGCGACTTTGCAAACAGGAGGAAACTTTCAGTTTGTTTACAACATGGGAGTCGTGAAAGAGAGTGTGAAGGGTGGGTTATTACGGGGTTATTTGAGAGTCTACAGCAGAAGGAATCAAAGGAAACTTAAGGTATCTTGAAAAGTTAATATCCATTGAAGGACGAGATCAATACAAAATTTCACGTAAAGAGTGGATTGACAATGCTGATTGCTGCCAGGGGTAACTCGAAAACGAAGACCCCTAAAACAAAGACCTAAAGACCCACTTACCCAAAGATTCTAACACCCCAAAACTCAAAAACAAAGACCCTTATTTTTCAATATAAATTTAAAACAAAAAAATTAATACCTTAAGTGAACATTAGTTCCAAATTTCTCCAGCCAATTGCCTGCAGTTGATGTATCCACCATATTGAACTGATTAGCTGTGCTCTCAGGCTTGGGTGGAAGTGACTTTCACTATAACTGTGAGAATTTGTTGGTAAAACCACAGCCTCCTTATCTATCCAAATGCGAAAAAAATACTTCTGTCACGTTAGAGTGTTAGCGTACAACTGACTGATCCTCCCTCCTTGTACGACTTTATGTGATTCCTTTGCTACAGTGCAATACCACTAAAATGCGGGGACATAACATTATTTAATTCAAATTATTCAACCACTTTATGTAATAACTTGGAATGTTTGCATTACAAAAGATAACATAAAAGATAACTAAGTAGATTACCAGCAGTTCCTCTTTTACCTCAGCCCGTCAAGAAGAAGTGTAAGAAACCCAAACATAGAGTGAGGGAGGGCAAGATCTCTAGTTTTTGCTCTTGCTTTGTTACTTTTCGCCTTACCCTAATGTACTAATGTGACAAAAGTACTTAAATTTCATTTGGCTTGATCTGGAGGCTATCGTTTTACCAAAAAATTCTCACAGCTATAGTGAACGTCACTTCTGCCCGAGCGTGAAAGCGCGGTAACTCAGTTCAAGATGGCGGATAAATTTTTTTGCTGGCATCGACTGGCAATTGACAAGATAAAGTTGAAGCTAATCTTTACTTGAGGTATTAGTTTATTGTTTTAAATCTATGTTGATAAATAGGGGTCTTTGTTTTCAAGCTTTGGGGTCTTAGGGTCTTTGGGTTGTTGAGGTCTTTGTTTTAGAGGGATTCGTATTCGTAATTGAATGGTGTACTGTGCTTTATATGGCTGTGTCATACCAGTAATCAAATTAGCCTTTTATAAAGGATACTTTTTAAACTGAATAGATTGAAATAAATAAGTAGCCTGCTCATTTCCTGAGTGTGAAAATCATGATTGGTAAGGATTAATTATGTGCCAGTCACAGACTTGATACATTGCTCTGATTGGCCAATATTAATATCTCATCATTTTGGCTAACTTGATTGGTTGTGGCTCAACACAATGAATGAATGTCTATCCCGAACCCTGGCTTATAAACGTTCATGTATGATTTTGAGCATATTTGAGGGAAATACTGCTGCAGTTGGAAAAGAAAGGTTTCAGGTGTAGCTTGAAAGAGGAACAGAAGAAAGTTGTTAAACATTTGTATGAAAGGAAAGACTTGGTGATACATGTAGTTTCCTGTAAGAACACAGTTGACTTTCTTTAGGTATATGCAACTTTGCACCTGAACTAATTAATCTGTGTTTATAATTATGTACACACAGGATGATATGCCAAGGTTTAGACTGGAAATGGCAAGCGAAATCATGGCAACCCGATTACGGTTAGTCAAACTATAATGACCATAATGTGATAAATAAAGAGGGTTGATAGACATGGTTGCTTATACAGAGCTACAAGACATCATTATGACAGGATTATACAAGTGTATGGCCGTTGTGAAGGCAGCAATAAAAATCAATTTACATTTTAATATGGCACATTAGTGCAACTCAGTGTACCTTACAATAATTATTTACATCTTTAAAATAAACCAATATAAAATAACAATAAACCATTTTAGAAAATAGCCCAAAGAAAATACGTGCGGTGATTGGTTAAAAATTGTGTTTCTATAACTCGATGGAGACACAGGAAAGCTGTCGTAAACACAGCAAACTGTCACGGCATTGCCGTGTAAGCTAGCTGAACGAGCAAATAGTACGTAACAGCGACTCTAAAATTGTGGAAAACTAATGTCACAACTGAAGAACGAAAAAAATAAAGTTTTACAAGATGATTAATGGAGTTAAATGTATTATTAGATTCAAGCAATGCCAAAGATAACTCAAAGATATCTCATTCATCTCATCGTTCACAGATTTTGTTTACAAAAGCAAGCTAACGAAAAATGTTTATTACAAGCTGAAAATGCTCGCTTAGGGAGACAGCAATTTCAAAATAAAATCGATTAAGTTACCGTGAAATTTAGATTCATTTTGTTATCAGACTGGGTCCAGCCAAAAACTGTTGAAAAATCACTACACTAACAGACTGATGAAACTTGGCAACGACTTTCGAGCATTTTATGCCGAGCCATACAAAAGTTACGCACAACGATAAACGCGATACGCGAACCGCTCGACCGTACCGTTTTAAAAAATATACAAATCACTCAGTGAGGGCAACATTAATTACCTTATCAAATCGTCACATAATGGTCATTATGCGGCCACCGAAGCAGACAGTCGTTTCCGAGCTGCAACGCATCTTTCGGTCGCGGTCAAATATTTGCACAACTCCAACACACAGTGATCTGCTATCGAGCGCACTCGGCGCGACTTTAATCCCTTGTACAACGCTTCAGATCTATTCACAAGCTCCTCAACTGGCCCAGATATTCCTCGGAAGTGATCAGTCAAACTCCTCTAGATTTAACAGTATCTTACAGTACAGAAATGCTTCGTCGATACGTTTTTGGTTGCACGATCGGCAGCGTTCAAATTGCTGAAATTGTCACGTCTTTGAACCAAACGGTGAAGTAGATCAGGCGAAATCAATCTGCAGTCCCTGACTTCTTTCAGTATTTCCACGCTAGTTCAAGCAACGGCTTAGTTATTCCTAGTTTTTTTCTCAACTTTCCGGCTAAACTTCTAGCGTTTCGACACAAAACAGCGACCGTTTGCGTTGTCGATGTCGTGCAGGACAGCCGATCGACTCGCTTGTCGAGATTGGCTGATCAAGATAATGACGTAATAATGCGAGGTTAAGAGAATCTACGATTTGATGATAAATTAAGTGGGTAAAAATCCCTATTCTGTTCGTTATTTTCTTTGGGCTATTTTCTAAAAAAGATAGAAAACATTTTTCCGTGTTTCTATAGAGTTATAGAAACACTCGTGAAAGTTTGGGAGAACTCAAAAAAGCTGTGGAAACACTCGCCTATCGGCTCGTGTTCCCACAGCATTTCTCGTTCTCCCAAACTTCCACTCGTGTTTCTATAACTCGATAGAAACACGGAAAATGTTTTCTATTTCTTAAATAATAATAAAATTAATAACTATAAACTACAACATTAACAATGACTAATAAAAAAATTCTCTTAAAAAGAAAAGTCTTCAGCTTGGTCATAAATGTGGTCATATCTGCTGCTTTGATTTCTTCCGGCACCAAGTTCCATAGTTTCGGAAACGGCAAGAAATAAAGAAGAATGGTAAATTGAAAGCTTGGGGATGAAAATATGAAAGGTGAAATGTTCAGCATGTCTCATGAACCTAGTATAAAGATTACACCTTTCCTATAATCATAAAGTATTTCTTTTGCAGTAAAATTAATGGTTTCCATAAAAAAGGTCTATTTGATGAAACCAAGCTCTTAAATCAACAGATCTGAAGATACAGAGCCTTTAAGTGATCAAAAACATAAACCAGTTTGTACACCTAACATTCCAGTTGTGTCCCAAGAAGATCAATTGAGAGGTATTGATAATACTTATAATAATTAATTTTTGTTTTATTTAACTTGGTTGTTTATCTTGGCAAAAAGAGGCACGTAGGTATGCTTACAAGTGAAAGGAAAAGATAGCAGGTCTTGAGACTAACATTAAGGCCAGAGACTAATGACAGCTTCGATTTCACTAGCCAAAACATTTTTTTTTAACTGGCCAAAACTGTCAGTATGAGAGGAAATAGGTTTGTTCACAGATTTGTGAACACAAGATAAACATCATTCATCTCTGCCTCCTTTTCTGAAACTGCATGATATGCACACATTTTACTTGCGAGTGTGCATTTGTCCTAAAAGTAAAAAATATACTGCTGCTTATGTGAGAATGCATAGCTCGGATGACCCAAATTTAGAAAATGAGCTTCAATTAAAACGGTCTTTCCTCAACACCAAATTTTTCTTTTTTAGCACGTATTCCCAACGAACATTTGCATGCAAGTAAAACGACAGAATATACGCAAACAGATATTTTTATATTTTAAAAAAGATAAAAGAAAAATGAACTTAGTTGGGTTGTTTGAGTTTCCTACAATACAGATTCGAATTGGAAGTGGAAGTTGGAAGTGATTTTTGTGGTTTCCTGCTACTAAAATGACTGAAATTGTCCATAGCCAAAATGGCTAGTGAAAGCCAAAAACCTATTAGCCAAAACTGAATTATTACTAGCCTGTGGCTAGTGGGCAACCGTTAGTCTTGAGCCCTGACTGACAGGAAAGTAATATAGTAATATGAATTAAATTATCAGCCCAAATCTTAAACATTTATGAAATGAAATATTGTATTTCTTTTTCATCAGAACCAGTTTGCAAGAATGAAATTCCAAAAAAGGATGATTTGGCCGACTGTGACAATGACAGGGTAAAGGCAGTGTGTTATTTTCAACTTCTTCCTAAGTCTTGATACTTCTAGTGGGGAAACAAACATTTTTAAACATCAGCTTTGGATTGATGTAATAATTTAACATTTTCATTAGGTAATAATACATTGTGGTACTTATCTGACTATACCTGAATTGTATGGCAGCTTTAAAATTAGCAATTTCATATGGTATCAATAAAATATTATTACCGGAAATTACTTAAAGATGATTTCCAGTCTGTACTGCACAATCTCACTGAAATATTTACAAGTCGAGTCTCTTACAAGTGATTAACATAAATTTATCAATATAACATTCAATCCTAATTTGATTGCTGCTTCAGCGAAATAATAATAAAAATATAGGGTACTTTTGCATTCTCGTCGCGAGTTTCGTTATCGTATTTGTTGACAGCGGGTTTATTTCAGAAGTTTATCTTTTGTCTATATTCTACATATTTGTGTGCTTTTGAATAGATGACGCTCATGGCTGACTTGTTGAATCAAAAGCACACAAATATGTGGAATATAGACAATTTAAGATAAACTTCAGAAATACAGCAGCTGTCAACAAATAATTGAGAACGAAACTTTTATGAAGAATGCAAAAGTACCCTATATTTAAATTATTATTTTGCCTGCTTAAAATTGTTCAATGCGCTTAAAATTTTCAGAGATGCCACATTACATCTTTGACATTTGATCAAAAGGGTTGAAAAAAAATTTTATCGACTAGTTTTTAAATTGATGCTAACAAAGGAAAGACGCTTCATCTATGCGTAAAATGAGCATTATTTGAGAACCTACTTTTAACTACATACAGTAAAATCTAGTAAAGCAAACTGGATGAAACCTTCAAGGGAAGTTGTTCTATGCCAGAGGAATGAAATACGGCGAAGGCACTGCTCCTGTTTGTCAGCAAGTCACTGGTATTGATGAATTGTTATAAAGTGAGGTGAAATTTTAAAATTTTGTTGCAAAATATTCAAACCCATTTTTTTCAGAAGTAGACAATAAGAGACATTGAGTCGTTTTAAAAGTTTAGGTCTGGATGTTGAGAAAAATACTGATTTTCAAAACCCATGACGTCATTGTTTTGTTGCTATAGTAAATCACTGATGTCAATCAAATCTACTTTTTTAGAGAATTTATTCAATTTCTAGTAAATGGGAAAAGCAGCTTGTCTGACCGACCTCAGACAGTGAAACTTGTATTAGCCATCTAAAGTTGGGTTGGTGTGCTTATGAAAAATCCAGATGGGCCACCTTTACTTCTTCATGCCTAAATAATAACAGTAAACTGCAGACTTGTTGCACTGACCAACTTTATGCTAACTGGAAACATTTCACGAGACAAGTCACCTGCAGGCCTATACTGAGGAAAAAAGACCACTATGCAAATCTACACATTCAATATGGGCACTTCCATAATAATAACTTACCTGTACTAAAAAATCTAACAGAAGCCTGAGTTAGTGCTACTGCAGTGTCTTGTTGTTAGGAGTTTGTTCCTGAAGTGCAAGTGAGGCTGAAAGTGAAGTGAATTGTGCAGCAAGTTCCATCCACCCAGCTCTTCTTATTAGGGTACCTACAGATCTAGAGGCTTCATTAGGTATGGATTGAAAAATTTTGCCTAATCTTAACACTCGGGAGTTGGGAGAATTCTCGAAAGTATCTCGAATTCCCTCATGTTTAGATGAGGCTATTTCGTGATTGCTCACTCTTCAGGGGATTTTAATGACAAGAATATACATAACCATCGATTATAATGAAATTTACATAATTAATTTCTTGCAGTTGTGGTTTTCTCTAGTGGAAATGTTTCTTTTGCTATTATTTATGCAGAGCACTCACTGCAAATATAATTCTTTATGAAATCAAAATAAAGGGCATCAGAAACATAATAAAAATAATAGTAAGTTAAATGGTTAAGTAAGTTAAGTGATTTTATGCACTGTGGACTTTTTTCCAGACTTGACCAACCAGAGTCAAATTCCAGAAAAAGATGACGAGTCTAATTGTGGCAGTTATGAGGTAAAGGCATTTTGTTGTAATCATACTTCAAAAGTCTAGTCTTCTGCAGCAGGGAAAATATTTAATTATAGGAAGTTGTAATGAAACCACAGTATTGTTGTTTCTCTCTACAACAGAACACAAAGGTTGTATGCAGTTTAAAATTAAATTCAGATTTCAGCCTAGTTTGGTCCTTAATTTCCTTTGTCTCCTCACCCTTGTTATTGAAAATCATGAATAATGTTCCCATCCCCGCTCCACCTGCCCCTGGAGCTTTTGTTAATTCTTATGTTATGTACAATCTGCCCGGGTGGGGCATTTGTTACTATGGGGTTTTTACCTTTTTTTCCTTATGGTATAGTAATATTATTTATAATACTACCACGCAAGTAAAAGACCTGACAAATGAAGAGTACTTATACTCCCTCTTCCACCTCTCATGCTTCTTGTGGCTTTGCCTCTTGTGTCTCTCTTGGCATGCCCCACTCACAGAGGTTTCTCCCCTTTAAAAGAAAGTAGGGGAAGAAAAAAAAGCCAGGTCATATTGGTGCCTGAGCCCAACTCTTAGGAAAATGCTGACCGAAGAAAAGAGTATGCCCTTTTTTAGAATCTCATTGCAAGTCCTCACTGTTCCATTCAATTATTTGTTTATTTGCTATTTTTTGTGATTTTGGCTTTGCTCAAGATTATACTAATAATTTGACACCGCCATGTGGCATTTGCGCGCTTTTTTTGGCTGACATGGCGCTTTTGTGTAAATCAGGTGTTCCTCCCTAGGGCATTTTCTGTTTTACAATGACAAAATGACAACTGCCTGGGGGTAGGACATGATTGACATGTGAGAAGTGTGGAATTAGTATAGGTAATCGCATGGGGCTGAGTAAATTAAGGATTAATATCATGCGTGTTTTCAGAATTTGCAGAAATTGCCCGAGTCGCGAAGCGACAAGGGCAATTTCTGCAAATTCTGAAAACACAAGTGATATTAATCCTTAATTTTACAAGGAAACATGCGATTACTTGTTTATAACATAGAGAGCAAAATTTTCTGAAAATTGTTGATGCTGTGCAGGCTTACGTACAGAGCGAAGCCTCATTCAAAAAATATTCCTCTTGATCGAGCAGATCTTGACGTTTGGAAGAGTATAAAGCTCACAATTATATGCAATGAAAGGTCTGAAAGTCGTGAGAATAATAATAATAATAATAATAATAATAATAAAAAAAAGCAAACACTCAATAAACGTAGGCTAATTTTATTCACCTGCTTGCACGTTTTAAAGCTTTCCTCTGCGAGCGGCTTCACATGTCAGTCTTCAACAAAGATAACAGCAAGCCACGACTCCAAACAAACTTGTAGAAGTAATTTGTCCGGTTAAATGTGACCTTCTTTCTCAGAGCAAACTTTTTATATGTCCTCCTTTATACTCTGGGTTGCTGATGATGAACCCACAAGTGAAACGGAGATCAGTCAGTTGCAGTAGTTGCCGGTGTCTCAGCGGATTTGGACCCCCCTAGAATTGGACCCCCCCCCCCCCCCCCCGTTCAAATCGGCTAGCGGATTTGGACCGGGGGGTCCAAATCCGCTGTGACACCGGCCGCCATGAGTGAGTTTCGTAGCACACTCGCAAGTGTCTGATGCAATTTTTGTACTGGTTTTCAACTGAAATAGTCCTCTGTTTCAGCTTTCGTTTCTTCTTTTTAACATATTACCCGGTTTCCATGCCTTTTTCATCACATATCTGCAGAAACTGTAGTCAAATTCCGAAGAAATCAATGTGCAAGTGAGCGCTGGTTTGAAAATTCGGCTCAAAATCCCGCCGTTTTGAAGCCAACCAAGTGCAGCGCGCTCAGCCAATCAGAAATGAGTAATTTTCTTGTTTGTCCAATCAGAATCAAGTAATTTTGCCCGGGGCAATTATCAAAATTAAGGAAAAATATAATGCCCTCTGTCTTAGCAATCAGCATTCAGTAATTTTGTCCTCTGTTATAAAGTTTATAATGGTATAGTGTAATTGGCAATAAACAGGGAATAAACAGGCCATGCATGAATTACAGATGAATATTTTACAAGAAGTAATCTTAAAATAAATAGTATTGATAATGAAGTTGAAACAAGAAAAAGATCGAACTAACGTCGAAGGTTTGCATATTGGCATCTTAATCTAACTGGTAGATCTCAGATCTCGAATTACAGCAAAAAGTATGGAAATGTCCCCACAGTGCTTGTGTGTGTTTATATTCTTGTCCCCGTTAGTACTAGTGTTCAGCAGTAAACAATGGTTAACGACAATAGATATTTAATTTACAACCTTTCTGAACGCGGCATTATTGTACAGTAGGAAACTTTAATTAGTACTAAAGCGAACTACAGTATATAAAAATCAAATTTGAGTGTACTTAGTGTGATCATGTTAAAACCAACTCATTGTATAGCCTCATTAGCGTAGTTAAATGCTAATACAGTGACTCGTTGTTAGGATTTTGTTGCTGATAGCGCAAGTGAAGCAGACAGTGAAGAGTTCAGTTATCCTGCTTTGGTGAACAGGGTATCTTCCCAGACTTCATTAGGTATGGACTGGAAAAGTTTCATAAGTGATGAATACACCTTGCTGATTTGAACTTATACATTGCACTTTTAAAAGAGTGACTGATAAGGTGTGATGCACATGATAATACTATTGATTCAAGCTATTATGGTAGATTGCCTTTAAATCTAACCCATGATCCTTTGAAACGAAAGTTTTTGTTGCACAAGGTGGCTTGAATAATTCTTCAAGTATGATTATCCTTTTTACTCTACAGAGCCAAGCCTTCACGCCCCAAAAAGTAAACACAGGATTCCTTTGGGCGATTTAGAGGTCAATTCGAAAGAAAACGAGGAAGTCGAGGATGTAGACGGTGGAATTCAAAACTCCAGCTGTAAGCTAGCCTAATAATTACGTGTATATCAACACATTGATGTTGTTTTCAGTTAAAGTAGACTGTTCACAGTCCTCTGTTTTCTTTTTCTGAATTTTTCATTCGATGGCTCGTGTGTCAATGTGGAGGCGACGTGCTTTTTCTAGTTTGTGTTTAGAAAATAGAACGGCTGTGAACAGTCAATTTTTCAAGGCGTTAAAGGTGGATATGTATATGATTTTCGCCAGCCCATCTACTGCATTACTCATGTGCATACCTGTTCTATGGCATCCAAGATATAAAACATTTCCTTCGTCTAGCATAATGAAAGATTTAATATGTCGCTCTTAAGATCTTCACTGTTAGTTTCACCCGTGCTAGAAGGATCATCATCATCAGAAACTTACTACTTTGGTCTGTGTATCCGCAGCTAACAAGCGACAAAGTGTCAAAAGAAAAAAGTTGTTTTCCAGTTCCTCTTCCTCTGATGAAGGAAACAGTACAGTGAAGCTACCAGGTACTAAATGCTTTATACAAACCTGTGTTAGGTCAGCTGTATTGAACAACCCACCTTATTGGTGTGTTGCAACTAAGCATTAGAGCAAACTTGTCCTTTGTTGTCAGGTCCCAGTATTTTACTGATGCGATAAGTGCCACTTATTATTCTAGCAAACTAATAAATGCCACTTATTATTCTAGAAAAACAAACTTTGTTTGCTAGAATCATTCATGACTATATTTATAATTTAAGTGCAAGATGCTTCCATGGCGTCATGTTGTACCTCTTCGTGCTTTTAAGTTCTCACACTTGAGAATTTATTGAAACGGGCGCTGATCGACATGATATTTAACAAAAAAGGGTGGAGTTATTAATGCTCAAAACTTACGTATTTCATGGCTGGCAAAATAACTCTCTCCTTTTATTTATACTGTATAGTTATTTATGTTTTATTTTCCTTATAAGATAAAAAGTTTCCAAGAAAACGAAAAGAGGTTTTGGTGGGCGTTGAAGTGGGTAATTGTGAAGAATCACAAGAGGTTTCTTCGTGCGATGAGGATAACAACAACAGTGTGGTCACAACAGCAACGCCATTTAAAGGAGGTAAAGAAGTAGTCCCTGGAATTTTGATTTATTGAGGACACAAAAAGCAACATAGGGCCAGCTAAATGTTCTGTGGGAACCTCCCTGCTAATCAGAATTGAAAAAATTGATACGTGCCACTCATTCGTCCTTTGTCATTATTATCCTCAACTTTCAAGAACAACAGAACACTTCAAAGTGGAAGTAACCTTAATATCATTTGTTGTTTTGTAGCAACAGGCTGCCAATACATTTGGAATTGTTGTGGCTTTAATATTAGAGCGTATCAAAATTGCAAAAGGCCATTTATGTTATATTATTTTATTTTGATTCACACAAGTCGTGCAACTGAAAAATTGGAAGATGGTATAAAATTCCGTCTTGAAGACTTCCTGTCTTATGACAGACTAATTGATTGACGGTCTGACCTATTTTTAATTCAATTAGTTTGTAGGCTTTGCTGCGTAACAGTAGAGTAGTCCTGATACGTCTGCTTACAAGTTTCTCGTTTCATGCTCCAAACACAATACTATAGTCAAACCTGTATTAGGCGGCCACCCTCGGGAATAGACAACTGGCTGCTTAATAGAGGGTCACTCGAAAACAACGTTAGACAGGGTAGAGTCATTCCCTTAAAAGGTGTGGGGTAGAGTCATTTTCCCTTAAAAAGTGTGTTTACATTCTTCGGGGCCAGGCGTTGCGCAGGGTAGAGAAAATTTGGTGGCTTTGACAGCACGTATGTACGTATTTAACTCGTGTCATTATCATTTCAGTGTCTTTAAGATGTGCACAGACCAGTAGAGACAAGAAAAGGGTTTATGACAAGAAGCAAGCTTGTTACTATTGTGGCAAAGTATTTTCAAAAATCGCCAGGCATTATGAGCTAAAGCACCAGTCTGAAAGAGAAGTTGCTATTGCCCTCTCCTTCCACAAAGGGTCTCCAGAAAGGAAGAGACATCTTGAGAAAGTACGGCTATTGGGTAACTATCACCACAACTTAACCGTCTTAGAAACTGGCAAAGGCGAGCTAATTGTCATGAGACGCCCCTCCTCTACTGGAAAGAAGTCCAGTCCTGAAGATTTTCTTCCCTGTCCGTCTTGCTGTGGCTTCTTAAAACGTCAAGATTTGTGGAAGCATGCTAAATCCTGCAAGTTTAATCCGCAGGATATTAAAGATGTCCCGAAATATCAGAAGGTACAACAAAACGCGAAATTGATGCTGTTTCCATCTATTTGCAATGGCAGTAGCAGTATACTGAGTAAATTATTTGCAACGATGAAAAGCGATGAAATTTCATTGATCGCCAGAAATGATGGGCTCATCAAAGATGTCGGTGAGATGCTTCTCGAGAAGCATGGAGAAAAACAAAACAACCTTGTTTCTCAAAAAATCAGGGAACTCGCTCGGCTTGTGATGCAACTTCGTGAAACCGAGCTCTGGCCTGAGGCCCAGCTCTCTGAATTCATTAAGCCTGACAAGTTTGATGTCGTTGTTAGTGCTGTTAGGAACACTTCAAATTTTCACTTAAAAGAAGGTGTTCAGAATGTGGCTACCCCCTCTCTGTCGTTAAAGTGCCCCTAACCCCCAAATTTTTCTTTTTATTTTCAAAAAGTATACATAATTTGGTGAAGATTAAAAAAAGAATTGACTAAATCCATTAAATTCTGGCGAAACTACGAATGTTTGAAGTTGTGATGTTCTGGTTCACGGCCGCGCAACAGGAGATCTGGGGCAAATACACTCGTGACGTCAGCGGGGGAAGCTGGTTTCTTAGCTTTTGAGGCGAT
>Ga0126343_10000224_pt1 | contig 19445 bp, 15 predicted proteins | sample Cyp2metagenome_FD_92531 | JGI IMG/M metagenome (GOLD analysis project Ga0126343, IMG submission 92531) | Coral microbial communities from Lord Howe Island, Old Settlement Bay, Australia - Cyphastrea 2 metagenome | ecosystem: Host-associated > Invertebrates > Cnidaria > Coral ...
ACACTTTTAAGACTACAATAGATATGTACAGTAGAAATAAACTAATACTAGACGCTACTGATTAGAAAACTGAAAACCATGACAGCACTGACACAAAGTAAATTAATTTGTCCTATTGAGACGGTGGTGTCAAAATTCCTGGAACAAAATCTTTCAATATAAGGCATTTCCATTTCTCATTAAAGAGCTTGGTAGTTTTGTTTCTTGGTAGTTTTGTTTTCTGGAATGTTTATTGTTTCGCGACCAATCAGAAGCGAGATTCAACTTCAGAAGATAACCACCAAACCGCAGCATAGATTAGTCACGACTTGATTTGAAACGACGAGCTGGGTTTTTCTTCCACGACAAATCTTCAATTTTGCCGTTTTCAAATACTGAAATGGTTTGTTTTGTACTTCAGCTTATTTATGTGCAAATGAATAGATATGAATGATATGCTTAGTGACATATTTACGGGAAAGCGATGTTGAATTGAGTAGAGTGGATCAGAAAAGGCTAGACAGTGCATCTGAGAGAAACAAAAAACAAACCAATCAGAAGCGGGGCTGACCGGTGTGCCTCATGTGCAGTTCAAAGGGTCATTCTAGTTGGCTGTGATTGGTGATTTTCGATCCGCTCATTGTTTCGGATCAAGTAGTGACTAATGCAAGCTGCAGTTTGGCGGTTATCTTTTGCAGTTTCATCTCGCGTCTGATTGCTCGCGAAACAAGAAATTTTCTCTGGTGTTCACGGTTTTACGGGAAAGACTGTAATTGTTTTGATTATATCATTTACACTGTAGTTGGTTACGAAACTGTTCTAAGTTACAAGTGGGATGCTTGTAGATACAACCTATTATGATCTTCTTTTTACCTTTGGCAGCATCAATTTCTGCCCAGCAGGATTCAACTTGTGCTACATGTATCTCAGATTTAATATCAGGCTTAGGTACAGCTTTAAGACTATTTGCTCTATATAAAGCAGCTCCCCCTGCGTTTGTTAGCGAGTCTGCGTGGAAAAAATTATAGCCTTTGATATTCGCATTAGATATAGACTTCTCACCTAATTTAGTTTCTGCAATTCCAAGTATATCCAGCTTGGAGTCAAACGAGCATAATAGTTACTTCCAATAGATTTAAGCTTTTAGATAAACTTCAGATGCATTGAAGGATTGAAAAAGACTTTGCATCTGAATTTACTAACATTTTGTTAAAACCATGGACTGAGTAACATTCTGAGCAGGGATTATTAAACATTAAGTCTGGGTCGCTTTCGTCAGAATTAATTTGGATTTAGGAAGAGATTGTAAAGGTCAGGATCATGACGCCCATCCGGCCAACTGCCGACCATAGCATTAAATTCTCTATCAGTTAGATCATAAAATGGTAAACAACTACTTACATTTTTCTGGTAATCAGCCATATTTGTCTCCACAGGTGTACAGGTTTAAAGAAGCTTTTAGCATGATGGCTAATTAATTGATTGATTGAGAAACTCTTCGAATTCCTCATGAGTCAAAACATTTCATAGTAGAGCTCTCCGTTTTCTTCAGCAATATTTTGCCGTTAGTTGTCCAAATAAACTTGTAGTTGTGGTCTCGCTTGAATGGTAAAATTCTGCCCAGTAAGTCGCTTTCTGTATGGCATTAAGCTTTGGTTGACATGGATTTGTGCTTTGTGACTTACAACCGCAGATTCTGGCTTGCAGACCACAGACGGAAGATCTTTAGTCCGCTTAGATTTTAAGTTTTTCCTCTTGCTGTAGATTTTATCTCTTTTCTCCCTTTTAGTGAACTTGACGATTAACTGATCGTTGACCTTCTTTGCTGGCGGTAGGTGATGAGCGATCGATATATCATTTACGTTGAGATTCACTCCCATAATTTCAGACATTTCTTCCACCAGTAGCGCTGGGTTATTTCGAGACAGTCTCTCCACGCGTACTGCTCGAGTTCATCCAACTTGACCTCTACATCATAACCATCGTTGCCGAGCTTGCTTATGTCTTCCTCGATCTTTTGAACTTGGCGTTTCACGTCTTGTGTTTTGTTAAGTTCATGATCGTTGATATCACAGTGTCATATTTCTTTGAAATAAAGTTTTGGGACTTTTCAATTTCATCGAGCCTTTTATTGAGGTCGTGAAGACTAACTTTAAGCGCGTCGATTTCTGTGCCGATTTCCTTTCGGATATTGGGAAGGAATTCTTTTGTCCACAGGTCTTTTAAACTTTCCACAGTTAAACCCATGCTCCAGGTTGAATTCTGTATTGTTTAACTCTATGAAATACTCTGGATTCTGTAAAAAACTCTGTATAAACTCTCACCGACTGCTAAGTGTCCGCCATCTTGAACCGGCCGAGCTAACGCAACTCTTAATCCCACAGACCACATTATTGCCGGTTTTCACATGACGTCTCTAAAATTCAAACTACGAAACTATTGATCATGTTGATATTTTACTTTAACGAGGTTTAAAAACAGCTAAAATCTAATATCTAGACGAAGTTTTGTTCCGAATGGCTTCTTGGTTTTGCGATACACTACGCTTGAATTTGTAAGCTTTTGGGTGACGCAGCATTTACATGACGGCCGAGTTGGTTAAAAAGTGACTTATTTCGGGCCTTATTTCAGGAAATTTGGCTCTCTGAACGGGTTCTTGCATTAGGAAAAGTATTATTTTAATGTTTTTGAGTTCCCCGAGAGATGAATTTACGCTTTTATAGCAAAACTCAGTGACAGCTGCTTCTGTTGGTTTCTGGCCGCCATGTTGGTGCCCATCCGGAACATGGCGTCTCCATGCAAATCTCTATAAATTTGGATGAAACATTTCTGCGGATAGCGCGCGAATTAAAAACAGCAGAGACCTGATTCTTGGCGAGGTTGTTTATATTGCAATCATCTATCATATCACAGATTCTTGAGTTTATTTATTGAACGGCTACGATTTTTTGTTTTGATCACATGACTGATGAAAACCAAGAATTGAGTACTGTAGAGACACTGCAGAGTAAGCAATTTATCAGAAGACATATTTTTTGACACTGATCTGCGTCACTGAATGGAAGTAAGACAATCCAAAATAATTATATTTAAGACAATAAATCTGTGGTACCGGCTTGTAGCTGCTCAGAATTTGTAGACAATAGAAAAATCTTACATCACTCCATACTTATTATTACCATGACTGCCCCACATTTAAGAAAAATACGAACAAAAGACTGAGGCCTACCACAGTAGTGGTCAGCAGTATTTATAATCAAAATAGCAATCTGCGATATTTGGTCTGTAAGTACTAAGAGAGTATTGTTGTCTGAGATTTTTCCTATCGAAGAAAGAGGAGAGATGATGAAGACACTTGACCACAGTCTCTGCATCATTTCCTTAACGAAAAGTGAAGAAGATTGGGTTGAACACCCTGTATCACATGAACTGTGTTAAATTTTATTGAAGAGCAAGTTAATAAATAATGTATGGAGATGTAGCAGTATTCTGAGACGTGGAAAAGGTTGAGTGGCATAATTTTCATGTCATCAACTTGCTGTAAGTAAAGCCTCGTGGCACAGAAAATGCTACGAAGATGTTTGCTCATTCAGGAAAGCTAAAGAGACTGAAGGAGAGATATGAAAGAGAGATGGCAAGATGAATCAAGGAGAAAGTGAAATCAACTCACTCATTCAAAAACAATGCAGTATGACAGGGATGTTTGCTTTTTTGCGAGAAAACTGCATGATATCAAGATCCACTGTATTCAATTAGCACCACATCAGCAGGTCATTCTTTGCGAGTGGCCAATCAAGACAGCGGAAAATGACTGACTTCAGGTTTAAAATAAATTGTCTTCTGCAATAGATTCTGAGGATGCAGTACTTAGCAATTGACATCAAGTATAACAAAAAGTGCTGGGCACATAATGTACCAAGTGTGCTGTGAAAAGGGGCAGGGAACAAAAGTAATTCAGCCTGTTTAGGCAGTGCTGAAATAGCAACAGTGTTTTTAGACTAAGCAAAGAAGATCTTGAAAGATGGGCGAGTCCCTACTATGTCAGAACTGGAAACAGCGTACATGTATGTACATTAGCATTCTGCAGTTAAACAATGCAGCAAGTCCTTGGTGCAGCAGAAAAACATTGAAACAAAGGTGTTAAAAAGTCGGCGCAATGTTTGCCTCTTCCTCTAGATCACTTCCGACTGCACGGGAACTGAATATTGCAAGCTGTGTACTTTTGCAAAATGGTCGCTATATTTTCAAGACATTTATCTTTTTTCTTTCAATTAATATTGTATGGTAATCTTCATTTATTAAGCTTTCAGAAAATATATAGTTTGTCAGGGTTTTTATTTATTATAAGTCTCGCCTTGAAACGGTGTGAACGCGAAGCAGTCATTTGGGGTGGGGTGCTACCTTAAACAACTATCAATGTAATGATTGCATAGTTCATGAAACATGTTTTAGGTTTTAATTGGGAAGCCCCATTAGCCTATCTATCTATCTTGTGATAGAAATCTCAAGCTCATCCAATTGATTGTTCATTTCTTCTATTTTATAGATTTTGTTATAGAAGGAGCTTTGAAATTCACCTTGGAACCTCCTAATCCAGTCTATGCCAGAAATGGAAGCAATGCTAAACTTGTATGGGACTACAGTGTGGACAGTCAAGCAGAGCTGGGCGGGATCATCTACAGTGTAAAACTTCCCGATGGTAGTTTCGCTGGAATGCTAACAAAATCATCGGATAACAGTGTCAAAGATCATCAAAGCATACCTAAAGCTTATAAAGGAAGAGTAAGGATTGAAGAAAGAGCTTCCCTTGTCATTGAGAATGTAAATCTTGAAGACAACACAGAATTTAAGTGTTCACTTGTTCCAAGCTCAGGATTAGATTTAGAGAGTACCGTTGCGCTCATTGTGACAGGTATGTACCGCAAAATGTAAGATGACTTTACAATAATATGATAATAAGCTTATAGGAATCAAAGGTACTTAAAGTGGTGCCGTGATCAAATTTTTATCCCTTGAATTTCTAGGTTAAATACATAGAATTCCCTGAATTGGTGTCTGACATTTGCAGACTGCAGACCGCACATTGCAGACTGCAGACTGCAGACTTCAGATTGCAGACTGCAAACAGTAGACCTCAGACCTTAGACCATAGATTACAAGACACTAACTGAGGACCGCTGGTCGCAAATCTTGAAGGCTGCAGAGTTTAATTGGACAAAATTCCGTGTCATGAAATTATGACTTTTATTGCCGCAAAGACGGTATGGGTATGCGTTTACTTGCTGATCACCAAGGAAGGCATTTTGAGGTATGATTATGAGCCGTGCAGCTTACAATAGCATCTTGTAAAGGAAATGAACATAATAATGGTAGATGCGAGTTCACTTTGATATGGATGCCTGGTACATTTGTACTGTCTGTGGTGTATCAGCATTCATTGTGGATACACCACAGACAATGTACCAGGATCCATATGAAATTGGTATGCATATTCCATTATTCCATTCATTTCCTTTTTTGTCGTGTCAAAAAAAAATGCTGCTGTAAATGTTGGCCCTCTTTCCCACAAAAGAAATAGACAAGGTCAAAATCATTTCAACTTCTCAGGTGACTGACTGCAATTGACTGTGTGGGGGTTGGGTAGCCCCTACATGAGCTAAGTGGCTCGTAATCAAGCCCTGCAGAAAGATGATCCAGCTCAAGGATGTATCTATTGTGAGAAACCTGACCACAAATCAATTGACCGCAAAACAGTTGCATCAATTGATGAGCGCAAACGAGTGTTAAGCAGCAAACACCTTTTGCTTCAATTGCATCGGTACCAGACGTGAGGCTGCAGATTGCAGATGTTGTGTATTATGTCAAGTTTGTCAAAAGGGGCATCACACCTCCATCTGTGATAGGCTTGGCGAGCAACTGGTGACAGCCACCACAGCAGGGAAAACATCGGTGATACATCCAGTGGTGGTTGTGAAGGTCCAAGGTGTGAAGTGTCATGCGCTTTTGGACACTGGAGCGGGTAATTCTTACGCTTCAGCAGCACTCCTCAGCCTCTTTTGAGTTCGCCCGTATCGACGTGAAGTGTGCCAAATCGAGATGATGTTAGGCGCGGTTACTAAGCAAGGTGAAATATTTCAAGTGCAAGTCAGTTCTACCTCTGGGGACTTTTGCTTTAACACTGAAGTTACTAAAGTGGATAAGAATCAGCTACTCTCTTTGGAAAACCCTCGCTACGAGCAGTGCTTGGCCAAGTATGCCCACCTGAAAGGAATCGAAATGGAAGACAAGGACTCTAAGGATATCCTGCCAGTACACCTCATCCTTGGAGCCAGTGATTATGCGAAAATCAAGACCAAAACTGCACCCCGTCTTGGAGGTCTAGGTGAGCCTATAGGAGAGAAGACAAAGCTCGGTTGGACCATAATGTCTCCTGGGAGGGGAGTGGATTTATCTCCAATGTTCTTTATTCAGACCTCACACATAAATAATTTAATTTAATTTATTCCATTTTCACAGCATTGGTTGAAAACAAAGGTATCACACACACAGCACACACACACCTACCTACCTACCTACATACCTACATACATATATAGATATATAAATATTGAAAATAGAAAAAAACTACACTTTCATCCCGACAAGCCTGTTTCGTGATTACTCACTCTTCTGGGGATTTTAATGATAAGAATATTCTAAACCATCGGTTAAATACTAAAAAAGGTTACATAATACTGTAGTAGAAAACTGAATTTAAATGGTTAAATGTTTAGTTGTTTTGCAGCAACGCTTTGTTTCTATGGGGGCAGGAAGACAGTAGATCGTTACGTTTGTTAAGTGATGACAGATCAGGTCGACAGATGATAAAAAATTTCTCTTTGAGGAATAGATTACATTGTTTGCTTGAGCTGCTGTAAGATGAACTGGATGAGATGATGAGATGATGAGATGATGCGCCATGAAATAGAGTGGTCAATGTTGTCAATGTTGTTGTCTATGTAACCTTTTTTATAAATATATTTCGAAGGTTCGTACCGTATTGTCATAATTTCACGCGTAGTATTTACCGATTGTTCATCACTTGTTAATTTTTTGCGAATATGTGTTATCACGCCTTGTTATGTAATCATCTTTGTAATGTTTTGTTATCTTTTGTACTGTAAACTTATTTAAGGAAATTGTAATTTATTATTCACTTGCATTGCAATTGATGAAGGTCACTGACCAAAACGTCTTTTTATTAAATTTTTTATCATTTTAGAATTTTTACTGTATGTATATATTTTCTTTCGCTCGAAGTTGTCCTTCCTCGTTTTTCATAATAATCTTATACATGTATATAGTAAGTTAAGGTCATTCCACTGAAATAGAACCTACACTGAGGTTGTTGTCAAACTTCGCCTATTGATTGTTTGTGTTATAGGAACTTAAATTTGGAAATAAAAATGGGGGGTCCCCACGTTCATTTACGAGCGACAGCTCCTTGTTTATACCATATAAATCCTTATAAATAGCACCACGATTGCTTGCTAAATTCACGTTTCCGACGATTGCTTGCTCAACACTGAGAATTGGCCCATATTTATTTTACATAGAGAAATTTACTATTCAGTTCAATACAACAGAAAAAAATGATAGGTCACCAGGCTTGTTTTCGAGAAAATGACGATTTACCTCTTTGGCGAGGTCCAGCCGCAAAGACAAAGTCGCCGTTTTTTAATGCGCCCGTGCTAATCACACGTCAAATTATGCGCAATGTAATACTGGGGAATAACCCTTAAGCAGATCCCTTGAGCCAACAACGTATCACCTCCAGGAGGATCGCAAAATTAATGGATTCACAGTCCAAGCTGAGGAGAAATTGAGATAAAGTTAAGGGAAACTCAACACTGGACAACTTCTGGAATAATTTGAAAAACTCTAATTGTTCCGAGCTGGATTTGAACCCACGTTCCCCTGATCACTAGTCGGATGTGATGACCACTACACTATCAGGACAACCATGCTGGCAACATGACTGATTAATCACTTAATGTGTGGCATTTTACGTGGGACTCCCTGAGGGCCAGTTTTTCTATGTGATAACGCTGGATCACCATGTGATTCACAGGCGGACAAGGGTAATTAATGTAATGAGTAAGTTAAGTAGGTCCCTTGAGCCAACAATGTATCACCTCCAGGAGGATCACATAATGAAGTATTAACATTAAATTTTACATACGGTTTCCAGTGCCTTCTTGTCTTTGGTCTCATTCAATATTCCCATTCAGTGTTCTATCCTTCATTGATTGTGCTCTTAAAGTCTCCAACATTTTCTCGGTTAATGAATTTAGAAACGAATTCCGGATAGGCACCTGATAGGCACCTTCGCGCACGCTCCACCCTACTGTAAACACAGTTGAAGTATGTTACGCATTGAAGATTTGCATAAGCCATAATAGACTACAAAACTACCCTCTAACAATACTTTTAAACATCAAACAAGGTGCAGAAACAATCGCTGTTAAGTCTCTCAACTTCAGAAAGAAAGACCCTGGCAACAAGGAACAGAACGGCCTTAATGTGTCATCTTTTTAACACCAAGTCAAGTATTTTACATGTACATTGTTTACTTTCTTGTAGAGTTGGATGTACTCATAGCAAAATAACCTCGCAACTCCTTTTTTGGCCGAGCTAAACAACACAATACATCCAGGACCGTGTACTTCATCAGAGATTCGCGCCAAAATTCATGTGGAGCTCTACAATCTCGCAACACATGGTAAACTAACAAATCACTCTCAGACACGTGCTATTTTCCTGCAGGACATCCATAAAAGATTTTAAAGTTTGCAGTTTCTTACTTATTCAAAGTTGGCACGATAGGTCATCGAAAATCTTGCATTTAGTGAAGGTCCTGTTTGCGTTAACTTCAACACGTATTGGCATTTCAAGCCTCCCTCTCGCCCTCTTCATCTACATTATTGTACCGATGTCTCGAGAATCTTCATCAGCACATGAAAACACCACAGGATTTTCCCGCTTTCAACTAAACGGTCGAGTTCTTATTTTTTGATACCAACGGGCGCAAAACTTGACCTGTTTATTCAGAGTGGGCCAATCAAATTGAACTCTTCGTATTATCTCAAAAGACTTGGAGATCAGATTTCCTCATGTTACGTTGTCACAAAATTTTCGAACAGCTTTTACCCATTCACTCGTCGTTTCAAGTGTTAACACCCAAAACAGTTTGGTGGTAAATTTTGGAGCACATTGTACAGTACGTACGTAGGAGCAGACGCAGACTTGTGGCGCGGCGCCATTTTTTAAAAAAATATAATTTTTTGTCGCACGCAATGAAAACACTTCGAGGCCTCTAGTGAAAGCTGAAAACTGAACAAAAATGCAAGCTGGGAGAGAATGAGCTTGTTGAAACAAATATTTTGATACAAAAGAACGATCCTGTTATAATTTAGTTTTTGCAGTTTATAGCATAGTCTTTTATCGGGTTCTTAATCTTCACGAACGGCAGCTCTACTGAAACACTGATTTAATTGTCCTGTTTGGAGCACGCTCAAAGCCAGCCATATTATCGCCAATATTTGAGCATGACAAAATTCATGGTCTCAAAACACAGAGGCTCGTAAATAATATTAAACCATCATGTCGATGTATCGCTCCATTCCCGGCCATAATACAGCCTGACAAATGTCACGTTAGTCATCATAAACAATGTGAAATCAGACGCTCGATCACGCTAAATTCTGGCCATAATACCGTTCAGAACACAGCGAGGCAAATGTTTCGGTCAACTACTGTAGCAGGACAAATCTGGTGTCTCGCTTTGTCTCGTTCAACTCGCGCCGCAAAAATGACATTATGGCCAGATTCAAGCTGGATTCTCGCCTTGTCAGGCTATAAATTTTGTTCGGGTGACGTTTCATTGTCGAAGCTGACAGTGCGCATAAATCACTTAATTGAGCCTTCTACCTGAGGCTGTAAACAAGTAAACAGTTTTATTAAGCAATTAATTGTGTCATATGAACGCAAACAAAGCTAACGAGCTTTGGAAAGTATGAATAGGACAAAGAATAATAAGATAATTGAGTGTAACCTTTGTGCCCGGAGGAAGCCAAACGGCGAAACGCGTCGGCGTAATAAATGTCTTGTGGCAAGAGCATTCTTCGTGCTATGTACGCTTGTGATACCCTAGAGCAGGCACCCTGGTAAATGTCCGTGGCGGGATCTGTGCAAACTATAAAATATGTCCTTCCAGTGGTCGCTGTAAGACTCCACGAGTCAACTAGTATATAACACGACGGGGTGTTACGAAACCACGAGCTTGTCCCAAACCACCAAGAGAGAAGGAGTTACCATCATGGTTGCGAGCCACAAGGCAGCACTCCCTCCTTCATTGGTTCCCTCTAACGAGGACCCTCTCTTTGGTTAACGGAAAAAGCGCGGAAACACCGATCTTCTAAATACGAGACCTAGAAGACATGGATGATGGAAACAACCGTGGGTTTGAACAGGAGAAGGGCTTGTAATGGTCAACCATACCCTTTGCCAGACCCAGGAACACGCTAAAAATGGACAATCATATCCATTTACACACCAAGGAATCTCTGTTTGTTTGGACAGTGCACTCAATGAAGTCTTAGGACTAAAGCAAGTTCTAAGAACGTTCCAGAGTTGTTTAATTAGTATGATGCGAGCAGCTTAAACAACTTTAGGACATAAAAAACCAATTAATTGCATCATATGAACGTCTTATTAAGACCGTTCGGTTGCAATGTGTTCAGCCGACTTTGCCAAAATATTTCTCTAGCTCGAAGTATTTCCTTTTTCTGTTTAGTTGTTATGTAACTCTGTTTAATTTGTTCAATGATCGTAATTGTGACGTCTTTGGTAAAGTCATGAGATCTGCTGTTAAGGAGAAAGTGTTCTGATAGTTCACAGTTGTTGACTCCTCTCTTAATATGGTTCCTGTGATAATTAAGGTGCAGGTTGAAAGCTGTCTCGCTCCTCCCTACATATTGTAGTCTACAAATTCGACATTCGATTATATAAATTTCAAAGGTTGATTGACAATTTACGGTACGGAAAATGTCAAACACCTTGTCAGGTCGCTGCATGCCTGTGAAGGTAGAGGTCTTGGTTATTAGCACGCACCAACTACATTTCAGTTTATTACAAGGACCACAGCTACCCATTGTGGTGGTATGTCTTTGCAGAGGTCTTTCTTGATAATCTCAACTTGGCGAGGCGATGCGTTGGATATTTCAAGGCCGTCATTTCTATATAGGCCCAAGTTGTTGCCATATTTCTCCTTGATGTTGTGCAGGAGAATAGGGGCCAACAAGCTCGCACGTTTCAGCACCATTGTAGCTACCCATTGTTACGTCAAAGAGGTTTGACAATGCCTTTTTGCCCCATGACCAGAGTCATACAGCAGGGATTTCTTTGCATGAAGGATTATGTACCGTTCATCGTGACTGATGCTGTGGTAGTGGGATGCAAAGTCAAGTGCGGCTTTCAGTAGATCGGAAGAAATGGATGGATAGAACTCAACAACATCGAAAGCAATGAACGAGTGGTCATCCTTATTTTCAGTGTTGTTGAACCAGCTCAGGACAGCTTTAGTGTTCTTCCATTGGTTTAAGCCGAGCTTACTTACTAAGTTGGTGTTTATTCGGTTTAGAATTTGCTTGCTGACTTTGCCGATCTTTGATCTGGCTGGGTTGATAAGGCGACATGTGGGGTTGTTAGCGAAGTTTGGTTTGTGGTCTTTGAGATTAATGAAGGCTTCACATTTGGAAGTAGCATTGACGTGGTCATCTAATTGTAGCTTTTTGGCGATGCATTTGGCTTCTAGGTCAATTGGATTCATGATGTCTGGGGCCACTTTTTTGTAGGTCTTGGTAATATTTTTCTGCAAGAGATCAATGTATGTGGGTGCATCCATTCTGTAGAAATTGGTAGTTTTGTCAGCGGGTACCAAGAGTTCTTCAGACTTTTTAATGTGTGTTCTTATGTCAGAGGAAAGTTTGTTTTGGAACCAGCACTTAACATTTTTGAATTTGATGTTCTCGATCATGCTAAGTAGACGCTTCTCAAAATCTAGCATTGCCTGTATTTGCATTGCTGTATTCCTGGAGGAGAATCCAAATGTTTCTTTCTGGTTGCCTTTGGCCTCGGGGTTAAGGAAGAAATATGCTTTCCATCTCATCCGTCTGCAGAGGTGTTCGGTTTTCTCAATCAGCTTACGGTTGTTGCTCTGATGGTAAAGGAATGTTCTTCGTGGAATAATCGAACCTTGTTGATTCCGTGATAACAGTTATTGCATAGAGTACTCAACATTGCAGGAGCTTCAATTTAATCTTAGATTATTTGCAGAACTGTTTCCAGAGTGGGCAAGTGCAGAGATGTGGTCTTGTCCTGCTGGACCAAAGAATACCTGAGGGGTCTCCGCGAGAGACACTGCCTAAAGCACAAGGATGACAGTACCCATCCAGCAGAAGGAGATGTGGTTATCATCAAGTCCGATGAGAAGAACCATGCCCACTAGAAGTGGGGAGTGGTGATCACCTTGATGATTGGCCGAGATGGTGTGGTCCGAGGAGCAAAGCTACGCACTCCCAAGTCAGTTATTGAGCGTCCAGTGCAGCATTTATATCCACTTGAGCTTACCTGTGACATGACAGTGGCACCAGCAGCTCTGAACCCTACTGTGTCAGCCTTTAGATCACGAAGAAATGCTGTGGCTGCTGCCAGGGCTCGTTTCCAGGAACTTGCTCAAAAAGATGATGAAGACTAAAGAGACTGTTTGTTTTCATTTATTGTGATTTTCATTTTAGCATTGTTTAACTGATCAGATTAAGATAGCCTCAAAGAGATTTGCTCTCTTGAGACAAATGGGGGGAGAGTGTTAGAAAAGTGTGAAAAGCTGTGGAATTGAACTTTGTTCTTTTTGTTCTCATTGGGTAGTGATAAGCTATAATCACGTGATGGAAGTGTAGGATTTCAAAAAACCATGTGCAAGTCGATGTGTGAACTAGCGATTGTAATTTTCCGTCATGTTGGGACATTAAAATAGTGAAGTGATTTGAGTCTGTTAGTCGTTTTAACATGAATATTATCGGGAAAATCTACTGTGTTAGAAGCAATCAGAAGATTCCTGACATGGTCATCTTTGAGTAATCTTTAGAGTTACACTTTGTCTACGCATTGTCTAATACATTTCCAAAGTGTCATAATTTCAATACGACAAGGATTAATTTTGTGTCAGATTAATCTCTGTGGTCTTCAGAATTTGTGGTCAGCGATCCTTGTTCAATGTCTACGGTCTGAGTTCCACATGTTTAGAGTCTAATCTGTAGTTTGCAGTCTGCAGTCTGTGGTCTGCAGTCTGCAAATGTCAGACATGAAAATGAACTCGCTATTTATGGTTTGCAAATATCTTCACTGGCTCCAGAGATATTTATAATAAGTTTGAAAAAGTGGTAACACATGCAAATGAGATGACGTCATACACTCAACTCACTATTAAATCAAGTATATAAGTAGAGCTATATTGGTTAATTTACCACAGAAACCATTGAAACTTGTAAGGCTATTAGTTTTACAAGCAGCACACCTATGGCTATCAAAATTCCCATTCCCATGACAACCCACTACTATTTTTAACTTGGAAAATATTTGTTAGTTTCCAAGTTGTAGTGGTGGACCCGATTTCACTCCTTCACTCCTTCACTCCTTCACACCTTCGCTCCTTCACTCTTTCACTCCTGTACCCCATATGAAACTTGGAGGCAAGGAATGGAATGTCAGAAAATTTGAATTTAACTCCTACAGGAGACTTATGCAGACGTTGCCCGAGTTTCACTGTACCCCTAAAAGGTACCACTTAAAATGGAATAGGTTTGATTACTAGCTGTGTTCAAGAGAAGATCCTGTGGGCGCTTGTTGACCCAATGCGCAAAATCAAGAGATCAGCAGAAATCAAGCCTGAAAACAGAAATTAAATAAGAACGATTCCATTAATTATTATTTTTTCTAGTGCACCCTAAATGATACTTTGACGGCTAAAAATGGTGATGTTTCGTTGTCAACATTCTAAGTGAGACCAGAATCCTTGATTTCAAGTTAAGCCGTGTTCACATTAGGCCTCAATTATGATTGAATTATAATCGAATTAAATATAAAATGGGTTCACATCAGCTAATTACAGTCCCTGATTATAATTGGATTACAATTACTTCAAACAACCCCCTTGCTTTTGTGTGAAGTAATTACAGTGCGTGGCGGACACGTGGTGGTTTGAGGAAACCAAACTTGGAGTGAAGAGGCAGTGCAACATGAGTTAAACACCATGCACAACAAGAAACTCGTATGAGACAAAATAAGCCAAGAAATGGCCGACTGAGGGTATTCGAGAACTTTCTCGTCTGTTGTTGCTGTTTCAGACAGCATATTTTTCTTCTTCTAGCCTTCGAAGCTTCCTTTGCATGGTGAACTGAGGAACAAAAACTTGATAAATAGAGGAAACGACATTACACAAGGATAGCAGTTCTGTACGTAGTCTTTAATGTTTCCTTGAAAAAAGGAAGGGGGGAAAAAAGGAAAAAAGTAAATTACTACAACACCGGGTATTCGAATTTGTTCACTTATCCAAGTACTAACCCCGCCAAACAGGGCTTAACTTTGATGAGCAGACGAAACATGTTCACTTGTCCTTGTGGTACGGTGACTCTATGCGTCACTTAAGGCTGAACATATTTCCTTAAACTTCTAACTAAAGGTGAGAAAAAGTATCAAAAAGAGAAAAAAAATCTCTGAAACTGGCTGGGAAAGTAGAGAATGAAAAATTAGAGGAATATGAAAATGAGAATTATTACTTGCTTTGCGATCGGATATGCGGCACTTTCCATACAGTTACCTCGGTCTCTCGAATAAAGATAACTCGGTGACCTTGGTCTCACAGATCGATACGGTAACTTTGTGAATCTTTTCAAAAGTATTTTCTTACCGTTGTGTTTTGCACTATTTTGTAGCAATGCCAGTGGGCTTTAACTTTAAGGTAACCTTTGGAACTGAACTTGAACTGAACTTTATTGATAATAATATATATACATCGTTACAAAATTGCTTGCCCCCGCTACTAGTGAAATGACTAATCGAGGGGGGGCAAGGGTTACACACTTACTACAGTAGAGAAATAAAATACCACTATTAACTAATTAATTAACCAATTAATTACAGAAAATGAACTAATAATATAATAAATTACACTCGCATACGAAAAGCTAGAGGGTAACAATATAATACAGTCTCAAGTTGTTGGCGTCAAAATTGTCACTGTTTACAAACAGTCCATTTTCCAAGTTGAGTGGCTCATAGCCACTTTGATTAGTCTGGGAGCTACGATCAGAAAAAATTGACTCAGTCAACACACTCCACAGTAAAGGTTTGACAATTGATTCTCACTGATAGATTGAACCCTCCTGATTAATGCTAGACATGCTGTTGAGTCCAATTGTGGTATCACTTTCAAGTTAAGGGTATTATTGCGATTGGTCTAGGAAAATCACACCATTAGGGAGCTAAAGCAAACCACCACAACGACGGCATTAAGAACGCCACCAAACAAAAGGTTTAATGAGGAAAACAATAGCAGTGCACGTGCATTATAAATCTTTGTACATTTCAATGTCCTCCTCTGTGAAACAACAACGTCAAATGACCAAATTCTGTGCTGTCTACAGAACGTGGACAACATCAGCTAATTTTCCGTATTTTCATTTGGAATCGAACGCCGTCGTTACATATTCAGCGTAAACACGTTTAAGAGCCATTGGCATACCAATCAAATTTAGACAATCGCAAATTGCGCTTGTAAAATACAAATTCATTTTTTTGTTAGGCGTCGTCCTCGGCTTCATCGTCGTCATTAAGCTCCCAGCTACTGTCAAACTTGACTCGACCTTCGCTTCTCGTGGAATAAAAATTTACAGCAAAAATTGAACTGCAAAATCTACAATTCTTAAAGAAAATACAGGAAAAGTTGAGTCAGTTTTTGTCATCAGAACAGCCCAATAAGCCAAAGAGCTTCAGATGTTGTCTTGAATGGTTGCAGGAGTTGAAAAAAAAAACACTCACAAAGCTTGCGATTGCGGTCAACCTGGAGGCCATTCGATTTGAGTTTTGAATGGAAAGGAGCATTAGTGAGGGTGGAAACTTGTGTCCTCTGTGGTATGTGATTCTCAAATCAGTTTGAAATAGTGTCGGAGATGCCTTTTAGCTGCAATATCGTTGGCCGTGAGCTATAGTGAGCTGCACTTTGCTCCCTGCTGTGCCCTGAAATGGAGGGGAAGGTTCGCATTGGAAAGCAAGGTTACCTATGTGTTTATTTTACTTGATTTTAAGAAGTGATGTTTTAATGTTTCACATTCCCGACATCAATCACTGTGTCAACAATTATTTTGAGACTGAGAAAAGTTGAATATATTAAATGAATCAATCTCATAAACGTTTTGTTTATTGGTTTTGTTAAATTCAAGATAAAGCAATGGTTTTCAGCTGACCAAGACAAATTTTGTGTTCGGTTTAGTCTTGATCGACTACAGACTGCTCGAGAATTTTTCTAAGCCATTTTCGATGAAAGAAACAGCTTTATCTTTCTTTTTGCTGCTAGACTATGCCTTTAGTACCTGTTCAATGCCTTTTTTGTACTTATCCTTTGCCCAATCTTGTAAAATATTATCTAAATTCTTAAAACTTTCCGTCATTTTAAAACACAGAGGGAAAACTTTGTAGTGGTGACGTAAATCATGCATCTGTCCTCTAATAGATCATAGGAAAAAAACCAATCAAAATGCAAGAATAACTTGGTTTATATTATAATTATATAAATTTCCATCCTTTATGGTGAGGCTACCATTTCTGGTCAATCTGGGTAGCATTTGCAAGAGAGTGAGGATTATTTGCAGCCTGTACACCGGTTTAGATCCTTGTTAAAAGTTCTTTTTTTTTTTCAAGGTTGTCACCTTTCCCTCCAATCTTTCACGGCAGAATCGAACCTTCATGTACCTGCATGTCCATGTATGTTCTGTTACCACAGTTGAACCCCACTAATTTGTACTCAGTTATCTCAAGATCCCCATTTTTTCGAACTGCGGGAGACCCAATTTTAAGTCTTTTTCTATCACTTATTTTGAACCCAGGTACAGTCCGACCTCTTTGAAGCCGCCACCTATTAAGCGGCCACCCTCCATTAAGCGGCCACCCTCCATTAAGCGGCCACTTTCCAAAGCCTCGATTTATTTGTCAGTAAACTGCTGTATTTAATACCTCTATTCAACAGCCAACTCTATTAGCAGCAAGGACCACCTTTTTGCTGTTGTAAGTGTATTATATATATAATTTTTTTATAATGTTTTTTTTAGCTTCATTAAGACCAAGGGACCGTCAATATCAAGAATTCATTTTCAAAACTGAAAACACAGATTTCTTCATATTTTGCCAGGAGAAACCCTTTGGTGAACTATTTTCGAAAATAAGACTAAAACTCACCAGAGAGTTTTTGATTTTGAAAAATCCAACAAATAGTAGAATTGCGGTTTTCGCGCTGCGGCCGCAATAAATTCAGCCGAAAACTTGGACATATTCACATCACTCTCAGAGAAAGACGGCTTGGTCAATTAAAATGATCTTTTACATGTAGATTTGGCATCACAATTACATGGCAAGGATGTAAAAATATGGCCCTGAAGTGCATTTTTACTATGGGATAGAAGCGCCCGAAGATTTCAAGGTTTTGCACTTTGAGAAAAACCTAAAAATAGGGCATTTTTGAAGGCAATTTTCGTACCTTGGTACATGGAAATTGGAAGTGAAAAAAAACAATTTTGCAAAGTCCTGTTATTGCTTTATAACATATAAAAAATTCAGCTTGGGCAATTGCAAAGCTCTATAGTAAAACGTGTAAGAAAAGGCTTTTTAAGCATAATCTACACTACAGTTTCAATGGTCACGCAAACACAATTTTTACCCGGGTTCAGACAAAATTCAAGGCTCAAAAAAGCACTTTGGTACATGGCAGAGGGGGTTGGACACGGTCTGAAAGGCATCATGGTTAGTCGTATGAGCAAATCACGAGTGATCTTTTATCGTTGTCGTGAAATCAACATGGCGGGCTTCTGGGAAGAGGTGAGTATGAATATTGATCATTTTTAGGCTTTACCTCGGTGGAAGAACCCACAACTGACGTCACTCCCACCTTATAACTTATGGGGGTTAGGGTTGATTATTGGTTTACTAGTGATGTTCCCATGGACCGACGGTCAATGGATCTTTGGTTTGTTGGTTTGATGGACTGGATGGATGCGTGGAAAGTTCGATAGATAGTTGGTTTGATGGTTCGTTGGGTCTATGGATGCTTGGAAAGTTTGATAGATTGTTGGTTCCATGGTTTGATGGATCGATGACTCGTTGGTTCGATGAATGTGTGGAAGATTTGATAGATCGTTGGTTCGGTCGATGGTTCGTTGGTTCAATGAATGTGTGGAAGATTTGATAGATTGTTGGCTCGTTGGTTCACAAGTCCGATTTATGTGTGGAAGGTTCGATAGATTGTTGGTTGGCTGCTTCGATGGATCACTGGATCTGTGGATCATTGGTTCGATGGATTGCTGCAAACAAAAGTAGAAGATCCCCTCCATACACAGGTTTTGTTTTGCCTCATCCCCAGGACTTCACTTATAGCATGAGCAAATACATGTATGGCATCCATCGCACATTTCTGTTGTTATCTTCTGTTTTGTGTTGTTTTCCTCTAGTTTGAGTGTTTTGCTATAAATTTGGATTATGCGACAAAATAATTTATCAAGTGTATGTTGGAAAACCAAGATGCTACATGTGGTATATCAATTGGACCACTTTGTGCGGTTCCACGTGGGGAACATAGCAGGACCAGACTCGGTACTTCATGTGAAACATTTCTGATTCCAGATATCATCGTGTGGGATCCGATATGTCTTTCTTCCCTCACCGTGTGATTTCTGCCCCTCATGCGATGAACAAGGAGTAAAGGAAGACTTGCATCCAATCTGCTGGATAGTTGGAAGCAAAACATATGAACAACCTTGGCTTCATTATAGCCTCCGCATTAGGATGTTCTTCTTGTAAGTAGATAGAGTAGACTTTAGAGCAAATATCAAGAAACTTTCGATCCTGTTTCAAGGTCCTACAATATGGAATTCATTACCAAGCAACATCAAAAACGCCCCGACTTTTAATGTATTCAAGCGTGTGATCAAACCATTTTTAAGAGCCAGACAAGATTCAACCTAAATACCATAATACTTAAAATATTAAAATTGCAGTCAGGGATAGACATCAATACTAAATTTGTTGTGTTTGGCACTGACTCTTGTTAACGTTAGAAACAACGTTAATAAAACTTGTAAAGACGTTTCGGCCAAACAACT
>Ga0126343_10000225_pt1 | contig 19404 bp, 13 predicted proteins | sample Cyp2metagenome_FD_92531 | JGI IMG/M metagenome (GOLD analysis project Ga0126343, IMG submission 92531) | Coral microbial communities from Lord Howe Island, Old Settlement Bay, Australia - Cyphastrea 2 metagenome | ecosystem: Host-associated > Invertebrates > Cnidaria > Coral ...
ATCATATTACTCCAGTCCTTATCAATCTGCACTGGCTCCCTATAGAACATCGTGTTATCTTCAAGCTTCTTCTCTTTACCTATAAAGCACTTCATGGTCTGGCCCCTGATTACTTGGCAAATCCCGTTAACTTTCTATAAACCTGTCCGCACCCTCCGTTCCTCTAGGTCCATCAATCTGTTTGTCCCAAGATCTAGAACCTCCACCTATGGCGACAGATCCTTTGCGTGTGTATCTCTTAGGCTTTGGAACAAACTTCCTGATTTTATGAGATATTCTGAGACCTTAGATTCCTTCAAAACCAGGCTCAAGACACACCTTTTTAAAATTGCTTTTAACCTATAGTAAATTTTTGACCTTATTCTTGTAATTATTTTAAATCTTATGAAAAAGCATTGAGACTTATGTATAATGCGTTTTTAAGAACTGTATTATTATTATTATCAGAAAACAGGCACATCCAAGCTGCAATCCGAACGTCGCCGGAACAGCTTATACTATTGTCAGCTATTGTCAAGAGGGCTCTACCTGCCGCGGCCGCGGAGCCATGTAATCTTTTCGGGCTCAACTATTCCTGGTTGTTGTATGGGATAAGGGTAGAGAAAACCATCCTTGTCCTCCAGATTAGGAGTTGTGAGTGTTGCTAACGACCCGGCCCAACACTTTCAAAAGTTCTTACGCGAACCGTTTCTAGGAGCGAATTAGGTGTCTCGGATCTCGGGAATTATGACGGATGAGTGGCATTCAGTGGACAACAAGTTAACTTAAGCTCAAGCTTCACCTGCAATTACTGGAAATTCCACGAGTGTCTATACGATGAACTCTAGCTGGTAAGAAAGCAAATAAAGGAGCCGAGCAAAAGAGACATGCACACGAGCGGTAGAACGAAAGATCGTTTGGTAGGGTTGGAGTGGGCGTCAAGTGACACAGGTGACAAAGGATAAGTGTCGTGTTCGATATTCTTTGGAGACGACCTTAGAGGGGCTTGGTCGACACGGTATTCACAGTTATTTTGGCCAAGTGCAGAATTACTCTTAGTTAAAATAAATCTGAAAATATTAGTTTACCGTCTGATAGAAAAACAATAAACAAGCAAACGACGAAAAATTCAGGCTAGACTTTCTTTCGCAAATCACAGGGAAGCTCCTTTAGGATCTTTAAGTGCGGAACCATTCGGCGTGGATTGGCAACGCGTACAGTATGTTGATTCTGCGGATATCGACGTGAAGGGAGTTGGTCGGACGCGTCATTGTATTCGCGTCAGAGGGAATGCTGCAGCGTAATCTCGCAACTCCGCCACGGTTTGCGAACTTGTAAACGAAGGGCGACAATTCAATTACAATTGAATTGCCTACTAAAGCTCTTCACTTCCAAATTTTGCTGTGCCTATCGCTATCGATTTGAATGATGTAAGGTTGACCAACAGTTTTGTTGGGAAATTTCTTACAAAAGACTTCAGTTATTTAAATCCATTAGTCGGTACTTCTCATATAACGAGTTGGTGATACTAGGAGTGAAATGGATGAACGACCACCTAGTTTGTTAGCAAAATCAGGTATATAATTATATAGTCTGCCGAAAAAAGACATTACAGACTTTAGACGCTCAATCGTCGTGAATCAAAGCCGCTTCAACATGTTACAAATTCGCAACTGATCCCGGATTTATCTCATCAGATCAGTTATATTCACTTTAATCGTCTGCATCATTAAAAATCCTTCCGAATTAGTAACAATAAAGTATCAGTGCATAAATTCTGGTATTGCTTTATTGAGATCAGTGTTATTGAAACCCAAGAAGACGTAGAAATGTTTCCAGCGTCCCCACTGAGAAGTATTATTTTTTCAGGTTGAGACTCAAGTTTTTCGCTATTGAACTCATTCTTACTTTTCTTGAGAATATGGAGAGCTTTAATGATCTCTCATGTAACAAGTTACGTTGTTTACAAACAATACGCCTACTAAATAAGTCATTATGTCCGAACAATATCAATGTTTGCGTTTGCCGCTTTGAAAAGTGAATCTGGAGGGTTTCTTTGACCTTGGAAATTGAAACGAGGCCTCAATAACCTTTTCCTGTTCTTCCTTGTCTACAAGATGAGATCATTAGTTGTATATTGGGTTGATTTGATGCGATAATATTAAAGCAGAACATTTCTGGCGGCTAAATGCAAGGTGTCAGTTAAGCAATTTTGGGTTGAGACCAACTTTAAATTCAGAAATATTAAACTAAACCCGAATATGTATTGACATGAATTTTTTATTTTCGGCGTCCGTGAACATGAGCACTTATTTTCCCTCTCATTAATTTCAAGCCGTAATCTGAGATGCTGATTTTCGCAGCAGTAGGGATGGTTTTAGAGCTCATAAAAACTGCTAGAACAAACGGGGGTCCAGAAACAAAAATAATATCTAGAACGCCATTTAGCTCAGTTACGGCACCTGCACCCTAATCTGGCTCATTTTGTCAAAAAGTCATCGATGCTTCTCAATGCCGGCTTACGAATAATCTTGTACTGCGGTTTTCGCCTACCCGGCTTTGAATTCGTGAAATCTGTAGATCATTCATTGTTTAGGATAACTTGTCACGTTTCAATGAAAATTTTGCACAACACTGCACATTTTTCGGGATTTTTGCATTTGTCGAAACAACAAGGCAACTAGGTACAATTTCTTTCGAAAACAAGTATCAGAACATTTCCACCAAACTTCTATAATGAGTATGATTCCGAGCTTGTGGGGCGTTAACTCTTGGCTGCAAGTGAACGTTCGTTATTTTGAATTTAAAAAAGTAAAATACTATTGTTCAAAGTAACTTATGAGAATTTTATCTTGAAAGTGAAGACAAAAATATACCCGGAAAATTGCTGGTGTTGTCAAAAGCTCTACGGGATACAACACGAAATGGCAAAACGACGGCTCCTGCACGTTTTAAATTGTTAAAATGATTTTTGTTTCACCGAAGAATAGTAAATCAGTTTGGATTGATGTTATCAATTTAGACAGAGCCGGAAGATGAGCAATGAATATGGAAAACGTTTCATAGAAATGAATAAAGTCTACGTAAATCTTAACCAAGTACTAATGAACCCAGAGAATAGAATCCGTGCCCAAGGTTTATTTACCAAAGTGGTTTTAAGTCTAGTACAGCATTGTTTGCCATCTCAAAACAACGCATGAAGCTGCTTAATAATTAATTACTCGCCGAAGAAGTCCAGCATAAAATGCTCATTTATGAAAAGGCGGGCGAGATGGGTTCATTAGCAAACCAAAACACTGCGGTCACCAGCTGAGCCCTGTAGTAATAAGGCCATTGCAGCTGCCACCTTGGCAAAATGAAAAACTCAAAATTAACTTTCCCTTTTTGCACTCGCTCATGAGGAGACCAAGTGGCCATAATTTCAAGTGGATTTTCCTAATTAGTATAGAACGTTGTTCTCCACCCCTCGGAAACATTGGACTAAAAAGGTAATTGGTTCGCAGTCGTTTTACAGTATTTCTCTTTTTTACTATCGTACAATAACCGGTTTTTCATGTTTTGTCACACGGCTAACCCCAAAGTGACCTCGCAAACTTTTGTTTAACAGGTGGCCTGGATCCGGGGGGAGATGGAAAAACAAGACGTAAAACATTATTCCAGTAGCCATAAATCTAATCCTAACTAAGGCAGCAAACGCTTTTGAAAATTTTTAAGGAAAACGGAAACAAAAAGACAGAGAATTCGACAGTCTGAATCAAGGAGAAATGTTGGCTGCCAATAGATACGACAATTTATCTTCGTTCTGACAGTGCTTAACAACCTGTTGTTAACCAATCAAGTATGTCTCAAGTAAATAATAACAATAACCCGAAACATGCTCACGGCACGCGCGGATTGGACACAAAAGAATTAAGCACTGATTGTATTAACACATTACTGTCATTTGAAGATTTAAAAACCCCGTGCAGGCACGGGCGGTTCATTTGAAAGGTTCTCGATTACAAGGGAAACTACAATTAACCAGATCACAAAGAGAGGTACGGTCTTACTTCTAAACTTGGGAAAAAAATTCTTGGAAGAAAATTTAAAATAAGTTTTGAAGTAAGCGAAGATGCCCAAGTCTTTCCTTTTGCGGCGCCATTCAAGACAGGAATGGAACAGCAGAGAACAAGCTTATCCACTGACAGGTCAGTAAAATAAGTATGATGTTCCCCTATTCATGAATGTTCCGTAATAAGATTATAGATAAATGCGGTAGAAAGTAATTCCTCGATTATCATGCGAAAATGAGGCTTAGATGGCTTTTTTCTTACGCGTGGATTGTACATATTTCTGATAGGACCTTTGCAGTTTGCCCCTCGGGATCGTTTTTCTTCAGAGTCGGGCTTTTTGAAGTTAAGTTTCCAGCGACAGAATCCGAATTTCGAAGAAACATCAGAGACCAATGAGAAATGGTTGGAAAAGAATGGACGCAAAGCGGAGCACTTTAGCAGACAACATGATTACACCAGTGATTTAGCGCCAAATCAAAGTTATAAAGGTAACGAGCTGAAGGCAAGTAAACTTAAAGACATTTCAAGGATAGCAGAAGCGGAGTACACCGGCTCAGAAGCGAAGGATAAAAAGCAATCGGGGAAAATTTCGAAAAGGTCTCAATACCGAGGTATCGAAGAGCCAAAGAACCTGCGTGAAGGTTCAAAGAAGGTGCCTGCAGAGTGCCAAACTGGTGGAGCAAAGCAGCCATACAAGTGCGATCAGTGCGGCAAGATCTTCAAGACGAAGTACACCTTGACCATTCATCTGAAGATGCCATCCCACACGGGTGCCAAGCCGTTTGTGTGCGCCATATGTGGCAAGGGATTTCGATTGTCAAGCACACTCTGCCGTCACAAAATAATCCACACGTCAGAAAAGCCTCACAAGTGCCACATCTGCGACAAGGCCTTTAATCGGTCTTCCACTCTCAAGACGCACATACGCACCCACAGCGAAATGAAAGAGTTCATCTGCGACATTTGTGGCAAGGGCTTCCATCAAAAAGGCAATTTGCGAAATCACGTACTCATCCACACAGGAGAGAAGCCGTATCGCTGTAATCTCTGCGAGAAGGCCTTCAATAAGCTGTCCAATTTGAAGTTCCATATGCACATTCATACGGACAACGCTCCTTACCGCTGCCGTTACTGCAAGACATGCTTCACTAGAAGATGTGATCTCAAACTTCATATTGCCGATTGCAGCCACCAGAGTTGAGGAAGGAAAAAGAACGGTCCAAGCGAGGCCGTATTAGGTGACAGTTAATCGCCATTTACACGTAAAGCAAATGGATGGTACGCTGATCAAATATTTATGCCTACAACGCCAGATATTTGATGAACTTTCCTTGTCAAAACTTACTATTAGAGGAATAAGAAATCGTCTAAACGTTCGTAGTAACGGGCTTGTATTCTTTGGCTAACAGGTTTCTTATTCTGATAGGAGACAGAATGCAAAATTTTATTTGCTTGTTATACCAATAGCTTGATTTTAGTTACCGCAACGGACAAGCTAAATGCCACATTACTGGAAGTCCCATTTGCTTGAATTTTGATTTTTCTTTAGACTAATTTTTCGCCAAGGAAGAAAAGTCTCGATTTTCGTATACTCATAAATGTCAGTGCTAAGAATGGTATGGAAAATAATAAGTATTGTATTTCGAAAGTATAAATTTTTGTAAAGTAAAACACGACGCACAAAATTTATCGTACTATCCTACAATGAGGGCTGTGGCACTTCGATAAAACAAAACGCATTAAGTCGGCAACAGTTGTAAATCGAATAAAGTTGAGGGCATGTTTAACTTTGCTGGCAAAGGTATCAACCTCTTTATTATACCCTATTCTTCGTTTTGCCTTCCAGATATTTGTTTTGCTAGTCCACGAACAGGTGAAAAGAACATGTAAAATAACTAAGAAATGCCTTCTTGAGGCTGCAAGGAGACTTATAACTTATTAACAAGTGTCAGACCACCTCATTAACATAACTAGACGACCGCAATGATAAATCCTTGCGATAGTTAAAGAAAAAAAAGTGGCTAAGGAAAAAGACAGAAAGACTCCTTAATATCTGGTGAAATACATTAAATCCGCAAATCCATGACATGCGCTAAGCTTCGGGAAACATGAATTCTTTATTTTCTCAGTTGGTTATCGCTCGGAAATGAGAGCCACAATAAGATGGAGATTGAACCTTTGTTTTCTTAAACGATCTTCACTTTGTGCCAAAATAAAACTGAAACATTTTTGAAAAGTTGGGTAAGGAAATTCACTTGACCCTACCATCAAGAAGCTGGCATCACGACAAGATATTGAGAACTAACAGAAATTTTTCGATGCGTTAGTTGCTGCAATTTTACCTACTGACCCTTTTACGAATATGTTTTTTTTTGGCGCTATACCTTAGCAAATCATTTGCACCTTATCCATTACTTAACAAAACCACCTGATTCCAATTTAACATGGATGTCGATCGGCCCTATATAGCAAAAGAATTGATACCAGCTCCACCGAGAGAAATAAAAAGCATCATAGCAGACAATTGAACTTGATCTCGAAATCGTTTTCGGTTTGCTTCTGTGCCAGTGCACTGTTTTCTGATTTAGTATGCAAACGGCGCTCAAAACAACGCAGGTTGTTTGTACAGTATTGTTAAATCAATCACAAAGGATTTAATTATCAACAATAACAGTTCACCGAGAGACCAGAGATTTTGCACTAAGTGGTGAACTCATTGGTAGTAATTAACACGCGTGGCTTTTGAAAAGAAATCGTAATTGATTGGAACAGGTGGAATCAGAAATGGGCCGCTTGCTGATTCTTTCAACCTTGCGAGACAAAGCAAGTAGACAACAAGCGGGCCGCAAGTAAATCAAGCGAGTATATTGAAAATAAAACTTTTCACGCTGGAAGAACTAACCATAACCATATTTTGCAGATATTTTAAGCTTTTCAGCCATTAACAATTTAACTTTTGTTCGGAATATGAAAGACTCCGTTTAGTGAGCCAATTTTTCCTTCGTGGAGCCGCTCTCATGTGGTGCACTATTCTTTTCCTTGTAACCGCTAACTGGATCAGAGGTATTCTCAGCAGATGAGGGCATACTATTGTTTTCTTGTAAGTGAACGTTAAATGCGTGTTTCTGCACTAGCAAACGTTCAATTATATTGAGTACCAAATTGTTGAACTGGAAAATACTCAAAACACGGTTAGAAAAACAAATGGTATCTTCTTATAAATTGCCTTTTTCGGGATTGATCTCGATCACAGAGCCATGAATAGAGTCTTAATCTTTTGGTTTTGTTTCCCGGAGAGCTTCATGATACTATTTGGATGCGATGAAAAAAGTTTCCGACAGTACGAATTCTTGAATATGAAAATTACTTTGACGACGGTAGCGAGACGTGGGCGGCAGGGTCACTTTAATCTCCACACAGTGCGTGCCAAAAATAGCAAAAAAGTCATAATTTTCACCTATTCCATTCATTCAAGAATTCTCAAAATGTGTGATAAATATGTGACGAGTCTTTCACTTTGAAAAACGACATAGGATTACTATTTGGTGTTTCCAGCAGAATTGATCTACAGTTTTGAAGAGAGAACACCACCATTGGACTGCTCACAGTATGATATGCATGAGGCAAAACAAACCGAGTATTTATCTATATCAGTTGCGCGTGTCATTTGTGTGGGTGTATGCCCAAAATGTGAGTCGAGTTCTCGAAGAGAGAGCTCATTTTAAGCTCTTGGATTAAAAGTATTTCAAAAGGTCCAAAGAAAGAGAGAGAGAGAGAGAAAAAAAATGTTAAATTTAGTTTATTTCATATGCAGTCTCTCTTAAGTGGTGTCTGAAGCAAACTTTCAGAAGGATAATTAACTTTTCCTGTCTAGAATACCTGTCTTCATGATATCAAAATTCATATCTTGAAATGATATAACATAATAGAAGGTAGATTAATCCCTGATTCTGGAAATTGAAAGCACTGATTAAAGATGGTTTATCTTGAAAGGTTTGCAAATTGCACATTGTGCTTTTTATATGAGAAATGTGAAACTTCCAATTGTTCAATTTGAAGTCAAATCTCATAATGCTTGTCAGGTTCTGCTAGCTGCGTAAGGTGTCATCGTGGCTTCATATTAAACTACAAAGATTAATCTCAATTAATGGCGAGAAAAAGTAAACCCATTCTGTAAAGTAAGACTTTATCAGATGATGATTTAGGCAGAGATAACTATGGTATTCTCTACAAAACTCTACAAAAAAAATCCCCCTTTTGCAGTCAGTCTAAACAAGTTTGAATCAGACCACTGAAAACTGTACTAACGTTTTTGACATCCAAAAATACCCAACTGAATAAAACGTTTTTGAAAAAAAAGATTTGTCGATCGAAGCTGATGGTCTTAATAAAAAATGGTGCTATATCAATCTCTATGGAAATCACTTGCTTCAACAGCTAATGTCTGCTCGAGAAATTGCAATAAAATAATAAGAAAATATTAATTGCACCTATACGCTTTTTACACTCTTTAATTAACCCGTCTTCACAGGCGCCATTCACAATTATCTCTGGGATGAATAACGATAACTGATTTATTGTCGTGTGTTAGTTATAGGTCGTAGACAGAGCTTCTATATAAGCTTCCGATGATAACAAATCTGATGTGAAACACTTTGTAAAGATTGGGTCGCCTAATAATTTTTTACGTCGGTATTTTGTTTGAATATATTTAAACTTCGAAACCAACTTCTTGGATTTAGTACGGAAAAGATTGGACTTATACCAAAATAATGCGCTACAATATTTCCTCTAAGATACATCAATTACCGGAAGAGAGGGTATTAGGGCTAATTGAACTTCATCAGGAGACAACAAAGTTTATCAAACTTGAACGATGTGGAGACGTTTTCTAAACTCAAGACTCAGTCAAGAGCTTCTACAGTTTTAATTTTCTTTCAGCGGCATACAAGACGTACAGTCGCAAGTGATGATCGTCTCATAGCAATAAACAGCTGATGGTGTCGGAATCAGGCGCTACTGATTTACAAATGAGATAATTTTATGTAATGTTCAAACTAGTGTGCATAACTGATAAGAGCCAGGAACCATTCTTGAGTTTTCGACTTAAGGTTACTGTATATCTTCATATCGGCAATTTTATTCAAATTTCGATTTTTCCGTTAACGTATTGATCCAAATGAAATCTCTAATAAGAAGAGAAATCATTGAAAAAGATTAAATATTGGCAGAGAAATGGAGGTTGTCATATAAACAACAAAAAAATAAAGGTGACTGCGAATTTTCTTTTCGAAATACTTTTCAATGAGAGCGTTTTGTACGAACACTTCACATTTTTTTACTACTATTTCGAAAACGTTCCATAACTTTTCACAGTAACTGAGTGGGGTAAAACACTGAACTTGACACTAATTTTTAGCGCTTTGGATCCGGATTAAATTAGCGAAAGACACATGATCCGCTTGACTTGTAGCTTTGAACAGGTTATTCGGACGTTGGCATTTAAAACTAGCGAAAAATTCGACAATTGAATTTATTTCTCAATTATTGGTATAGCTGGATAGCCAGCTCTGTAATATTTTATTTGATATAGGGATTTAGGTATCTAAAGGTTAAAATGGACGCTCTACATTGTTTGAACGCGAGACACCCCTGAAGGTATACGGTAACCTTAAACGGCAATACAACACTTGTGCAATCCAAAAACGAAGTTTGAGTTCTTTGCAATATTATTCTAAACCTTAAATCAACTATTGATTTCCAGACTCAATATGTTTCGCGAAGGCTTAGCGTTCTCCAGGCAGTGGTTACCGATCTTTTGTCCAGTTTTAGTAACGTTTGATCTTTGTTGATGACGGCCCAGACAAATAATAACTGATACGAACGCTAACGAAGTACTCTGAAGTTGTCGCCACGAGATCGCAGTTCATCCTCTGAACCGGGAAGTCAATATCGAGACATCAAAGGCAGAACCTTACGCAAAATGAAATTAATTGAAATACTTATTCACTCAGTTAATATATACAGACGTTTTACAAAATTAACTCGTTTTCCACTCGAATTGCAAACAATACAAATTTTATTCGACGATGAGAATAGAGAGTACACAAGAATTGCAAAATATGTTTTATTTAAGCCTAGTTATCGCGAAGTAAATTTGAACTAAAGCAGGAACAATTTGATCGGTGCAAATTACTGTAGTTGAATGTTATTCTGAATGGAAATCGAAAAATAATTTATTGAAGAAGTCCACAATCATAACATGAAATATATGTGAAAAATGGTTAATCAAAGATTAAAGTCGACTGACTCCATGCAGTTACAAGTTTTTGAATTTTTTTCCCAGTTTTGTCTAATTTATGTGTGAAAAATCACCTGCAAAACATAAAAGTACTCATCTTAAAAGTTTCGTGGAAGCGTGACTAGTGTTTGTTAAGAGCCTTCTTTTGATAACACAAACCTAGCAACATTACTCCTTTATCATGCTCTCTCGTCACAAGATCATCCACGCCTTGGTTGCATTTGTCAACACTGCAGGCTGAGTCCACCCTCAATAACTCTAACACGAATTCGCCGTTTCTCTAAATATAAGTGGAAGGCTTGCTGGAATGTTGTTTTAGAGATTCTTTTTCGTTGTTCTCGTTATGTAAATCCCTTTTGGCTCCATCCTCGGCTCCCTCGCCAACCTCACATTTTTCTTCAGCTTCTTTGACAGCAGGCAGCAGTGACTGAAGTTGCTGCAGAGCAATATTCCAGTTAGTCTCAGCATTGGAATTGTAAGTGTAGCGACTTGATTTTCTCCCTCTTTTGCTGTTCCAAGACTTTGCAAGCCTTTCTTTCAAGCCTTGTAGAATGCCAGAGACCTGCGAGAGAACGATACAAATATTTTTTGCTTCTTTTTATAATACCATCGAACTTGAGAAACCCTCCTCAGCTATTTTATTTTGGTACAAATTGGAATTCTCCTTTGTTTTGGCGTGTGGTGATATGTGAAAATGAGGAGTCCAACTCGCAGATTGAGCCAACGATAAAAGCGATTTGCACTTTGCGATATAAAACATTCCTTCAAACCAAAATGTTTCCACATCCAAGCAAACAATAAGAATTCATTCGACTACCAAGACCTTCTTTTTTTATATACTTTTTCTTGCTTGGTGATTCATCCCTTATACCTAGCTGGCTCATGCACTTGTTACTGTTATTAGTTTCCATTCAGTCTCATTACACTCCTGATAGTTTGTCATAGCGAGGAAAGCAAAGGTTTGTCGTTGTTTTCCAGTTTACAGGTGAGGCAAGACAAATTTTTAAAAAATTCGTTTAACATCATAGCAGCAGAATCTATGGAAGTATATGCAATACAGAAAGGACAAATTCGATCTACGTCATATAAAATAATATAAATAAGCAAGTAAGTAAATAAATACATGGCCCACCTGATCGTGTTTCTTGTCTTTCCTCGCTACCCAGGTCAATTCGCAGAGAAGTGCAAATAAGCTGATTACAAGGCCAAAAACAACAGCGTAAAATACGCCAGCCATGTCATGAAAAAACATCACGTCTCCTGATGAGCTGAAGGAAGTTTCTGAAACACATAATATGCATTAGACTACCATTGATGAGTTAGCCTTGTAACTGAATGAAATGTTGTTATGTCGTGAATGAGTGCATCGTGACATGGTGGAGAAGAAATGCGGGTGGAGAGCGACAAGAAACTAAGGACGAAGAAGGGAAGGGATTTTGTTAGATTTGTTTTCTTTTGTTAGATTTACTTTCTTGATTTGTTTTCTTAATGTCATTTCGGTCTTATGTAGTGCTTCAGTACCTCCTGATTCCTGAGAAATCTTTTCACACACTCCATGAAACCACCTTTCTGTCAAAAGTTTTACAAATCCATTCTGCCGCAGTTCTAGAATCTTCACACTGAATTGATGAGTGAAGGGTGAATTCTTTGGAAGTCCAAACCCATAACCAAACTTGCCGAAAACTCTGCATCGAAATAAAATAGTTAAAAAATGGTACTACTGATCGACACCATATTTTAGACTTCCCTCCGGAACACACGTAAGCAGAACAATGGCTAATCATAAAGAAAATTTGACTTACCTTCCAATAGTAGTCAAGCTGTTGCAAGGTTTCTGTTTAGCGTAATATTCCAGCCCTATTGAATCACTTATAAAAGCATAACCGCCCTGTCTTGTTCTTCTGACACCCTCTGTCACGTTTTCAACCAGAGTGTCGTGGCGCATCATAAATTGCCACATCTTTGCATACGTTGGAACGCGTGACATTTGAAAGAATTCCATGGTGTGACTGTTTTTTACGCAGCCATACTTAATTGTTGTCTGCGCAGCTAAGTCCTCAAGGCTGTTTATGGGTGTCTCGAACAAGTCCGTGACTAGAAAACTGGCCAAGTTCGCGGTGTATGAGGCGCCTGTAAAAACATCAAACGAAGAACGATTTTAGGTGAAAGATCTGAATAACCAAGAACTAAAACTACGTTGTTCGAATTTTTTCAAGTCTTAAGTTGCGTTATTGCTGCTTTGTAGTCACCAGCTCTGAAATAGTGCATGCTTCAAATTCACACTCACGAAACACTCTTCTCAATTCCTAATCGAGGGTGTTTGAAAACAACTATTGAGATATGGGAACATTCGTAAATACTTCTTGTTTGCAAAGTTTTTGTCTGTATATCCCAAACAACTGCTTATCGACAAAGAATATGTTATTAACTGAAAGCTCTTATACTTAACATTTGGTAACTATTGCTTGTTATTTAGTGACTCGACATCTTACTTATTATCAGCATGGCAAACCACCAGAACGCGACAACAACTCTTCCGGATGTAGACTCCGGATGTGCCACATCGGCTCCCTGTCCAGCTGCGTAAGAAAAAGATGACCAAGTTGATTCAAAAATTCGCAAGCATTCCCTCGTCCGCCAGTGATCCTCTCTAACATTGTTGCGATCACGTGACTGGGCTATCCTTCCGTGATAACCACGAGGACTAAACGTGGCGTGTAACCACAAGAAGAAACCAACCAAGATTGTGCTAACAACGATGGCTATCCAAAGGTCTGCGTTAAAAGGTTTGAGGAAAGAAAACACTTTGTAATCCTCGTTGATGTTGTTCTCTATGAGAATTGACAGGCCGAGGTCCATGAATGGCTGAGTGAAATCCACTGCTGTCTGGCGATCTGAGCTGATGGTCAGAGGAGCGACTCCGAGGTCAGCTTTCTGTTGAAGACAAGATTGCTGTAAGGGAAACTATATCTCATGCAAAGGCAAAGCCAGTCACTAGGGATTTCCTTGTTACAAACACCTTAAAATTATTGTTACAATCCTTTATACGAGTGAATATCTTAAATTGAAAGTAGAGATGGAGTTGAGGCATCTCTGCCCTAACCCTATACGTGCAGGGGCTGGCGGCTTTAGAGAACCCACCAACCATGAACAATTGTAACTTTCAAATTATCGGAGCAATGAACTCCAAATTTGTGGCATTTCTTTAGCGATATCTGTGAGAACTGCGTGGAACAGTTTGGTAGGACATACCATTGTTACCAGAACTTGACGTCCCCATCGCGACCTACTGAGCTCAATTCAGAATTATTGTGAAATTGCCTTTATTAAAAACTGTATCATACGATAGTTGAATTCAACAAACAAAGTGAATTATGTAAAATAGAGAATGGGTTTCTCCTCCAGTGACGCCAAGTTTCCATGGTATGGCGCCACTACTAAAGGAACTTCAAACAAAACTTAACTACAAACAAAAAAATAAGCAAGTGAGATAACGACTAGTATCATAAAAAAAAGTGAAAAAATGCTTACTCTGTCTACTAAATATCTTATCATTCCGTTCCACTTTTGACTGAAAATGTCCCATGATCCATAAATGTTCTTGGGTACAACTTCTATTGTGTACTCAAACTTCATGTCTTGCTGCAGTCTGTTGAGCAGGTCGATGCAAAACCCTGTGTACACTATTTCTCCGCTCTTAGTCACAAGTCGGTCAATAAATGGTGGTTGCTGGAAACATAAGGGAAATAAAACAAAGTGTTATATATGGAGCAGGGTTTTTACTGAATTGAATGTCGTAAAACCCAAACTAAAGTTATCACCCCAGTTCCTGGCCAACTAAAAAGGATACGGAAAATGCATTCAACTAGTCAATACTCAAGGTAAATACGCGTAAATGACACGAGGCGAGGAAAATCGTGTGTGAGCGAGTCTTGCATGATTTCACACAGCTGAACTCGCACGCCTGATTGGATGACAAAGTGAGGTGAGATTTGTACGCTAATCATGTAGTGTGGCAATGTAAAACCGATTACTTTTCAACACTCAAGTGAAAGCCACTCTAATATCAGCTTAACCCGTTTGTCTGATAATTGAAGTAAAAAGGTTGCTGAGACTTGTTAGTGCCGGTTTTGCAAAAGTTGTGATGGTCCAGTTAGATGGTTAATACGCATGGAAGATATAAAATTGAGAACTCGATTGCTCGACGCCTCGTGTTTTGTTTTAGGGAAACACAGAGTCACTAAATTAGTCTTGCTAAAGAAACTTTGCCTTCAATTAAAGTAAGTGTAAATATACTAAGAAAAATCTTCATTGTTAAAATTTATTTTGGATATATAACAACTCAGTGAGCATCTCTTAAGATCAACTTACTATCGCAGTGATGACACGAACACTGATGTTTTCAACTGTGCCAGCTCTGTCACGTGGGGTCTGAAGTGACTGCGACAACCATAGAACCGGTTTTTCAGGAAACATGACGACTCCTTGGGATGGGCTCCATTTTCCAACCTTGGAATTGAAATATATATATATATATGTATTACAGACATGACTGTTTCGGCCTTCTGGGCCTCATCAGTTATTATATGCGACGTGCGAAATTGCAGGAACGTGACTGGTCACTGTAAACTTTGTCCGACACGAGAAGCATCCTATGGCTGCTAGCATGTATTTAAGCGTTGAAGATTATGACACAAATGCGTTCCATCAACATTTCCTGAAAATATGTAAAGAACTCCTAGCTTTTCATATATTTGCCAGGAATACTGGTATCTTACCTCAACAAAACCTGTTCTACCCAAATTGACAATGTCGTATTCGTTAAATGTTGGTGAACCATCCTCTTTAAATTGTAAGTCGTTCATTATACCACTTGCATTGACCTATAAATAAATGTTCGGCAATTTTAGAGGAGAGTATTGTATGAAATGCCTTCACCAACTTTTCAGTTATTGAGCAAGAAATTTAAATTGTTACTTGTATGGGCGATGATGTATGGGGTTATTCTCTTCTTGCATGGTTGCATTTTAAAGCAAAGATGTATTTACCGAACAATTATTCCCGCAGAAAAATCTGTTTAGAGCTTCAAGAAGTCGATGTTTAATGAGGAAGTGTTTTCTTGTGTTCACAGAATTTACTCTTCTGATTCTGATCACTTTACATCATCCTGGCCCAGTTTTAGTGGGGATCGTAACTGTTTTAATTTACTATTACTAATTCGCTCTGACGAAGGGCTAACGCTCGAAACGTCAGCTTTCGATTCTCTTTATGGTGGCCAATTCACGTTATCAACCCAGTTGATAAAACCCATTTATCTTACTATTACCAAAGTTGTTCCTAGTAAGCACAATGAGAAGGGCACAAGATAAATGGAGGGTCGTTCATTAAGCGCTCCTTGAAGGCATGGAGGACGTTCACGCCTAAAATGTTTCTACGTAAAGATGTTTTCAAACTCGCCATGCAGTAAGGTACAAAGATCAACTTTTTCCAAAAATAAAGAAAGGGGGTCACCGTAGTCGTTTTTTGTCGTAAACCATACGTTTTAAGAGGGTGTCCTAAAATGAAATTTAGATCAGGTATGAGAACTCAATTTAACACAACTAATTCTATTAACTAATTCTATTTCTCGCCTTTCTTATGTAGTTCATCAGGTCTGCTCCGTTTTTCCAAGGCACGACTGATCCCTCGTCAAAGTCAAAACCGAGCTTCACACCTGCCACGTCATAACCATCTAGGATCATGTGATGAAGAGCAGTTGCCAATGCAAGGACAGCATCATATGTCTTTCCAGTTACAACCTGTGTGAGAAGTGTAGGGGACTAAGTTAAGTGATTCTCGCTTGACTACAGCTACAGGTATTGGGGTTCGTGAACCTTAACTGATTCTGTCAGAGTTTAATCTAATACTGCTACTTCTTCTGCATGGACTACTACTTGCACTTTTGATTAAGACAGCTTTACAGTGCGCACACTTTTCTGCTAACTCTAGCTACGCCCGGGACTCAAGCCAAGGGCGAACCAGGAGGTACAAACCAAATTATTCAGATGTTAATCTTAAAAGGACGCTGCCGACTTAATAAGGCAAGCAGAGCCACCACTTGAAATCGAGAAAAATAAAAGAATCTTTAGTAACAGGTAGCCTTTGACCTATCTAGAGGAGGTAGAAACTCGACACAAAAAGTTAGATAACTGAACTTCCAAACACAAGCTCCTAAAACCCCGTGTACCACATAATTGAGTTACCCTTGGCTTGCTAAAACTAAGCTTTCTTGAGAAAAAATTCTAAATATTTGGCTCTTCTACAGGGTTAACATCCTGGATAACATGCGTACACTATCTGATTCCAACCATTAAGAAATTCAGATCTGAAGGCCGTGATTGTGAGCTTTCATTAATATCTATTCATATCATGATGTATTCCCAAGAATATGAATGACAGTTGCTGAAAATCGAGCCTGGTATTATCGAGTGAACGCGATATCTAACAGCAGAGTAAAAAGAAGCAGTTGATGGTGATTTCCATGGGGTTAAACGGAATTCTTAAAACGTTTGGTTTCCTAGATTTTCGTATTACCTACTTACGTACATCTAGTTCACCATATTGGTAACTCTTCCATTGTCTTGAGACCTCTTCGTAGCGAGAGCCTTCACCCAATGCCAGTCGTGTTCCTATAACTCCATAAAACTGATTCACAACGAAATCATCGTCAAGGTTCTGCCAGTCCTAAAACAATGACAGGTGATATTTACAGATAGACCAGAACTCAATTTATATGGAAGTGTGGATGGGTAGATCTTGGAAATAGATACATGCAAGTAAATGTCATTTCATAGTAACACCTGTCGTCCAGCGGTTCAGCTAAGGAGGATGCCATCAGGAGTTTTATGGTAAGTGTGGCATACCCATGCTTAACCAGAATCTTTAGCAAAAAGTGATCTGCCCAATATCGTCGACAAGGGTCCTTGCAGTCTTTCCGTAAACAAGTTCTTTTATTAGGCATTGTTGTTCATCCAAAATATTTCCCCGTTTAATTTCTGATTGGTTAAGACCACACGCATAGTTCACCATAACCAGTTGCAGTTGACTAAATTGGCGAAGAATCTTGTCATATTCAACCGATGTCGAAAGTGCCCCTGGCTGCAGATTATTGAACCATTGACGTCAAAATGACTTTAAAAGTTCAACCCGCTACAGATTATTGAACCATTGACCGAGAACATCTGGGGACGAGGTTGTGTTATTTAACAGAGAACGAAAAGGCGACGAGTAGGTTTACAAGTTTGGGCAAAGAAAATACTCTGAAGGAATGACAAAGCACTGAATTATTGATCTCGAGGGCTTTATCCACGTCGACCCTCGGCCTCTGTGGATAACACCCTCCTCGGACGACCTGCAGAACTCTTCATATCCTACTAAAGCCGAATTCAATAATTGCTAAATATTTTTCTTTATCCAAGATAATAAATGAGAACCATAGACTGCAAACATATGGAGAATCGGACTTCAGGTCAGAAAATTCCGATTTTTTTCTTTACTGCGTCAAAAAGACCCTTTTAGTTCACTGTTTTCAGAAATAAAAACCATGCTTTCAAAGTTCCAGCGAGTTTACATTTTTGTGAAATCTAAGAGAGTTTGAAATACAGAAATACCACTCAATCAACCAAGACGGCCGATGGAATTTAGGCAAAATTGCACATTTTCAACAGAACAGTACAGAAAGAAGGGAATTTGCCTGGAGTTCATAGGATTTGAATCGAGGTAAAGAATCACTCTATCGTTTGTTGGTTTAGAGGGTACGGTGGCCTAATAGGTAGACCTGGACTCCAGACTAAGCGGACGACATAAGATTTCTCAGTGCCTCTCTCCACCCAAGTTTATAGATGGGTATCACACGTTTAACCTTGGGGCGTAACCTTGCGATGGCCTAGCGTCCCACTAAGGGGAGAGTAGGTAAGCGGTGTGAGCCACGTTGCCTGACGCAGACCTAATATTTTTATTATCACTTTAGTAACTATGTTTGTCTGTGTTAGAGCTTTTTTCTCGGTTAGAGTTAAACTTTCTAAACTGAACCCAGAACTTACCCGATCTGTTTGTGCGTCTGTTATTATCCAGACCCAGTCTCTTGTCATGCCTAAATCGCCAGCTTGCTTTATGATCTGTTTCAGATTGTGTTTAGCATGTGAGTAGGGTGTATAGCCATGTACTGGTAGACCATAAATTGAATGTGAGGGACGAGAGGGACATGCTATTTAAATTAACCAGAGACCCAGCGCGTGTGAAACATTAAAATACATAGTTGTTACGTAATTCATTTTAAGAAATCCATCTTGTTGCATTGCTACTTTCTTAAACATTAGATTTGTGTTGATCTCTTGCTAGGTGCTAACATGACTTCACCATCCCAAAATGAAGTTGAGATGGAGCTGTGCTCGCACACATTGGGATATTTTACATGCCATCTATCGATAAAACCTTTCGAGGCATTCGTTACAGCCACTGTTTTTGAATTCTGCATTCTTACAAAGAAAACATTTTATCAATGCATGGCTGAATAAAATGGAAAGAAAAATACTTTTGTGGAGGTGGGGTTAAGTAGTTTTTCTGTCACATTCATGAAATGTTGAAAAGTTTGATGGAAATGTTTTTCGAATAATTCACTTAATTATCTTACCTGTCGTGAGTATTTCTTGTAACAATTCAATACAACGATTCTAGTGCCAGTTTGTCGAATCCATTTTAGTTGTCTGCTGACATCGAGTGTAGAGGGATCTGGGACAGGCTCGAAATGTTCGTGTGCTACAACTAGCCATCCTCGTCTGTATGCTTCGTCCTTCAGAGCTAACACACCGTTGATTCCTGAAATAGATAAATAATACATAGGTTATGATAAAGTAGGTTATACTTTGTAGCTAGTCTCGACGTCACCTTCACCGTCATCGTCATCGTTATCGTCACCGTCACAGTCATTGCCATTGCCATTGCCATTGCCATTGCCATTGCCATTGCCATTGCCATTGCCATTGCCATTGCCATTGCCATTGCCATTGCCATTGCCATTGCCATTGCCATTGC
>Ga0126343_10000226_pt1:0-17500 | contig 19356 bp, 13 predicted proteins | sample Cyp2metagenome_FD_92531 | JGI IMG/M metagenome (GOLD analysis project Ga0126343, IMG submission 92531) | Coral microbial communities from Lord Howe Island, Old Settlement Bay, Australia - Cyphastrea 2 metagenome | ecosystem: Host-associated > Invertebrates > Cnidaria > Coral ...
GACAGAGGGTCTGTTTGATGCCGAGTCCACTGTCTACCTCCAGGCTGTGACATGGTGTGGAGGTTCTTTAGCTATACTAACAGTTGCTTGCCTCCTGTATGAAATACTTACGAGAAAGAAACGCAACCCAAACCCAAAAAGATACGGTAAGATAGTCTTATGGTCTCTCTCGCTTTCACTTTAAAAGAGCGCAGTCACAACATTTTGAGTTAGATCGACCACGTAGAAAGTTGGCTTTAAATTGAAGGAAACCTGCAAAACGATAGAAAAACCTGAAGTCATAAAAATAAACCGTAAAGAAACAAGGATGCTTAAGGATGAAGAAAATTAACACGGATTACAACCGATGAGCTTGAAAAATTTGTCTTTTGTTTTCATGCTGGCCATTTTATGACTGGAATACGTAGCAAGTAATACGTGCGAGGTCTGAAACCGAGGAATCAGCCTGTAATTTGTCGGTTCCAGATCTCGCGCCTGTGAATTTTGAATTCGAAATTCAAAATGGCGGCCACACTAAAAAGCCCAATAATTTATCGACTTTTTCAAATTTATAATTCGGTTAATTTGCACCCGTTGAAGACCTCCGATGATTTGTTAATGCTAGTCTGCACCTATTTCGTACTTAGGACTAGTGGAATTGTTTTTGCTCTTTACCAATTGTTTTGTTGGTCGATTATAAAGAACCTTGAAAGCTGTGTTGCCTCCTATACTTGATGTGCGATTCCCTGTGGCTCATCTCTCTAAACTGAAACAGCACAACAACAACAACAACAACAACAACAACAACAAAAGCAACAAAAGCAACAAAAGCAACAAAAGCAACAAAAGCAACAGCAACAGCACCGCCACCACCACCACCACCACCACCAACAACAACAACAATCCTTTGTTCAAACACAGCTCCTCGCCACGAAACCCAGGGCAGGGATAGCAAAAAGATAGTTTCTGGAAGTATCGGCTATTAAAAGAAAAATGTCTTTTAAAACTGACAAAGCAAAACCTAGTCATGAATCCGCGTAAATACATAAAGTACAATCTTCCAATGATTAAAAATAAATGAATCATTTTCTTTCTGCTTGTAAACTTCTAGAATACGGTGATTACCTGGAATACACCAGCAAACGAAATCCTCTTTATGAATACAACAACAGCAAGGAAATTATGCGGAAAATTCTCACAGACTTCCACAAGAACTGCCGCCTCAGGTTGGAAAGTCTTAAAGATAAGCACCGACGAGAATTGCGACTCTTGGCGCGTTTGAAACAAGAACAAGCTGACAAAGGACAGAGTGATACCTTGAATGGAAATGTTCAAAGGAATAACTTCGGGTTTCCTGTTCGAAGAAGCATTGTGAGATATGTTAATGGCGTTGTTCCATAACAATTGAGAATTTTGAAATTTGTTCCGAAGACGTATCTTGCCGATAAATACAACCGTTGTAATTTTGGCAGGGTTTTACCTTTAGGAGTTGCATTTAGAATGTTGCAATGGATCCATGACTGTTGAAACACAAAATTATATTTTTACCCCTCGTGAAAAATGAACGCAATCGTGTTAGGGCGATTGCTAGCAGTTAGTATCGCCATTTAGTATATACCACACAAGTAAATAATGCTTTTCGCGTGCTCTGATTGGTTAACTTGGAGGTGATTAGCAAGTACTATTCACGTCAGTCCGAGCAACCGGAGCGAGTGAATTTTAAATTTCCGACCGCTTGTCACACATAAAACAACGTTTGGTCCGCTGATTATTTAGCTTGTGCCGTATATACTAAAATTATTATTCACCTCAGTGTCGGTGAAAGGGATGGATATTTACCTCCACTTCGGTGAATAATTGTTAAATATTCGGAAGATTGATTGGTGCTATACATTTCATTTTCAATGTGTTTTCTGTGAGAACAATAGTTAAATTAAATGAAATTAAATTATAATTCCGCTTGTGCTATACAACATTAGAAGTGTCGAGAGCATGATCGTTTAACAGATGAAACAATTGTTTTTCAAAAAAAAGGTACGAAAAAATGCAAATAAACTTAATTGTACTTAAGGCCAAAACTTACTTTAATAAAAAAGGTAAGCAAGAAAACTACTAACTATTTAACATGGATAACCAGACGTTAAGTAAAAAATCCACTAACTGACTTTGCTCATATTCTTCATTATGAACCCTTAAAATTGACAAATAATTGCTAGTGAATAGACTTAACAAATCTTGAGGTAGGATTCCCTGCTAGCAGAGGCTCTTTTCCTGGTGTTCGCTGACGGGAGAAAAGAGACCTCTGCCATGGGTCGAAAATGGCTATATTGAGCATGCTCCGCGGCTTAGCGATCGAGCCATTATGCGATGCTCCTAGTGCGTGACGAAAATAAAATTCTAGGCTCCATCAGTTTATCGTCGTTGTCGAACTGCTCCAGCTTCATTTTAACAGCTTTGAGTTTGAGTGTTTGGCAGGACTCAAGCTGGTCAGATATGAGCGCCTTTGGCGGTGAAACAACCACAACAAATGGGTTCTCAGTTCGTGCAACAAGCACAGCAATCTGTCGAAATCTGGTAGATAACAGAGATAACAGGTTTCCTTTGCCCGTTCGGCAAGCACGCAAACGTGTCTTGCCAGTTTAAAAATGAAACAGGGTCTTGAACTACTCGTCGCTCATTTTTTTATCTTTCCCTTGTCTAGGGTATCCAAAACGGTAGAAAGCAGACTTAGTAACTCCTTACGATTGAACTCTTCCGACACGCCGATTGCTCATGCCGATCTGAGCACGTCATGTTTACAATGATGACTCAATAAATGACAGCGGAATTCGTGTAAAAAAATGCGTGAGACGCAAAGGGCTCAGGTTGCAGTCAGCGAACAAAGCAAGGGGCATGCGTTCTCAATAGAGCCGTCCAAGACTGCGGACGGCGGTTAAATCAAAGCCATTTGGCAGAGGTCTCTTTTCTCCCGTCAGCAAACAGCAGGAAAAGAGCCTCTGCTAGCAGGGAAGAGGTAGGGTTGAATCAGCTTAACGTCGAAATAATCTGGTTTATTATATGGGAAGGCAAATCCGAGCGTTCTGATTGGTTCTTTCTTGGTCCGTGTAAACGGTCATCAGCTGAGTGTTTTTGTTTTCGAAAGCCAGGGATTTCAAAACAAGCATGGCCCGAGTGCCATAGAATAAACTACTTACCAACCTAGCTAGCTCGAGCCGTACTGGGAAATATTGGCCCTCGGTCGGTCCTGCGCTCGGTCCGTACTGCCACGACCTCGGGCCAACATTCCCCAGTACGGCCCTCGCACTCGGTTAGTAAGAGGTTGTATCATTTTGATTATAGGGTGTAGAGCGCTTCGACTCGATAGATGGCGAAAGATGTAGAAATTCCTGTTTCACGACTTTAAGCCGGTTTTAGTGGGTTACAAACGCGTGAAGTAATATTAATTTATTATAAATTGAATGCTGTAATTGTTTCCGAGGAATGAATATTTGAAGTTATATTAATGGCATGCTAAAAAAAAGCGTATACATTTTACAAATATTTGAACTCTCAAATTCTGATGTATTATAATGTAAGAATCCAATTGGTACTCAACTGCTGGTCAGACATTACCTTAATTCTAATCGATATATGTTTTTATTTAAAAACTATAAGTTTCTGGTTTTAAATTCTTTAAAAACCAGTGATAATTTTATTTCCTTTTGTGTCATTTTGGCTGTCATTATGTGAAGCAAAAGAAACAAAGAATTCAAAAAGCTCTACTAAGCTTCAAACTGAACAAACTATTGTCTGTACTATATAGTCATAACAGATAACTAATACATTAAACTCTTATTTAAAACAGTAATCTTGTCAAGGGTCGTTTATGGCGGGGCATTTTTTACTCCAAATGTGAAAGATAAGTCATGCTTGAAACTTTGGTGGTATTCTGGACAGTCCCCTAAAGAAAATATCCCACATTGTGATCGTTACACCGCTGGCTCATTTCAAAACAAAACAAAACAAACAAATTACCCTCGACATTTTGCACGTATGTGGCTCGTCAACTCCTTATTCAAATCATTTTTCCATCTTGGCAAGTCTCGATTATTGTTTTGGCTTCTATCACCGTTTGGTTTTCTTGTTAACTACTTCAAGTATTGTTCGACAGGCACCTTTAACAGAAGATCATTCCATACATAGATAAACAAATAAAATGTCAAGTCTGTTCTCTATAGCCGTAAGCAAAACATGGTAGATTGCAAAGGTGGTTTTCTTTGACTTTTCGTTTCTCTCATCTTGCCAGGGATGCAAGGAAACCCTTTGTTCCTTCGCACTTTAAAGTATCTGCCTCCTGAATGACCCTTTGATACAGATTTCAATATATCGGGGTGTGACAAATTGGAAATAAACAACAAGGCAGAGAACAAAACTCATTGTGTATTACCAGTGAACAGGTTTATTTACAAATAAAATGATGTACAAATTGTAGACGCTCTACGTCTTTTAAACAAACAGAGAAATCTTGATATAAAGATAAATAGCCCTCAGTAAAAGAAAGCTTACTTTTAAGTCCACTCGGGAAATCAGACGTCGTTTTTCGCAAACGCTATTGTGTGCACCCGAAGAGTTTACTTTTGTTTTCTCCAAATGTGAAAAATAATATATACTTATGGGTGTCTCGTCAGCTTGTCGTCGTGACGAATCATCCTGTTCTTTCCAACATCCAGGCTGAACTTTACACCAGAGATGGTTTTCCGCCAAAACGAAGTCGTCTTTCCCGACTGAAGCTTTATTTCTAAGAAACCTACTTTAGCAAAAGATCCAGTGGCACTGAACCTGCTTACGATAAATGTTTTAGTGAGCTGGTGCCTGGAGAGGAAAAGTCACATCTTGTTTTGGCCTTACTTCCATTAGATTCTTGTTCTAAGGTTAGTTACAGCATAATGCACGATATATGTTATCAATGCAAAATTGAACCAGCCAACAGTTGCTTTCTATCGTAAATCACTACCTGCTCTAGGCAGCAGATTCCAAGATTGGGAGTCCAAGTTTAATAACTCCTCGATCAGTTTCTCTTCTTCTCATAAACTGTATTCCTAATTCGTGATTCCTAAAACGTGTGCGAACACGTCACAATGGGTATTGTAATACGATTGGCGCCAAAAAAAATCACTGTTTTATTGGATGACAAAGTGGCTCAAATTTTTGATTGGCGCCAATCGTAAAGCGTGGTAATGCAAAACCAAAGCAAACGTCGAATTACTTTCGACAATAAAGTGAAAACCACCGTAAAGTGAAGCAATTTTCACAATCGCACACCATTTTTATTACACATGCCTATCTGTCGTCGCCTAAGGAATGTCCTCTGTTTTTCAATCCAAAAAGAGAAGCTGGTATAAAAGACTGTTTGCAACTCGCCATTCTATAAAACGTCAATTAGCTCATTTAATCGTTGACCATCCGACAAAAACTACGATCATAAAACTTTGGCCTCGGTTTAGCGGCACCAAATACCTCTACCACCAAATACCAAATACCTATACGTTCTAAAATAGCCACCAAAAAAGCTGCTACCTCCATCTCCTTCAGTGTGTTATCGATCAACATACATTTCTCCTTGTTGTGCATCTTGTAATTTTAGTATTATGCATACATGTAAACAGTTTCCGTTAGCGAATATATTCCCATGACCTGCATGTGTGTTGTATGATTTAAAAGCCTGATCTCTACCTCTACCCTGACCTCAGGTATTTACAAGCTCTTTAAACAAAAGATGGCGCCTGTTTGTATCTGAAACGAAATGCCGTCTTGTGTTTCTTAATAATGACTTTCTGAAAAATCTGCAATTACAAATTTCCGATTTACCACAACTGCATTTTGGAAATGTTTGGGACGCCCAAAAGCTCCAAATCAGTTTCCACTTTTTGCCTACCTATCTAAAATGGTTATCCTATGGTTCGACGGAATTTGATTTAATTATTTCGTGTTTCTTTCTAGTTAAATAATTTTCTATAAAAAGTGAAAAAGTCACTGAAGGAGCCGTCGCCCACTGACCTTACGACAATCACCGAATGCGCATCGACCGTTCATCGATCACTTACCGACTGCTAAGTGACAACTTCCAGACAGACTCGTGAGTTTTACCTTCAGTACAAGGCCTCAGCGGTGAAACACTGGATCAGTGAACGACCTTCTTCGACTATCAGTCGCCGAATACACTCCGACGTATTTCCGACTATTTACTGCTAAATATGATTTAACAAATCAAATCAAATCATCATGAATGGATCTGTGCAAGTGGTCTCGTGCAATTCATGGAGAGCGTACACTACTATACTACATTACATGCATCTTCTACTTTCTTTGTTTTGCTTGTAACCTTTGTTCCTCCTCGTGTTTGTTCGTGATGTCATCGAGTCTCTTCGTCCAGTTCTCGTAGAATTCCTGTACCTCTTGCATCAGGGCATCCATCATGTCTAGGTTTCTTTTGGCCATTTCGTAACCAGGCCCACCGAGCAGCTCAAGCTCATCTTCAACATAAAACAACTTGTCAGTTATTTTGAATTTGCAAGATGCGATGGAAGGAAAACTTATGACAAAGTTCGGCAACTACGTTGCAGAAGAGTAAAGTAATCCTTTTGAAATCATACTCACAATGAAGTTGATGGAGATTTATTGCATTGCAGATGCAACAGCCCGATTTTAGGGAATGGTCACTTACCCACATTTGGGTCTCAACAAGCCTACTCACTTTCACCTATGGTTGTCTCTACACACAACAAACGACTGCTATCGGTAGTAACCAGATAGAACTCGAAATTGTACACGTGCTTTTATGTGACATACTCTGGGCTAGTAAGCAAATAAAATAAAAATATAGATGACTTATTTTTCAAAGCAACAAGTCCTTACCCATTTCTGCCTTTTTCTTCCAGTGCCTCATATAGCCGTAATCCCAGATTATGCCACAAGCCGCAAAAAACAATAGCAGCCCAAGACACGTGTAGACTGCCTTTTGAAATAAGGGTGAGCTGGCGTCGAACAGACCAGAAGAACGCTCCACTGCTGCACTCTCTGAGGGTTCCTTTTGAAACAGACAGGAAGGCTCGTTAGATTTTACTTCCACTCTCACTGAATTAACAGCTATACTATATCAATTTTCGTAATTCAACCGATGCCTTTGATACAATCTTTACATAAACATCCTCTATTACACGGCTAAATTCCCAATTAAACAATAAACAAAACGACAGCAGATTTAGATGATCCTAAACATAAAATGACCCGAAAAGTTATTGAAAGATGTACAGAAACTCTGAACAAACCCAACGGAGACGAGAAGCCACTTTTATCAGATGACCCATTCCTTTAACGAGACACGCTTGTAGGGAAACACCTTAGTTGTATTTGTCAAAATAAGCATTCAGAGAAAGATGATGCATGAAACTATCATGATTCCCTGCAGGCGCATCTCATAAAGGAAATAGGTCATTTTTTGTCTGGAGAGCTAACTCCACGCTCAATCCATCAAAGATGTATATCAAAACTAAATCTGGACCGTCCGCATTGGAGGGAGTTAAAACCTTCAGATTAATAACGTAACGTAACGTAACGCAACGTGCAGATCACCCACCTTCATTGGTTGAGTGTATTTTTTCACAGTCTCAAAGATGGCTGCTTGGTTTGATAGGAAATAGTCCTCAAAGCATGTTTGGAAATCTTTTCCCGCCAGGCGGCCGTCTCGACCGAATACGACGCCGTAGTACGAGTTGTGGTCGATGATCTTATTTACACGTAACTCGTCGCTGCTAAAATCTCCCATTGCACCCGCAACGTACGTGTCGACTAGCACTCCCTTGAGGCCGTCCTCTCGATTCTTCAGAGGCTCCACGATAGATTGTAAGTCGTGATAGGCTAGGAAAATAATATCACTTTTACAAACACAAGCCATCTTTGTAGAGTTATATTATGTATTTTACACGTTAACTGTTCCCCCGTAAGGATGACGAAATTCATAGAACAAATAAAGTTAAACACCTAAAGGAGACCTCTCGGTTGACCCCAAAGGGATAGCAATTAAAACAAAATGACAGCTTTGTTCTCAGTTTCTTCGGGTGCACCATAAAAGAAACTTGGACAGACAGAACAGGTTGGGTTTTATCTTGCACACCCTAAAGGAAGACCAAAATCCTCGACCATGATTTACAAACCTAAGCGAGATGACGAACATCACCGACCGTTTCTAATGAGGGTTTCCCCAGCACAATTTTCGCTTCCTGCTCTTTTAATTTTCTATGTCGACACAAACCTTTCATATGCGCGTTTTTGTTCAGTCCTAACCGGTACTCAGTAGAATTGGCCACTGCTGCAATCTGAAAACCAGGAATAAAGTTGAAGGTAATTCACAGCTAATTAAATTACCTAAACATCTGCTAATAATAATAATAATAATAATAATAATAATAATAATAATAATAATAATAATAATAACTTTATTTAAGTGTCGAATGTATTTAGCACTGTTGTGCTAATTGGGGACATTGTAAATAAGTAAACAAACATTGCAAATGTAACATAAACCGTTAAGAATCCCAGCTGGTGGGAGGCTGACCAGTTGGCTATTTACACAACGCGGTCGAGGAGCTGAACTTGGGACTACCGAGAACAAATCCAGATAGCAGAAGGGTGGAGGATTTGAACCAGGGACCTCCAGATTTCAAATCCAGCGCCCTAAACCACTCGGCCACGCTGCCTCCACTAAATTATTATGTTGCCGAAACATTCGCTTGCACGGCATAAATGAAGGCCTAAGTTCACTTTGAGTTTGAGTATATTCATTGCTCCCTCAAGGTAATCCCAAAAATATCCAAAAATAAATGCTCCTCTTTTCCAAAACGTCTAAGAGGCCCTCAGTACCACTGAAAGTACTGCTAAATGACTTTCACATGAGTCAGTCTCTCTAGAGTTTAATCCCCTGACATATACAACATAAACATTCTACGAATATGTACAAGAATACGTTGTAAAGTTTTTTGTCCAGCACGTCTCAGTTGCTCAAAATATCGATAATGCTGTCTACCAGATAAATCAATATTCAGTGGAAAGCATCGTGTCAGTGTGTTATGCCACTCACTGGATAGCGGATTAGTACCTGGTGGAATCTTTAACCTGCTTTTAAGGTGGCTCAAAGCAGTTTTCAGCACTTTCAAAGACGTAGATTTTGATGTGTCATTGTTACCACTCGTTATCAATTGCTGCTACAATCATAGTATCCAAAAACTGCACAATCATAGGGTTCAGAGCCACCTTAAATTTTGGAAAATTTAAAGTGGCCCTGATCCCTATGTACAGAATCTTTTTAAACTTTGCCAAAAGTCGCATCTTATCCTGCTTATCAAAATTAGTTAGTAAGAAAAAATTTCACCAAGCCGTTTTTGAAATATAAGTTCTTAAAGCTAAAATTAATGGTGTTTTTAGCAGGTTATAGCGTTGCTATGGTAACCTATTTTGTCACAACGATGATACTACCGTGTTCAACAGTGTTTGGGCAGTTTTTTGATACCATGATTGTAGCATCGATCGAGAAAGAGTGGTACAAATGAACTATCAAAATCTACGTCTTGGACAGTGCTGGAAACTGTTTTGGGCCACCTTAAACAAATGGCCAAACTTATTACTAACTATCACGAGCGAGACTGGAACCCACCGTAGTGCCATACAGTTTGACGTCAGTGCTCAGTGTAATAGCTGTTAAGGATGTAGTCACAACACCAGTGAAAATAGAGGTGATAACGAGGCCAACCAGAACCCAGCCTATTGCAAAAATACGAGCCACAAATCCCCTGGGAGATCGGTCGCCATAACTGTAGGAGAATAAGACATGTAAGGAGTTGTTAGATCAAGACAATCATTTCCTGGTCTTTGACTAAATTTGAGGAATTTAAGGAACCGTAAGCCCTTGATAACATTTCTGGTCACTGTTCAAGATGTTTGTTGAGATAGAAGGGACTAAAAGCACTTGCCCAGATATCATGATGTACGGATTACGCTTATTTCTACGCTTTATATTGAAAACCCAGTGGTATACTCCTTTCCAATGCTCACTGTTGTAGTTTTCAAGCAAGAGATAGGGTTATTAACCTAATCGATGTTGACAAATAACGTTAGTATTGATCAGCATATGTAAATATGCGCTATAAAAATTGGTAAATTATTAAATTATTAATTATGAAGTTTAACCAATAGCTGAGAATAGCTCAAAAAGTCTATCTGTATTAAAACTAAGAAATGATGCACTTTGTAGTGGATTGCTGACAAATTCAGGTGCAGCTGAGAAATAGACCGACATTGTATCTGACTGCTGGGACTAAACGTAAAACTGGAGAACCGTCTTTACCAGTCTTTACGGAAGAACACAAAATTACCAGAAGACAAGCGAAAAATACCTGAGGAAATTTAGCTCTTCATCTACACATGATAAGATAGCACTCACCCCACGGTTGTCATGGTAACAAAAGCCAACCAGAAACCCTCTCCGCTGCCCTTGATAAAAGACCTCGGAAACTCTTCTGGGTTATACCATGTGTCCTTAACAAAACATAGAGGGAAAATAAACTGTATCAATGTAGGCCTAAACCTCCTTAATAAGTGATTATAAGTGTTCAAGATAATCTTTGTGTGGCGCAGCTATACTCATGGGAGATCAAAGTCGATTTCTTTGTTCTTTTTTTTTTCGCTTTTGCCATTTTGTTTTGTTGATCTGCATGATGCTAGCCCGTGTTAGCTATTCTAAACTCGAACAACTTGCGTTTCATGAATATACGTATAGTGGATTTCCAGAGTCTAGCAGGCATTAAGGAAAATAGACAAGAAACTGAAGCGGAAGAAAAGTTGCAAAGAACGAAAATTGCTTTTAGTCGACACGGGCTTTTTGTTGTAAGGTAAAAAGTTCTTGACAGGAAAAACCAATTGGGAAATCATTGGCGTTGAATACTTGGAAAAATTGAATACAAAATACAAAATTTTCGAATTTTTCTAAACAGGAGTAGAACTCATCACCTACCACATAGCAGAGCTTGGGGTGCGTTCCTTTGGGATGATCTGGATAAGGATCTCTCGGATCATGGTGCATCAAAGGAACCGACAAATCCGTGACCAGAGTCGATTCGTCGGTTCTTTAGATGCACCATGATCTGAGTGATCTTGGATCACTCATCCGGATCCGGATCACCCCAAAGGAACGCATTGCCTTCTAATTTGTTTAAGAGTAATAAACATCTATTAACTGCCAGGACTGTTTTCACCAAATAGTGAACTGTACTAAAAGGAAGGTTCGGATTTATGCTTGGTATCTAGAACACAATGTGGCATTTTTGGGTTAAGCCTGGTATCATTGTTATCTTACGGCATGAGAACTGCGGCCTAGGTTAAATCTCTGGGGGAAGGGGAAGGGGCAAAATCATACTTACCAATCCCCAGATAATTATCCCGGACAGTAACGCCATCAAAAGCGTGAGAAGAAGAACAGGCCAACCAGAAAGAACAGAGTTGAACACAGCGTTGGCTGACGTACCAGGTGGCTCATCAACAACAATGAAAGCTACGCCAGGGGAGCTTACAAGAGGCATAAACTTGTATTCATTTTGATACCAGCGCTCATCCTTCTTTCCACTGATCGGAAATGTGATCACATCAGATCCACCGAGGTTCTCGATTTTCTTGATGTCAACCAAGTTTTCTTGTTTGTATGATAAGTAGGAGATAAAAGACGGCCCGTCACCCCCCGAGCAGTTTCCGCAGCACAGGGGAACAATTTCTTTAAGAAGTAACGGGAACAATCCCGAGGGTTCTCGGCCGGGTCCTTCGTCTTTGATGTACGGTGGAATGTCGTACCAATTGGCTTTGATTATCGTTGGACATTTGCACTTCTCTGAAATTCAAACAACATTTTTAGCAAAGATGAATCTATTTTTCTAGTGTCTGTCTTCTTATATAGAGAGGTTGCTTGTTTCAGAAAGCCTAGAACCTGTATTTGAAGGCAGCAGCATAATCCCAGCATAGAATCAGTGAAAAAGTACATTTCGTTCATTTGGCAGCAGTAATAATCTTAGCTAATCAAAGAGGGGGTAAAGGGCAAGAGAGATTTGATAATAATCCCTGTTTACCTTTGACGCGAAGATACATCAATGCGTCATCATCTCCTTGCGTGTTATTCGCATAACATCGATAAAAGCCAGTGTCATTTCTCCTGAGATTCTTAAACTTTAGTGTTCCGTCGTGATTATCAATAATGTGGGTGTCGAGTGCACTGTCGTTATTGTTCTCGTTTAAACCCCGGTAAGACCAGTAGACCAACGCCGCTGGAGAAGCGGAAACCTGGCACGTTATGACTTCAGTGTCGGTTTCCGTAAGCTCTTTTCTTGTGGAGCAATTTTTTTCACCAACGGGACAGAATGATATTATCTCAGGTGCCTCTAAAATAAACCACGACGGAAACTTTTGTTAGTCTGTTGTTACATATGATACATAAAAAGGGATGGAGAAAAGGATAGATGGATGGATGAATGGATGAAAGGAAAGTGGGATGAGGGATGGAGATTTAAACTTGAGGAAGGAAAGAGAAAGTAGGGGGGACGGATGAAGGGAGGAAGCGATGGGCAGGAGCAAGTAGGAAACGAGAACGGGGAAAGGCACGGATGGAGGGAGAAAGGAGAGAGAGGTAGATGTAGATGCATGGATGAACGGACAGATGGTGGATGAATTCATGGAGGAAGGGAAGAGGGAGGAGGATGCAGAGAGAGAAAGAGGGATAGAGAGAGGGAGCATGGACGGAGGCAGGGAGAGGAGGGGGAGCGAGGGCTGTATAGATGGTAGAATACATTTTGAACTCACTTGGAACACGAATAACCTTGAAGGTGGCGTTGAATCCTCTTTTTGTTACGGAGTCATCGGACCCGAACTGTACTCGAGCCTTTTGGCAGCGCGTTTGGACGGTAAGTGACGACGTCTTAGTGCCGCAGTATCCCTCGCTGTCTTTTTCCGATGTTGCGATGTTCTCAGACCATTCCTTCGACTTGTTACACATGTCTGTCACTTTTACGAAATCATACGGTGCACAAGTCTTGCTATATTCCAAGTCAAAGTCGTGAAATGTAATGATTATTTTGGCGTTATAATCAACTTCCATGATCCAGCTGAAATACAGATAAAGGAAGAAAAGAGTAAACGCGACATAAGAAACGGTTTGACAGCAACTTTTTCTGATTTTCATTTTTTTCAGGACATGCAAGTCGTACATCCACGTGGAACATTTTTGCATTTTTTTTTTCATTTAGTGTGAGGTATTCAAGGACTTTTCCATGAAAGGACTGCTAGGAACAATCCAATGCCCTTTTCAGGGGAAAAAGCCAAATTCACCTTCAACGATATGGCAATTTTTCAAAGAACTTCCAAGGCCTGCAAGAAGCCTTCTTCGTAATTTTGAATGTCACAAGAGTAACAGTGTCATTACGACTTTCTTGTCTTTGAATGAATCGCGATTTCAAACATTTCTTTCATTTTACCTGCAATTTGTGTTATTAGGATAACCTTCGTATCCACCCGGACTTGTGAAGCTTCCTTCCTCTCCTGATAATGGGATCACTTTTTCACAGTCTAACAAATTAAGATCAATCGTAGTTGATTAGCTATATTTAACTAACAGAAACAGAGAAATGTCTCAAGTAATATCTGTATTAGAATCTACTTTCTATGAGGCAATTCCTGGGTGCACACTGTAAGAGGGCGAAAAAGTGTTTTCAAAGTCTGTGCCGCAGCATTTGGGAAAAACAAGAGAAAAGTGATAGTTCAGTTTTAGATGATGATCAAATTGGCTTGCCATGGCTTATTCCTATTGGAAATCAGAAATAGAGTAGAGGGATTGGGCTAACGTGTTTATATCCTTCTTGCCACCCAGATGAAACGTTACAATTGTTCTGTTTGTACATCCTTCCATGCGATCGTTTGTATGTGACAAATTGCACAATGTAAGTCCCTAATGAATCATCACATTATCTGAATTGGATGGCAACAACAAGCAGTAACTTGCTTTAATGGTACCATGCCACTTTGAAGCGTGTCTATACGCTGTAGATTCGCAATTTAAGCCAAAGGAACACGTTAGCCGAATGCGTCTATTATTTCTGAAACTGTCTCAAGTAAGCCTTTCTATGCACTGTCCCATATCGAAGCGGACTGCAAGAATTTATGCAAAATTCTTAAAGCAATGCATTCACTTACAAACTGAAACACTTATGCCGAGCTTATCGCGCCGATAGTTTTATCGAGCAGAAGCTGGATTGGATGAAGTTTTCTTTTTATCAAAATTTATCAAAAAGTGTATCAAACAGTTTGCTTGGCTCCAACATCCATCTTTAGTGAGTTAGCTTGCAGTGTCGTCAGGTGTTGCTAGGACAGTCCAAGATCGGTAAAGGGTTATGACAACGCAAACTACGCAAAATCATACAACCGAATTGTAACACAAATCTCAGAACCAAAATATTTGGTAGCCACCATTGGAAGGAGATTTCTATGAAGGATAGCGTTTTTCTATTTTGGAATTTTGCTTATTCAAGAACCGTCAAATTCTGTCTAACAAAATAAATACAAGTGCCCCTTTGAAAAACATTGTTTCCGTAAATGTCGTAGCTAGTTCGCGTAGGATATTGTGTTAATAAAATTGTAAAAAACTTGAACCAACTTATCGAGTTTTGTCAGGAAAAACCCAATGTAGAAGACCACTTTTCGCTTAATTGTCTAACAAGAGAGCTTTAATAAACCAATGTTGAAAGCGCCGAAAGCCTTCTTGTATTTTATTTCGCTCTTTCACCTGCTCTGTTTTTCCGCCAATCACAAACCGCAGAGACAAACGCACTGTCTCTTATAACGGACTTTTTTATGGGTTGTTATGAATAAGGAGAGAAAATAATTTACGAATGTCGCAAACGTTTTCTTTCTCGATAATTCCCGCTCTAAATTTTTCTCTCGCTTTTTATTTGATGTCCGATGCAATAGTTCATCTCCTCAACAGAAACCCAATTTATAGCCACAATAGATTTTTACAAACTGTAACTCTTTAACCAGGAAAATGGCTTCGTTTTACCGCTGTATAAAAGGGTAAATGAATTACGATCTTCCTACAAAAAGCTTTGAAAATCCACGATCGGTTATTGCAGACATAAATCCCCATATCCCGAGAAAATAGATCTATTTTATATCTGTTCTAAAAGCGACAAGAAACCACATCCCAACTTCTATTATATTACGAGCGACTTAGCAGAGAGGATCAATTCACTCCACTTTAAATTGCAAAACAATATTTAATATACTTCTCTTCTCCATAAATTTTGACTTCACCTTCTTTGCAAAGAACCGAACGGTTGCGCGTACGTAACATTTTTCGATAGCTTATTATATACCTCGTGCTTTAATATTGCGGAAAACATCGCTCGATGATCCAAGTCGATAACTTCCAAATTTTTTTTCGCAATGCATTTCGAGCGAATTTCGTTGTGGTGATAACCGCGGTAAAAACCCCTCAACAAAGACTCTAGTATCTTTTCATAATCATAGAAAATTTCGCAATTCGCAGAGCGTACCTTGAAGAGATTTATAACATCGGAAACTTCGACAAAAATCCACGCAATTAATAATCAAGGACATCCAGGTGTTCGTTATTTCGTTCCCGCAAAATAACAAACTAGAGCTTTCATATTACTGCTATAGTAACATTACCTTCTTTCGTGGTTTGAATATAGTGTGCGGCCTCTACTCTTAGCAAAATCACCTGTAGTAGTTTCAATAGCTGAAAAAGATCACACGTTTAGTTAGCCTGTCGGTTTGACAGCGGTGTTTCGTCAACTCGCCTCACTGGCATACAGCGTTTGAAGTAAAACACTAAAAACCTGAAAGCTTACCAAAACGAGTTTCATACCAGCTCCAGGTTGGCTTCGACACAGCATTTTCATCGTTGTAGATAACGGCTGGGAACAGCGAAATCTTTTTACCACAGGTACTAAAACAACACTGTATCAAATACTTTACTTGAATCCAGCGCTAGTTTGTATTTTCGCTCTCGACTTTAGAAAATTCTATAAAAAATGTAAATTTCTTGTCCATAAATAATTGACCACTTCCCGACAGTAAGTCATTTTGTCAACCAATCACCATGCTCTGAAATCAAACAGCAAATAAAACGTCGAAGAGTTTGCTCCGAATTTGAATAAACCGTTGTCAAGGAAGCTAAAAGGCTTGTGCGAGAAAGCAGTCGCCTTAACTCATGCACAAACAAGCACTCGCTTTTAGAAGAAAATCGAGAGGAATAAGCAAACGATAAATCTATCATTTGAGGTCACGAATAAGTTTTAGAAAAATTTAAGATTTGTAAACTTAAGGTAAGCCGAAAATTTACGATTGCTGTGGTGAGGAAAGATGTCAGTTAGAGAGGAGAAAAAAACAACAACTTTAAAACAAAAAGAGACAGCTTTAAATAAAAAAAAAAACGGAAAAAAACCTAGTTAAAATTGAGCAAAATAATGACATATTCGAGTGTACGACAATTTCTTGACTTTTAGATCAGTCTTTGGAACATTTGTATCTTTGTACATGTTAGTGCTATAGTAATAGTTAGATTAGTATGTGATATCTCTAATATTTTTAGTTTTTATATTCACTTTAGTCGAGTGTTTTTTAACATTATCCTCTGGCTCGGGAGATTGCGCAAACACTCTCCACGTTTATTGATTTAAATAAAGTTCCCAAGCTCTACCACAAGCACACATCGAACATTTAATTTCCGGTCACTGCATTAAGGAATATATAAGATAATTAGAAAGCAGCTTTAAAAAGAAACAGGACACAGTTTCAAACTAAAACCGATGGAAAAATATAACTGAAAGTTAGCAAGGGAAAAAACTAAAACCAAAAAAAAAAATGAATTTCTATGTAGATATACTTTCACAATAGCCCACCTGTTTTGCAAAATAATATATAGAGTCACGTAAACTCTTACAAGTACCCCGGCAAAAATGAATATGACACTTATTGTCTAGGAGAGGGACAGCCCACCTGTCTTGTTAAAAACTTGAAAAGTCGGACGCAATTATCGCTATATCAGGTTGATACCAGTTACACACACACACACACAGCACTTGCAAGGCAACGGGTACAGTACATATCTAAAAAATATTTACTCGTCTTCGTTATATGGCAAGGCAGTTCTGACGTAATTCTGAGCATTGTCATTGGTTCTTTCTTGGTCGGTATTTTGCTATACGGACCGTTTGTCATAAGCCGTGTATTTAGGCCCGTGTGCTATAAACTAAACGGAGGACTATTGCCCTCGTTTGGTTCAGTCAGGTGCATTTTGCCGGGAGGTCGGGGCAATATTCCCCAGTGCGGCCTTCGTCCTCGGACAGTAAGAGTTCAATATATTTCCGGTACTGATTATCGAAAGTTCTCCTTTTAAACTCCCACCAAATCTATTAATAAATGACGCAAATAA
>Ga0126343_10000227_pt1 | contig 19340 bp, 2 predicted proteins | sample Cyp2metagenome_FD_92531 | JGI IMG/M metagenome (GOLD analysis project Ga0126343, IMG submission 92531) | Coral microbial communities from Lord Howe Island, Old Settlement Bay, Australia - Cyphastrea 2 metagenome | ecosystem: Host-associated > Invertebrates > Cnidaria > Coral ...
GTAATAGGGTGATAATTCCCCTTCTTTGTGAGATGGTAAATTCATTTCCCTCATAGGCCTCGTTTAAGCATGCCAGAAGATTCTCACTTAGTAGATCGTAGAATAATTTATAAAATTCCACAGGTATTTTAAGATACAGTTCCTTTGACTTACCCTTAACCTGAAATTTTTCATTTCAATAAGATGAAATCTCTTTTACTTACAGGAAGCAGGAGGTTACTAGCATTTGTCGGTGAGGGTAAACTGACTTGTTCCTCTGCAACAAAAAGAACTTAAGGTAATTTTTTAGTATTGCATTGCGCATCCCTACTGCGTACGATTTTCGCGTCATTAGCGCGCGCACATAGGCGCGTGCACGTACAAAACTTGAGAAATCTCCCTCAAACTAAGCTCGATGGCGAAATAAATTTTCCTTTTCTCTTAAACGAGCACGGTGACCCCCAATTTTTTTTTCAGGTATTTGCCAAGAACAGTCTTAAAAAGAACATATTTGAAGAAGAAAAAAAGTTTGATAGTGGAACACGATTTTTTTTGGAAAACAGTTCCCAGCTGGGTGTATTTTGGCCAAGGCGAGGACTTCAAGTTGACTACGGAACTGTCCGAAAAAGTGCAATATTCCTCAAAACAGCTTGAATGAAGCAATACTGCTTATTTCAATAAATAAAGCCTTGCTTTGAAGGTAAAACTTTGCGTCTCCCAAGTAACCGAGACTAAATTCTGCATGAAGATAATTCGAATTTTTACGCACATCCAGAAAAAATACCCCATTTTTAAGGCCGCGTAAACAAGCACGGTGACCCCATTATTTTTATTGCATTTTTTTAATGTTCATATCATAAATGTTAATTACGCTAAGTTTCAAAAACAAATTGATAGTAGAGCAATTTCAAGGGAATTACCTTAACATTAAAGCCCTGTTGCGAATATTGTTGAACAGAACGTGTGAAGCTGTACTTAACTCATTCTGAGCTTGCAAACAGGCCCAAGCTTGGCCGTCATTTGAATCCCTGGTGACGAAGCCTGCGTAGCAAGCGTTCCCGTACGAAGCAAACGAAATTCGGGCCACGCGAAGGAGTTCTTCGCATTCAGGCCGCGCGAAAAATGGGATGAGAGCAAAAAGGTGGAAGGAAAGGGGTGGGGGGGGGGGAAGAAATGTTTCTCGTGAAACCAGCTTTTCCTGTGTTTTAACCGTTCATTAACTTGACGCTCACTTCAACCTATTGCTGCTAAAAAAAAGAATTTAAACATTAAATTAAAGAACCAACCGGGAATCGGAATCCTTTGCTTGAATATTGCCAGCGCGAAATCGGAATCGTTTGTTTGAAAATTGCCAGCGCGTGTAAATTCGCTTTCGCAGGGAAAACAACAACCAGTCGTCGGCTTCTTAAATTCGGTCTTTCGTTTTCTGCATACGAAAAATGGCTCACTAAAGTTAAGCGAGGTTGCCATATACAGTGTAAGATTATCAAAGTCCGCTGCTTCCTGTTTGATCTTCGCGCACGATCGACAATGATAAAAACAGCTGAAAGATCTTAAAAGCTTTCGCTGAATCCAGCGGGTAATAGAGCCACAAAATTTTTATCCTCTAAAAGGTGGCGTCCTCTGAGTAGATTCGAATACGTGCCATCCACGTCAAGTCTAATAGATCTTCGCTAAGGCTAGCACAAGTTCACAAACCTTCCTCATGACATTGTGCAAGTCATGATCACACACGAGTAATTACTGGAACCATTCAAGCGAAATTCATACACTTGTCAATCAAGATGAGCAAACTGCACCAATCAGGAGCTCCGTTCGTGGGCGAACGGGTTTTTCAAAATCAGGGGGTTTGCGGGCAAGCGATCCCTTCTTAATTCCCTTCCCCCATCCCCTTTCTTCCACCTTTTTGCTCTCGCCCCATTTTTCGTGCGACCCGAATGCGATAAACTGCTTCGGGTGGCCCGAATTTTGTTCGCCTCGTACAGGAACGCTTGCTACGCATGCTACTGGTGACAAGTTTGATCGCGTGACTTTGCCTGATAGGAAACTGCGCATGAGCGTGCTATCCTTGTCTTAATTCGTCCACTGACGTAATTTTCAAGTATCACTATCTACTTAGCGAAGCTTCTCCTACACGTGGTATTCGCGTATTTACCGAGAGTAAAGTTGTCTTCCTTTCAAACAGCGACAGTGGGAGATTCATTTTGACATTGGTGAAATCAGTTAGCCTTTTGTGGGTAAGTGAAAAACCATTAACTGATAGTCAAATTCCGCTACAAATACACGTGGTGTCGTCTTCAGCAATTTCTTCGTAAGCCAAATCGGAGGCGGTGTCCACAAAATGCTACTACCTGTATTCCGTTTGGACCCAGATTTTACTTACGACCGGCTACATGGGCATGCTAGATGTAATGTACGAATTCCGCCACATTTGTTTCTATATTATAGAAGTATTTGTTATGGCGAAGACATCGGAGCCATTTTGAATACATTTGTGACCTTTTGCTTTTGGATCGGTTTATAAACACTTAACGCATGATTTTAGAAGCTCGTAACGGCACTGCAATTCAACTCCAACGTCGGTGAAGTGTCTTATGGTGTACTGATCGAGAGATTTGTTTGTTTGTCTGCATATAGTAGAGGGCTTCCGCTTATGTTGAGACCTAATGTAGTTTTGAGCACTGTCTAGCTTTCTTTCCGTCGCAAGCGTACAAGAGAAAGATTTTAGTCAACTTCCCTCACACGGGCCCGTTTCTTTAACGATGCTGAAGTTGACAGTCGCTATATGACATTCGTTACGTTGATCTGCGATCATTTAACTCCATATGTATTTTAATATCGACCAAATATCTCACAGAGATTCTAATTCCATTGAAAACGAACATGAATAAGCCAAAGTCCTAGTAATGTTCAGTCAGTTTGGGTCTTAGTTTCGAATTTCATGAGATTTATAATTCCTTGCATCCAAGCAATTAGCAGCTATCAAGGGAGTCTAGAGTTTGGAAAACAACCCACGCTGTGAAAATTATATTCTTGGCTCAAGCTTTTGGCGCAAGAGTTAATTGACATGCAAATATATTTCTGCGTCTACCCGCCAAAATGATGTTAAAAGTTTCTTTCTGCAATTCTTATATTGTTCCAGCCACACTAACGAGGAGATGAGATCTACAGGGAAGTTTGACTTCCTTCTCCATTTCAGTGAACTCATTTCACGTCAAAATGAGAGGTGAATTGTGAACTAAGTCAACATTGATTCATTCATACTTCGTTATTTTGGAGGGACGCTTCACCGATCATGATTGTGATAATGGAGAAACAGTTTCAAAACCGAAAAAAGAGTTTATCTCATAAGCATCATAATAAAATCTTCATAGGCATATAAAAACTGATAGATGACTTTGTATGCCAGCGCTCTCCACCCAAAGCAAGCCTTCAAAACAGTGTAAAATCAAAGTAAAGCTTGAACAGACAATGCTTGCATTGTTTTATTTATAAACGCTTTGAGTCATTGATTTCTTTTTGGTGGATTCTTTTACTTACCCCGCGGCAGCAAAATCTCATATTAACTTTCTTGTAAATTGCATATTTTATAATTTGACCGCGAACTTCAGAACAAATGCGTGGTAGCATAGCCATGCGACAGGTAACCCTTGTGAGACTGAGTGATAACATTATGAAATGTTTGGCTTTGGTAGCCTCAACTCTCAGTTGCATCGATCATAGAGCAATATTGATATGAAACCCGGCAAACATCAAAGGAGCAAAACAAAGATGCCAAGATATATTTTGAAAGTTGTTCCTTTGTTGGGTCACATGCAATCGTGAGTCTCGTAACCTAAAAGTTGCTTCTCAGGTTAGTTGTGTTTCGGTGCACGGTCAACGCCAAAAAAGAGAACAAAAAAAAAACATACAGCAAAGAACTTTCTCTTTTGCTCTTTTTTCCTCTTTGTTTTCATGACCATTTTCCGGTTCTGCTATCAACTATGAGGAATGAACTACTCTTCGATAAAGCGGCATAGCTCATGTTTCCTCGGCATTTTCAGATTTTCCAGACTTACCGACTCGTGTTTCTAGAACTTGACAGAATCATTGTTTCCTAAAAAATAATCGAATTAAGGATCACTTCACAAGTGATCTTATAGTATAGGCGTTTTTATGTAACAGTCTTTTGAGAAATACTATGAAAATTGTTGAATGGCATGACCGTATAGTCAGACTTTCATCAGTGGTTCTCGGAAAGTTGAACTCCTAGAAACCTCTGAAAAACTGAAGCGCCACAGACATATTTTTCCCCGAGTTTGAGCAGCATGTTGCCCCTTTTAAAACATTTTTCAACCTGCAAATGACCTCTTTGAATCAAGAATTTTCAAATGTATCAGTATGAAATCAAAAACTGCAAAGGGCCCATTACCCTCATACCCAGCATGGTCGTTCCCTTTGACCAGCAGTCGTCAAGCAAGCATGCGCAGTAAGGAACTAACACTCGACGAACGAGATTGTGTCTTGATTAGTCCACTGACGATATTCAAATGTGGCTGCTTACAGAAGCTACTCCTACACGTGGTATTTGCGTATTTTATCTAGAGTAACAGTTGTCTTCCTCGCAAACAGCAAAGAAAAGAAGATTTATTCGAACGGTGGTGAAATCAATTAGCTGAATTCAGCAAGTAAGTGAAAAACCATTGAGTGGTAGTCAAATTCCGCAAAATAGCACGTGGTGTCGTCTCCAGCAATCTTTTAGTAAAGAAATATCGGAGACGGTGTGCGCAAAACTTTACTACCTGTATTTCGTTGGGACCCAGTTTTTACTTACGACTGGCTTCGCAGGAATGCTAGATGTAGAAATCTGGAGTAATGTGCGAATTCCGCCGCATGCTTCCATACCTTATGGAAATATTTGTATTGGGGAGGATATCAGAACCACTTTGTAGACATTGTAGACTTTTGCTTTCGGGTCGGTTTATAAACCCTTAAACCCATGATTTTACAAACTCGTGTCGGCACTGCAATTCAACTCCAGCGCCGGTGAAATGTCCTATGGTGTACTGCTCGAGAGATTTGTTTGTTTGTCGGCATATATGAGAGGGCTTCCGACGAAGTTGAGACCAATAAAGTTTTGGGCATTGTCTAGCGTTCTTTCTGTTGAAAGCGCACAAGAGAAAGATTTTAGTCAACTTCCCTCATACGAGCCCGTTTCTTCAACAATGGTTAAGTTGGCTGTCGCTATATGACATTCGTTAAATTGATCTGCGATCAGTTATCCCATATGCATATTAATATCGACCAAATATTTCACCACAGTAATTCTAATGAATACGAATAAGCCATAGTGATTCTAATTCTACTGAAAACGAAACCGAACAAGCCCAGCTCCCAATACTATTCGGTCAGTCTGGGTCTTACTTTCAAATTTCATGAGATTTATAATATCTTGCACCTAAGCAATCAGCAGCTATCACAGAGTCTAAAGTTTGGAAAACAATGCACTCTGCGAAGGTTATTCTTTGCTTTAGCTTTTGGTGGAAAAGTTAATTAACTTGCAGATTTCGACGTATGCCCGCCAAAATGATGTTAAACTTTTTTTTCTGCAATTATTACAAATGTTTCAGCCACACTAACGAAGCGGTGAAATCTGCCGGAAAATTTGATTTTGTTCTCCATTTCAATATCATTTCAAATCAAAACGAGAAGTGAATTCTGAACTAAGCTAACACTGATTAATTCATGCTTTGTTATTTTTGGAGGGACGCTTCACCGATTTTGATTGTGATAATGGAGAAACAATTTCAAAAAAGAGTTTATCTCTAAAGCATCATATTGAATTCTTCATAGGCACATAAAAACTGATAGATAACTCTGTAAGCCGGCGATCTGCATTGGAGGCAAAGGTTCAAAACAGTGTATAGTTTAAAGTAAAGCTTGAACAGACAATGCTTGAATTGTTTTATTTTTAAACGCTTTGCGTCGGCGTTGATTTCTTTTTGGTAGGTTATTTGATTTACCCCTGAGGCAACGAAAACACATATTAACTTTCTTGTAAATTTGCATAATTTATAATTTGACGACGAACTTCAAAACAAGTGCTTGCGTGGTAGCACAGCCACGCAACAGGTAAACCCTTATGAGACTGAGTGATAACATTAAGGCCGGTACACACGAGGGAGCTTGCTCCTGAAACGCGCTCCAGAGACACGCTCCCGGGTAAGTACTCCAATGACCAGTACACACCAAAGACACGACGAGGTAGCTGAATGATGAAACAAACCGATTGGGGCATGGGAGCTAAAAAATAAACCAATTTGATTCACCAACTGGAGACACGTCATTTCACGGCAAGCAAATTTCACTACACATGAGGGAGCTTCCTCCTGAAACAGACTCGAGCAGCAGATTTGCCCCTGGAGCTTGCTCCCTCATATCAAAGCAATTTGATATGAGGGAGCAAAACTCGGGAGCAAAAGTTTTGTTGCGCAACATATTTTTTCGCTAGAAATCGTTGGTGCAGACGAGGGAGCTTTGCTCCAAGAGCGTGTTGCAGGAGCGTGTGTACCAGCCCTTACCAAGCCTCGACTCTCAGTGACATTGATCATAGAGCGAAATTGATCTGAAACCTAGCAAACATCAAAGGAGCAAAAGATGTTGAGATTAATCGATTGATCATTAAACTATCTATCCATCTATTTATTTTGGAAGTTGCTCCTTTGTTTCGGTTATACTCAATCATGAATCTCGTAACCGAAAAACTGCTACTCAAGTTAGTTGTGTTTTGTGCGCGGTCAAGGCTAAAAAATTGAACAGAAACATATAGCATAATATTTTTTCCTTTGGTTTCATGACCATTTTTCGGTTCCTATATGAGGAGAGGAGGCAGCGTGGTATAGGGCGCTGGATTCGTAATCTGGAGGTCCCTGCTATCTGGATTTGTTCTCGGTAGTCCCGAGTTCAACTCCTCGACCGCGTTGTGTAAAACTACTCTTCGAAAACAACGGGGTAGCTCATGTTCCCTCAGCATTTTCGATTTTCCCAGACTTCCACTCGTGTTTCTATAACTTGACAGAATTATTGTTTCGATCCTACGCAATAATCGAATTAAGAATCACCTTTAGAAGTCATCTTACAGTATAGGCGTTTTTATGCAAGTCTTTTGAGAAAGAGTGGGGAAATTGTTCAAAGGCATGAACGTAGCCAGACTTTTATCAGTGCTTCTAGGGAAGATGCATCCCTAGAAACCTTTGAAAAAATGAAGCGTCACAGAATTATTTTTCCTCGGGTTAGAACGGCATTGTACCCCTTTTAAAACATTTTGCTGCCTCCAAATGACCTGTTTGAATCAACAAGTTAAAAATATATAAGTGAAAGAAAATAAACTGGCATTCATATTTGTGCGAGATTTGATAGCTCAGAAAATAGCATGTTCTGTTTTAAAGTTTTACAATATGTTTTTATGACATAAAATTTAGTGGTGCGCCGAGTGGTAGCAAATCGATAAATACGTTACCCCACCCGAAGTGAAGATTGCTGCACTCACTTATTAACTAAATTTCTCAACACTCCGAGAGAAATGTCTTGTCTCCAAGCGGGCATGAAATATCATCTATGTATCCTCTACTAAGCCGTGGGATAACTCGATGGCAATTCCGTTTTTTGGTGTACTTTTATATGCCACCTCCTCCTTGATTTTACAAATAAAGCCGATAGCCTCAACTATAGAGCAACTGCAGACGTTTTATTGTTCACTACAATGCCCAGACCTTTTTACCAAAATTCATATTTGCAGCAATTGAAGAGCAGCGTCAGATACATAAGAATAATATATACAGTGCAGTTTTAAGAGAGTTTCATTATTTACCAACTCACCACTCGAACTTAATCTGCAGCATTTGAAGGATTTTTTGGTTAATTCTCATAATTAGGGAAAACTGGTGGCTCGTAAATAATTTGCATTTCCCTTAAAAAGAAAATGCTTTGGTGAATTTAATTTTCCGTGTTTGTCTTCAACCCTGAGACGTGCAAGCAGGGTGGATGCCCCCACCCTTCAAGGTTTTCTTGTAAAGCACGTTGCTCTACAAGATGATATCTTCTTTGTGATGGTGGTCACCTTGCATACGATTGACGCTCCTGAAATTTGAATTGGTAAATCAAGATTCAGACGGGCAAAAACTGTACTATCCTAATTTTTGTTAAACAGAAAAGGCTTTGCAGTCCATGCCAGATTGTAAAAAGTGACAAATATTAAACATTTTGTGTTTCCAAGCTTTTAACTTTTCGCCAAAAATAACTCACCCGTGTCAGGCAACTCGCTCGTTGTTCGTCAAGTGTCGCCAGGTAGGAAAATAGTTGCCTTATTTTGAACAAAATATGCTGCCCCTCAACATAATAAACCCGTTATTCTTGATCGGGTTAAGTATTAGAAGAAGCCAAAGTAACTTTAGCAATGTCTTATTTTTTTTGTACATGTTAGCTGCGAAGAAAAATGCCATTATCATGCTGTTTCGGTAGGACAGTTCTGTTTGGACTGCTGCTCATACTGCAGGCTCGTTCGCCGTACGCTAGGAAGTCTTCTGATGTCGTTAAGTTCCGCCATCTTTATATTTCCTCACACAATCAGGAAATAGTGTGAATGCAGTGGAAATTGATACAAACTAATAATAATTCTTATTGTAAACTCACACGTTTGTCTGTGGGGATGTTTTTCAATAAAGATCTTTACTTACTTACTTACTAATGAGAAAAAGTAGTTGTTGACATTTCGGTTCATGCAAAAAAGCCGAAAACAGAATAAGTTTTGATTTCTTTAAGGGGATATGGTACCCTTAAATATGGCGATGTTCATGAAAAATTCAGTTTCTTGGAAGCACAAGAATTAAGACCCTTGATGACTTGTCAAAAACATTTTGAAACGATCTTACCGAATTTTATTCTAGATGGGTGTGAAATTTAAGGAAAGTACCAATGGTATAAGTTTCTTCACCTAGCAACAAGTAACCATAGCAACGACTGTTTTAACCTGACAACGTGACCAAAATAGATTAGTTTTAACATACATGAACAAAACTATTTAGAAAACAGCTTTTCAGACATGCCCAACTCGATTGGTATAGTTGTGAAAAGCTTTGCCTCGAATTACCATCATAGGCTCATTTATTTCCCATATGAAAAGGAATATTTCCCACAACTGTGGTAACTTTCTACAAAATGGAACAACTATTGAACCCCTCCCCCGAGATGCAATCTGCATCCCCCCCTTTGCTATTTTTGGCTTGTTAAATGCCTAATACCTCGTGTAAGAAACTTCAAGTGCACTTTCGCAAATGTTTACTGTTGTATTGACTGACTTCGCACCAACATTTCTACTTTGCAAGATTTTAAGTCGAACTCTTGAAACTCGGGCTAATAAAAGTGATTTGCATATTCAGTCGCGTGTAACAAGAATTTAGAATTCATTATCGACCGTGATTACGAAATCACCTCGACTAGGTGAGGTGGGAAAAAATAGGTCGGGTGACTTTGGTTTTAAAAGGAACAATTTATCATGTAACGATATTCGAAGTCACATCGTCAACTGTAGCAAGCGCGAAACATCAAGATAGCTAATCAAAGGGATCTAAACACGCAGGAACACAAATTTTGACTGATTCGCTCTGTGGATGAAGGTGCTACTAGTTTGAAGATCAGCCTACCAGGGATCAACGTTGATCCCTGGTAGGCTGATCTTCAAACTAGTAGCACCTTCATCCACAGAGCGAATCAGTCAAAATTTGTGTTCCTGCGTGTTTAGATCCCTTTGATTAGCTATCTTGATGTTTCGCGCTTGCTACAGTTGACGATGTGACTTCGAATATCGTTACATGATAAATTGTTCCTTTTAAAACCAAAGTCACCCGACCTATTTTTTCCCACCTCACCTAGTCGAGGTGATTTCGTAATCACGGTCGATAATGAATTCTAAATTCTTGTTACACGCGACTGAATATGCAAATCACTTTTATTAGCCCGAGTTTCAAGAGTTCGACTTAAAATCTTGCAAAGTAGAAATGTTGGTGCGAAGTCAGTCAATACAACAGTAAACATTTGCGAAAGTGCACTTGAAGTTTCTTACACGAGGTATTAGGCATTTAACAAGCCAAAAATAGCAAAGGGGGGGATGCAGATTGCATCTCGGGGGAGGGGTTCAATAGTTGTTCCATTTTGTAGAAAGTTACCACAGTTGTGGGAAATATTCCTTTTCATATGGGAAATAAATGAGCCTATGATGGTAATTCGAGGCAAAGCTTTTCACAACTATACCAATCGAGTTGGGCATGTCTGAAAAGCTGTTTTCTAAATAGTTTTGTTCATGTATGTTAAAACTAATCTATTTTGGTCACGTTGTCAGGTTAAAACAGTCGTTGCTATGGTTACTTGTTGCTAGGTGAAGAAACTTATACCATTGGTACTTTCCTTAAATTTCACACCCATCTAGAATAAAATTCGGTAAGATCGTTTCAAAATGTTTTTGACAAGTCATCAAGGGTCTTAATTCTTGTGCTTCCAAGAAACTGAATTTTTCATGAACATCGCCATATTTAAGGGTACCATATCCCCTTAAAGAAATCAAAACTTATTCTGTTTTCGGCTTTTTTGCATGAACCGAAATGTCAACAACTACTTTTTCTCATTAGTAAGTAAGTAAGTAAAGATCTTTATTGAAAAACATCCCCACAGACAAACGTGTGAGTTTACAATAAGAATTATTATTAGTTTGTATCAATTTCCACTGCATTCACACTATTTCCTGATTGTGTGAGGAAATATAAAGATGGCGGAACTTAACGACATCAGAAGACTTCCTAGCGTACGGCGAACGAGCCTGCAGTATGAGCAGCAGTCCAAACAGAACTGTCCTACCGAAACAGCATGATAATGGCATTTTTCTTCGCAGCTAACATGTACAAAAAAAATAAGACATTGCTAAAGTTACTTTGGCTTCTTCTAATACTTAACCCGATCAAGAATAACGGGTTTATTATGTTGAGGGGCAGCATATTTTGTTCAAAATAAGGCAACTATTTTCCTACCTGGCGACACTTGACGAACAACGAGCGAGTTGCCTGACACGGGTGAGTTATTTTTGGCGAAAAGTTAAAAGCTTGGAAACACAAAATGTTTAATATTTGTCACTTTTTACAATCTGGCATGGACTGCAAAGCCTTTTCTGTTTAACAAAAATTAGGATAGTACAGTTTTTGCCCGTCTGAATCTTGATTTACCAATTCAAATTTCAGGAGCGTCAATCGTATGCAAGGTGACCACCATCACAAAGAAGATATCATCTTGTAGAGCAACGTGCTTTACAAGAAAACCTTGAAGGGTGGGGGCATCCACCCTGCTTGCACGTCTCAGGGTTGAAGACAAACACGGAAAATTAAATTCACCAAAGCATTTTCTTTTTAAGGGAAATGCAAATTATTTACGAGCCACCAGTTTTCCCTAATTATGAGAATTAACCAAAAAATCCTTCAAATGCTGCAGATTAAGTTCGAGTGGTGAGTTGGTAAATAATGAAACTCTCTTAAAACTGCACTGTATATATTATTCTTATGTATCTGACGCTGCTCTTCAATTGCTGCAAATATGAATTTTGGTAAAAAGGTCTGGGCATTGTAGTGAACAATAAAACGTCTGCAGTTGCTCTATAGTTGAGGCTATCGGCTTTATTTGTAAAATCAAGGAGGAGGTGGCATATAAAAGTACACCAAAAAACGGAATTGCCATCGAGTTATCCCACGGCTTAGTAGAGGATACATAGATGATATTTCATGCCCGCTTGGAGACAAGACATTTCTCTCGGAGTGTTGAGAAATTTAGTTAATAAGTGAGTGCAGCAATCTTCACTTCGGGTGGGGTAACGTATTTATCGATTTGCTACCACTCGGCGCACCACTAAATTTTATGTCATAAAAACATATTGTAAAACTTTAAAACAGAACATGCTATTTTCTGAGCTATCAAATCTCGCACAAATATGAATGCCAGTTTATTTTCTTTCACTTATATATTTTTAACTTGTTGATTCAAACAGGTCATTTGGAGGCAGCAAAATGTTTTAAAAGGGGTACAATGCCGTTCTAACCCGAGGAAAAATAATTCTGTGACGCTTCATTTTTTCAAAGGTTTCTAGGGATGCATCTTCCCTAGAAGCACTGATAAAAGTCTGGCTACGTTCATGCCTTTGAACAATTTCCCCACTCTTTCTCAAAAGACTTGCATAAAAACGCCTATACTGTAAGATGACTTCTAAAGGTGATTCTTAATTCGATTATTGCGTAGGATCGAAACAATAATTCTGTCAAGTTATAGAAACACGAGTGGAAGTCTGGGAAAATCGAAAATGCTGAGGGAACATGAGCTACCCCGTTGTTTTCGAAGAGTAGTTTTACACAACGCGGTCGAGGAGTTGAACTCGGGACTACCGAGAACAAATCCAGATAGCAGGGACCTCCAGATTACGAATCCAGCGCCCTATACCACGCTGCCTCCTCTCCTCATATAGGAACCGAAAAATGGTCATGAAACCAAAGGAAAAAATATTATGCTATATGTTTCTGTTCAATTTTTTAGCCTTGACCGCGCACAAAACACAACTAACTTGAGTAGCAGTTTTTCGGTTACGAGATTCATGATTGAGTATAACCGAAACAAAGGAGCAACTTCCAAAATAAATAGATGGATAGATAGTTTAATGATCAATCGATTAATCTCAACATCTTTTGCTCCTTTGATGTTTGCTAGGTTTCAGATCAATTTCGCTCTATGATCAATGTCACTGAGAGTCGAGGCTTGGTAAGGGCTGGTACACACGCTCCTGCAACACGCTCTTGGAGCAAAGCTCCCTCGTCTGCACCAACGATTTCTAGCGAAAAAATATGTTGCGCAACAAAACTTTTGCTCCCGAGTTTTGCTCCCTCATATCAAATTGCTTTGATATGAGGGAGCAAGCTCCAGGGGCAAATCTGCTGCTCGAGTCTGTTTCAGGAGGAAGCTCCCTCATGTGTAGTGAAATTTGCTTGCCGTGAAATGACGTGTCTCCAGTTGGTGAATCAAATTGGTTTATTTTTTAGCTCCCATGCCCCAATCGGTTTGTTTCATCATTCAGCTACCTCGTCGTGTCTTTGGTGTGTACTGGTCATTGGAGTACTTACCCGGGAGCGTGTCTCTGGAGCGCGTTTCAGGAGCAAGCTCCCTCGTGTGTACCGGCCTTAATGTTATCACTCAGTCTCATAAGGGTTTACCTGTTGCGTGGCTGTGCTACCACGCAAGCACTTGTTTTGAAGTTCGTCGTCAAATTATAAATTATGCAAATTTACAAGAAAGTTAATATGTGTTTTCGTTGCCTCAGGGGTAAATCAAATAACCTACCAAAAAGAAATCAACGCCGACGCAAAGCGTTTAAAAATAAAACAATTCAAGCATTGTCTGTTCAAGCTTTACTTTAAACTATACACTGTTTTGAACCTTTGCCTCCAATGCAGATCGCCGGCTTACAGAGTTATCTATCAGTTTTTATGTGCCTATGAAGAATTCAATATGATGCTTTAGAGATAAACTCTTTTTTGAAATTGTTTCTCCATTATCACAATCAAAATCGGTGAAGCGTCCCTCCAAAAATAACAAAGCATGAATTAATCAGTGTTAGCTTAGTTCAGAATTCACTTCTCGTTTTGATTTGAAATGATATTGAAATGGAGAACAAAATCAAATTTTCCGGCAGATTTCACCGCTTCGTTAGTGTGGCTGAAACATTTGTAATAATTGCAGAAAAAAAAGTTTAACATCATTTTGGCGGGCATACGTCGAAATCTGCAAGTTAATTAACTTTTCCACCAAAAGCTAAAGCAAAGAATAACCTTCGCAGAGTGCATTGTTTTCCAAACTTTAGACTCTGTGATAGCTGCTGATTGCTTAGGTGCAAGATATTATAAATCTCATGAAATTTGAAAGTAAGACCCAGACTGACCGAATAGTATTGGGAGCTGGGCTTGTTCGGTTTCGTTTTCAGTAGAATTAGAATCACTATGGCTTATTCGTATTCATTAGAATTACTGTGGTGAAATATTTGGTCGATATTAATATGCATATGGGATAACTGATCGCAGATCAATTTAACGAATGTCATATAGCGACAGCCAACTTAACCATTGTTGAAGAAACGGGCTCGTATGAGGGAAGTTGACTAAAATCTTTCTCTTGTGCGCTTTCAACAGAAAGAACGCTAGACAATGCCCAAAACTTTATTGGTCTCAACTTCGTCGGAAGCCCTCTCATATATGCCGACAAACAAACAAATCTCTCGAGCAGTACACCATAGGACATTTCACCGGCGCTGGAGTTGAATTGCAGTGCCGACACGAGTTTGTAAAATCATGGGTTTAAGGGTTTATAAACCGACCCGAAAGCAAAAGTCTACAATGTCTACAAAGTGGTTCTGATATCCTCCCCAATACAAATATTTCCATAAGGTATGGAAGCATGCGGCGGAATTCGCACATTACTCCAGATTTCTACATCTAGCATTCCTGCGAAGCCAGTCGTAAGTAAAAACTGGGTCCCAACGAAATACAGGTAGTAAAGTTTTGCGCACACCGTCTCCGATATTTCTTTACTAAAAGATTGCTGGAGACGACACCACGTGCTATTTTGCGGAATTTGACTACCACTCAATGGTTTTTCACTTACTTGCTGAATTCAGCTAATTGATTTCACCACCGTTCGAATAAATCTTCTTTTCTTTGCTGTTTGCGAGGAAGACAACTGTTACTCTAGATAAAATACGCAAATACCACGTGTAGGAGTAGCTTCTGTAAGCAGCCACATTTGAATATCGTCAGTGGACTAATCAAGACACAATCTCGTTCGTCGAGTGTTAGTTCCTTACTGCGCATGCTTGCTTGACGACTGCTGGTCAAAGGGAACGACCATGCTGGGTATGAGGGTAATGGGCCCTTTGCAGTTTTTGATTTCATACTGATACATTTGAAAATTCTTGATTCAAAGAGGTCATTTGCAGGTTGAAAAATGTTTTAAAAGGGGCAACATGCTGCTCAAACTCGGGGAAAAATATGTCTGTGGCGCTTCAGTTTTTCAGAGGTTTCTAGGAGTTCAACTTTCCGAGAACCACTGATGAAAGTCTGACTATACGGTCATGCCATTCAACAATTTTCATAGTATTTCTCAAAAGACTGTTACATAAAAACGCCTATACTATAAGATCACTTGTGAAGTGATCCTTAATTCGATTATTTTTTAGGAAACAATGATTCTGTCAAGTTCTAGAAACACGAGTCGGTAAGTCTGGAAAATCTGAAAATGCCGAGGAAACATGAGCTATGCCGCTTTATCGAAGAGTAGTTCATTCCTCATAGTTGATAGCAGAACCGGAAAATGGTCATGAAAACAAAGAGGAAAAAAGAGCAAAAGAGAAAGTTCTTTGCTGTATGTTTTTTTTTTGTTCTCTTTTTTGGCGTTGACCGTGCACCGAAACACAACTAACCTGAGAAGCAACTTTTAGGTTACGAGACTCACGATTGCATGTGACCCAACAAAGGAACAACTTTCAAAATATATCTTGGCATCTTTGTTTTGCTCCTTTGATGTTTGCCGGGTTTCATATCAATATTGCTCTATGATCGATGCAACTGAGAGTTGAGGCTACCAAAGCCAAACATTTCATAATGTTATCACTCAGTCTCACAAGGGTTACCTGTCGCATGGCTATGCTACCACGCATTTGTTCTGAAGTTCGCGGTCAAATTATAAAATATGCAATTTACAAGAAAGTTAATATGAGATTTTGCTGCCGCGGGGTAAGTAAAAGAATCCACCAAAAAGAAATCAATGACTCAAAGCGTTTATAAATAAAACAATGCAAGCATTGTCTGTTCAAGCTTTACTTTGATTTTACACTGTTTTGAAGGCTTGCTTTGGGTGGAGAGCGCTGGCATACAAAGTCATCTATCAGTTTTTATATGCCTATGAAGATTTTATTATGATGCTTATGAGATAAACTCTTTTTTCGGTTTTGAAACTGTTTCTCCATTATCACAATCATGATCGGTGAAGCGTCCCTCCAAAATAACGAAGTATGAATGAATCAATGTTGACTTAGTTCACAATTCACCTCTCATTTTGACGTGAAATGAGTTCACTGAAATGGAGAAGGAAGTCAAACTTCCCTGTAGATCTCATCTCCTCGTTAGTGTGGCTGGAACAATATAAGAATTGCAGAAAGAAACTTTTAACATCATTTTGGCGGGTAGACGCAGAAATATATTTGCATGTCAATTAACTCTTGCGCCAAAAGCTTGAGCCAAGAATATAATTTTCACAGCGTGGGTTGTTTTCCAAACTCTAGACTCCCTTGATAGCTGCTAATTGCTTGGATGCAAGGAATTATAAATCTCATGAAATTCGAAACTAAGACCCAAACTGACTGAACATTACTAGGACTTTGGCTTATTCATGTTCGTTTTCAATGGAATTAGAATCTCTGTGAGATATTTGGTCGATATTAAAATACATATGGAGTTAAATGATCGCAGATCAACGTAACGAATGTCATATAGCGACTGTCAACTTCAGCATCGTTAAAGAAACGGGCCCGTGTGAGGGAAGTTGACTAAAATCTTTCTCTTGTACGCTTGCGACGGAAAGAAAGCTAGACAGTGCTCAAAACTACATTAGGTCTCAACATAAGCGGAAGCCCTCTACTATATGCAGACAAACAAACAAATCTCTCGATCAGTACACCATAAGACACTTCACCGACGTTGGAGTTGAATTGCAGTGCCGTTACGAGCTTCTAAAATCATGCGTTAAGTGTTTATAAACCGATCCAAAAGCAAAAGGTCACAAATGTATTCAAAATGGCTCCGATGTCTTCGCCATAACAAATACTTCTATAATATAGAAACAAATGTGGCGGAATTCGTACATTACATCTAGCATGCCCATGTAGCCGGTCGTAAGTAAAATCTGGGTCCAAACGGAATACAGGTAGTAGCATTTTGTGGACACCGCCTCCGATTTGGCTTACGAAGAAATTGCTGAAGACGACACCACGTGTATTTGTAGCGGAATTTGACTATCAGTTAATGGTTTTTCACTTACCCACAAAAGGCTAACTGATTTCACCAATGTCAAAATGAATCTCCCACTGTCGCTGTTTGAAAGGAAGACAACTTTACTCTCGGTAAATACGCGAATACCACGTGTAGGAGAAGCTTCGCTAAGTAGATAGTGATACTTGAAAATTACGTCAGTGGACGAATTAAGACAAGGATAGCACGCTCATGCGCAGTTTCCTATCAGGCAAAGTCACGCGATCAAACTTGTCACCAGTAGCATGCGTAGCAAGCGTTCCTGTACGAGGCGAACAAAATTCGGGCCACCCGAAGCAGTTTATCGCATTCGGGTCGCACGAAAAATGGGGCGAGAGCAAAAAGGTGGAAGAAAGGGGATGGGGGAAGGGAATTAAGAAGGGATCGCTTGCCCGCAAACCCCCTGATTTTGAAAAACCCGTTCGCCCACGAACGGAGCTCCTGATTGGTGCAGTTTGCTCATCTTGATTGACAAGTGTATGAATTTCGCTTGAATGGTTCCAGTAATTACTCGTGTGTGATCATGACTTGCACAATGTCATGAGGAAGGTTTGTGAACTTGTGCTAGCCTTAGCGAAGATCTATTAGACTTGACGTGGATGGCACGTATTCGAATCTACTCAGAGGACGCCACCTTTTAGAGGATAAAAATTTTGTGGCTCTATTACCCGCTGGATTCAGCGAAAGCTTTTAAGATCTTTCAGCTGTTTTTATCATTGTCGATCGTGCGCGAAGATCAAACAGGAAGCAGCGGACTTTGATAATCTTACACTGTATATGGCAACCTCGCTTAACTTTAGTGAGCCATTTTTCGTATGCAGAAAACGAAAGACCGAATTTAAGAAGCCGACGACTGGTTGTTGTTTTCCCTGCGAAAGCGAATTTACACGCGCTGGCAATTTTCAAACAAACGATTCCGATTTCGCGCTGGCAATATTCAAGCAAAGGATTCCGATTCCCGGTTGGTTCTTTAATTTAATGTTTAAATTCTTTTTTTTAGCAGCAATAGGTTGAAGTGAGCGTCAAGTTAATGAACGGTTAAAACACAGGAAAAGCTGGTTTCACGAGAAACATTTCTTCCCCCCCCCCCACCCCTTTCCTTCCACCTTTTTGCTCTCATCCCATTTTTCGCGCGGCCTGAATGCGAAGAACTCCTTCGCGTGGCCCGAATTTCGTTTGCTTCGTACGGGAACGCTTGCTACGCAGGCTTCGTCACCAGGGATTCAAATGACGGCCAAGCTTGGGCCTGTTTGCAAGCTCAGAATGAGTTAAGTACAGCTTCACACGTTCTGTTCAACAATATTCGCAACAGGGCTTTAATGTTAAGGTAATTCCCTTGAAATTGCTCTACTATCAATTTGTTTTTGAAACTTAGCGTAATTAACATTTATGATATGAACATTAAAAAAATGCAATAAAAATAATGGGGTCACCGTGCTTGTTTACGCGGCCTTAAAAATGGGGTATTTTTTCTGGATGTGCGTAAAAATTCGAATTATCTTCATGCAGAATTTAGTCTCGGTTACTTGGGAGACGCAAAGTTTTACCTTCAAAGCAAGGCTTTATTTATTGAAATAAGCAGTATTGCTTCATTCAAGCTGTTTTGAGGAATATTGCACTTTTTCGGACAGTTCCGTAGTCAACTTGAAGTCCTCGCCTTGGCCAAAATACACCCAGCTGGGAACTGTTTTCCAAAAAAAATCGTGTTCCACTATCAAACTTTTTTTCTTCTTCAAATATGTTCTTTTTAAGACTGTTCTTGGCAAATACCTGAAAAAAAAATTGGGGGTCACCGTGCTCGTTTAAGAGAAAAGGAAAATTTATTTCGCCATCGAGCTTAGTTTGAGGGAGATTTCTCAAGTTTTGTACGTGCACGCGCCTATGTGCGCGCGCTAATGACGCGAAAATCGTACGCAGTAGGGATGCGCAATGCAATACTAAAAAATTACCTTAAGTTCTTTTTGTTGCAGAGGAACAAGTCAGTTTACCCTCACCGACAAATGCTAGTAACCTCCTGCTTCCTGTAAGTAAAAGAGATTTCATCTTATTGAAATGAAAAATTTCAGGTTAAGGGTAAGTCAAAGGAACTGTATCTTAAAATACCTGTGGAATTTTATAAATTATTCTACGATCTACTAAGTGAGAATCTTCTGGCATGCTTAAACGAGGCCTATGAGGGAAATGAATTTACCATCTCACAAAGAAGGGGAATTATCACCCTATTAC
>Ga0126343_10000228_pt1 | contig 19229 bp, 16 predicted proteins | sample Cyp2metagenome_FD_92531 | JGI IMG/M metagenome (GOLD analysis project Ga0126343, IMG submission 92531) | Coral microbial communities from Lord Howe Island, Old Settlement Bay, Australia - Cyphastrea 2 metagenome | ecosystem: Host-associated > Invertebrates > Cnidaria > Coral ...
ATGTGATAATACTCTTGAGAATTCTTGCTTTCAAATTTTCAAATAGTCACATGTATATGAATAAATTATTTTAAGATGGACAAAGGAACAATTCCCTAGCGAATAACACGTGGTCTGAAATGGAAAACAAACTGCCCAAGCTAAAGAGGTCTATTGGCATTGTCGCGTATGCTTTTACGCTTTTGTGGGACAACCTTTATCGAAACAGCTGTATATAATAATAATCGGATAAACATCTTCAGTGTACAAATTTGACTGTGGTTTTCTTCAACATCGAACGCACAGATATTTAGTGGAAACTCTGGATTGAAGTCCCCGATTGATGTCATGCAAAGCTTGCTATGTGCTCTAGGCAGCAGTTTGGTGTGCATTGTTGTATGTAGAGTTGGTTGTTTTGTCGCCTTTTTCTTTATTGATGTTGACGTTTAGTTTGGCCTTAAGATGCCCAAAAATATGTAAGTTGGAGATCATGTGTATTATTTTCCTTTTGTTGTTCAATATTTGTTTTGGTCCGAGTCGCTAGCACTATATATTGTAATTTTCAGCTGTACTGAACCGACAGGAGGACGAGTAACAGAATAAATGGATAAACATCTTCAGTGTACAAATTTGTCTGTGGTTTTCTTCAACAGCTTCTTTTGTTTGACCAGACAAGGTCTTTAACTTCACGACAGACGAATCTTGCAATTATCGGTCAATTTGTCCCAGGTAGGACTTTGCCCATACGATGAACTGCGTGAAATCTGATGTTGTCGGTGTTTATGTCGAGATCATTCCGTACAATGCTCAAAATAAGTTCTTTGCAGTTCTCAACTTCGCGTTCAAGAATGTTCATAAACTTTGAATTTTCCCTGCTGGTGTAGTTCTCCTGGGCCGTATTCTTCTCCCTTTCTTTCGCCAATAGGCCTTTTAGTGAGGCCAGTTGTGATTTCATTTTGTCAAGTTCGTTTTGCTGGCATTCCTTTATTTCTTTCTGTGCTTTAAGCTCTTCTTTGTTGTCATCAATATGTGACCAAACCTCCTCTAGCGACTTCTCTATTTCAGTAAAATGTCTTCTTCATGCCTTTAATTTCATCCTCGATTTCTTGTCTAAAACTATCCATGTTTATCTTAATTTCTTGCAGCCTGTTTTCTAGTCTTTCCAAGGCCTTCTATTAAGCCAAATAGCTGGGAAATCTTGTCCGTCTCCCGCACTCCTTCCAAACTGTTCATTCTTGCTTTCTTGATCATATCAGTTGACTGCAGACTTGTCGGGAAAGATCTTTCGGTTCTCTTCTTCCCACTCTTCTTTCGGCTCTAAAGCAGCGTACGCTTGAGTCCTCACCAGTTTTAAACCTTTTTGTCTTCCAAAGGTGGAAAAAAACCTAAAAACTTTCTTCAGGGTAGAAAAATGTGGCCGCCTGGCATGATGCTCGACCCAATATCCAAACTCCGCATTGTAGCAAATAAAAAATTCTTGCCACAGAGAGCAATGGTGGCCTCACGGTTAGTGCGTTTGACTCTGGATCGAGCGGTCCAGGTTAGATCCCTGGCCGGGGACATTGTGTTGTGTTCTTGGCAAGACACTTAACTCTCACAGTGCCTCTCTCCACCCAGTAGTATAAATGGGTACCGGCGAATTTAATGCTGGGGGGTAACCCTGCGATGGACTGGCATCCCATCCAGGGGGAAGTGGAAATACTCCTAGTCGCTTCATGCTACAGAAACCGGAGATAATCGCCAGCCTGATGGACCACTTGCCCCAAATGCAGACTTTACCTTACAGAAAGCAACATGTTCAAACGCAGATAAGAGAGGCAGTTGAGATCACATCACGTAAGCGCTCTTTGAACAGAAGCAATGGCTTCAAATTAGCCAGTATCTATGACACTATCTTAGACCCCTTGGGACTGTAATGAACATATAACCCTTAACATTCTAGTTTGTACTTTGGCTGATGAAGTTGGGCAGGACCGAACAGAATATCCCACTTTTAAGATTTTAAATTGCGCTCTGAGTACAGAAATTATTCTTTTTATTGTTTTTAAAATCATGATTCCAGAGCAGGAGAACAGTACTTTTGATTCTTGATTCTTTTTTCACAGGTACTTTCTGGCCATGAGGGACCCATTTCAGAGCTGGCATTCAGTCCAACTCAACCACTGTTGACATCAGGATCCTGGGACAAAACTGTCAGGTTGTGGAACATGTATGATAGCAAAGTGTCGTGGGAAACCCTTAATTTAGGATCTGACGGTTAGTACCATTATAGTGATGACAGCTTTTTTTTATTAATTTTAATAGACAATTCTAAAGACTGTAAGGAGGCCTGAAAAAATTTCAGATATCCTACTGTAACAAGTGAAGTCATAATTATTGTACTGACATTGTTGGGAATAGAACAACTAGAAGTGTAGTCGTACGGAATTTAATCGTTAGTTTGGGAATGATTAGACAGTCAATATTTCCAGAGAATGGACAAATTAGAAGTCAAATCATTGATGGTGTCAACAGAGTTCTTGAGATGTTTTCTGATGGCAGAGATCTGATGCTCTTGACTGCTGGTTGGCTAACATACTCGGCATTGAAGCTAACAAAGCAGTTAATCCTCCACTTGATTCATAGTTACCACCATTACCACCATTGCACTGACTTAATTTGTAATTATGTGAAACTCCAAAGCCTCAGTAACAGAAAATAATGATTCTTATTATTTCTCCCAGCTACTGTGCACACTGTGACTGGTCAATTCAGTGGGATGTATTCTACTGTGCAGCCCACTATGTCGCCAAAATTTTACATGATTTATCGTTTAATGTTCTTAACTTTTGTAGCAAGTAAAAGTTTAAATCTTTTTTGTACTTTTAATCATGTATTCAAACATGCTAAGTAATTAAGGTGGCTCATAACAGTTTCTAGTACTTTCCAAGAGGTAGATTTTGATGTGTCATTATTACCACTCATTATCACTTGATGCTACAATCATGGTATCAAAAAACTGCCCACCGGTGAAAAAAATTCTGCACATGGGATTCAGAGCCACCTTAAATTTTCGAACATTTAATGTGGCTCTGAACCCCATGTACAGATTTTTTTAAACTTTGCCAAAAGTTGCATCTGATCCTGCTTATCAAAATTCGATATTAAGAAAAAATTTCACCTTGCCGTTTTTGAAATATAAGCGCTTAAAGCTAAATTTAAGGGTGTTTTTAGCAGGTCATAGTGTTGCTATGGTAACCTACGGTGTCACGAAAATGATACCAACATGTTCACCGGTGATTGGGCAGTTTTTTGATACCATGATTGTAGCATCAAGTGATAACGAGGGGTAATAATGACACATCAAAATCTACGTCTTGGAAAGCACTAGGAACTGCTTTGAGCCACCTTAACAACAATTTCAAATTGACTACTTCTGCTTTAGACGTGTGCCAGAAATTTGAAACTGTTCTGCGTGAATAGAAATTGTTGCCGAACCCTTCAGGCCCGCCCTCAGTACAGACAATTGAACTGAACTGAACTGAACTGATACTTGTTGAGCAACCAAGAGCAAGACGACGTAGGCTAAGATCATTTATAAAACAAGACCAAAAACAGACAACTCCTGGTAAAACTAATCCTACTTATATAGGTTTTAAGCTGTGATCTAGAATGTTCCATGTTATGGACTATTTTTAGTAACTTACCCACCACATTGATCATGTCTATTTTTAACATATTGGAACTCTCTAGTAATAATGACTCAGCTGCTTCCAGAAACTTCTATACAGAACACTCTGGAATGGCCTAGACTACCAAAAGAATATTTCAGGGGCAATATCAATATTTTACTCTTCTGAACACCATTCTCCAGTAAAAGTGGTATATACCACTTGATTAAAATAGGTATACCTATCGATAGAGTGCCAACGAGCAAATAATTTGTGCTATTATAAGCGTTCTCTTCTGATGCTGCCAACATTACCGAGACAAATTTATTACTCTTTTACCGGCGGATAACATGACACCCCTTGGAGGGCAAGGCTGCTTTCATTCGTCTCGCAATCCAGTAGGATTGTCTATTGTCCGTCAGTTCCCTGAATAGTTGTTAAAGATCAAGAGTTTTGCAACGTATCGCTGCCCGGTCGAACTTTCAGTTCGATATGATGAGTGAACGTCAAAGTGAATGTGAACACGCGAGTTTGATTGATGAACACACTCGTTTAATTCTACGGCAAACAGGTTCGATTTGTGTTTTGATTTTAACACTGGATTTGCTCCAATAGTTCAATGGTTCGACTGATAAACACTCATTCAGTTCTGTTCGGAAATGTTACCCGACTGAACGTTCAGTTCGATGTGCTAGATTTGAACACCGGACTTGCTCAAGTGGTTAAAACGCTGCCCGATGGAACTTTCAGTTTGATATGGGTAAACAGAGACGGAATACGTACACTGTTTCAATTTGTGAACACGCTTGTTCAATTCTGTGGTGAACACGCTTGTTCGTTTTCGTGTCGATTTTGTGTCTTGGACACTGGATTTGCTCTTGTCTAACATTCAGTGTCTCTCAATATTCTAGTCCGCTAGTTCGATATGTTCTAAGACTATGAAATTGTTCACAGTTGAATAAAGACAACAGCAAAGAAAACACTCGCCTTCCACAATGACCTTTCCACATCAAACACAAACCAAACACGAACTATCCGAACAAGTCTAGATGTAAGGCGCCTCCTGATTGGCTAAAAATACAATGACTCGAATAGTCCCGTCCTTGCAATTGGCTAAAACCGGGGACTACATTCTTGCATCTTACACTTACACTTTCGGCCACGGATCGACAATGTTTTTGCATACAGCATTCTTCGCGCGGCACTATTCTCTGCCGCCTCGCCAGCTCTTCGCTCGGCTGGCTCATTGGCAATTATGCATGAAGGCTTACAACATGCACAAGACGATGAATACTTGTTGGCCAGTATGGCGTTTTAAGGCCACCGGGTTCCGAGCTACAGCACGTCACATCGATTCTGTTTCCACTTTTCTTCTCCTCTTTTTTCTTCTCTTCTCTTTTCTTGTCCTCCTCCACGCTTATCGGTTGCCGAATGACAACTTGCACATGCTGAACTGTCAACAGCATGATGAAATTATGCCATAAAATAATGCATTAAAAAACAGTCATTTATATTGGAATTATTTTAGTAAAGAATGTTGCCTCATTGTGTGGCCATGGAAATCTGTGAAACAGGATCCCAGTTCTCCATCGAGTCTGGGAGGGCTGTTTTTTCCAATATGGTTGCACTTTTACTTCATGTGTATTGCCATCTTGAAGACTTAATTCAGTTCCTGATCGGCTGGAAATTTGTGGCAGCCATCTTGGATGAAATGCGGCTCTCTGATTGATTGAGAACTGTCACATGTGCTCTATGTTCCTCTCTGATTGGTTTATATCCTATACTACTTGTAACTTACAGTGTAGACCACGAGCTTGGTTAGTAAGAGGTATTGGGAGTAAACTATCTCAAAGATCTTTTCTATGGACTTAATACCCACGGCAGGACGGTTATTTAAAAACTGTTTACCATCACCATAACTCAATGTTGAGTTGAATCAAAATTTTCACACCATCTATGCCACTGTTGAGTTGCATAGGCCCAAATGATTAATGAACACTTTCCAAGATCAACAAGAGAAACGGAAATTTTAACACTTACCGGTATATTTATCTGAATTAAATGAAATAACAGTTGTAAGCTGCACTTTCCCAGATCAACAAGAAAATCGGAAATTTTAACAACATTTAAGTGAGTTATATCAAAATAACAGTTACGAGCTGCTCTTAACACTTTCCCTGATGGATAAATTAGCCAGAAGTCGGCACTATTTCATTTAACATTTGAACTAACCATTCCGTTCTAGCACAACGCTTATATTTGGGTAGCACTTTTGTCCTAGGGATATGAAAACATTTACATCGAGGCTGAAAAACAGGGCAATTGTGATTGGAAGTTAACAGAATAATTTGCATATTCTGTTCCAGTACTACAACCTGTAACTTACTTACACAATCATGGATTAAAAAGGAATGAGAAGTAAACATCTTCCTTGTAATTCTGTTCTTTGTTTTGTTCAAACAGTTTTGACGGTGTCTGTGCGTCCTGATGGTGGACAGATAGCCGTGGCATCACTGGATTGCCAGATCACCTTTTTTGACCTAAGAACAGGCATTCAGAGTGGATCAGTGGAAGGACGTAGGGACCTTGCCCTTGCGAGGAGGACTTCAGATAAGATTACAGCTCAGACCATAAGCTTTGCAAAGTTAGTGTAGAAGATTCTGTGCTAAGCACTGTTTTTCAAATACAGTTCCAGAAATTTCGTCATTACAAATGCTTCTTTTTGTTGTTCTTGTTAGGCGGTAAGAGTACGTGACATAATGAGTCCCCTGTCTTCGTCTTTTATGATAAAGAAACTTGTCATAAGAACACTTTGGTAGTCGCATCAAAATGGGAAGTTTCCCCATTTAGACTGGTGACATTACGATTATTTTCTGAGAGTATTTTAAGACAGTAAAATGTCTCTACCTCCACTATCACAAAGTCATTAATTAAGTTGTGTATGCTCTTATGTTACTTTGTTCTTGTTGTCTGTGTATGACAGATGTTTTACCAGCCTTTGTTACACTGCTGACGGAAAGTGCATCTTGGCAGGAGGCAGATCTAAGTTTGTTTGTATATATCATGTTGATCAACAGGTTGGTACTTCTCATAATGTAAGAGTGTTTATTGGTAAATCTGTGAATTGGGTGAAAACAGGTCATATTGTGAAGGGTACTTACCAGAATAGCGGGCAGGGATGGCAATAGGAACGTTAAGCTGTGAGAATTTACTATGTATCAGTAAGCCGGTGTGGCAGGGAGAGAAATGTGACCAGTGGCAATTTTGTTTTTCTTGAACCACAAAGGGGAACCACTCTTGGAAGTGTGTCAAGTGTTCCGCGGAGAAAATGTTGTATTCATGAAACTAATGGAGAGGGGCTATTTGATGATGTTGATGCTACTGCAGTCACAACATGAACCAAGCAGTGTCATTTCTTCGAAAGAAAACCTCTTTATTTGCATTTTGTTTGAAGGTGCACTTGTACAGCATTTTCCAGGTGCATACTTCAGATCTGGTTGTTTAAAAGACAAATCTGCATTTTTTTTAAATACATAAATTAGCATTAAATATAACTCAGACGAAATTGGTCGCATGGTGTGTCTGTGATGTCAACATAAGTTCCCATGGTGGCATTTGCTTTTTTTTTAACTCTGTTAAAAGATTTTCTTTGAATGTTCATACTTTTCTTTTGTTATGTTGTAGATGCTGTTAAAACGATTTGAAATTTCTACCAACCTTTCTTTAGATGGCATGAAGGTAATACATGTAAATTGTTGTGAGGTCATTCCAACAGCACAATGTGGTAATGTATCCCTTTTGTATTTCTTTCAGGAATTTCTTCACAGTGGTAACATAACAGAAGCTGGACCAAAAGACCTTATTGATGATAATGATGATGCAAATAATGATGATCAATCTATTTCTTTACCTGGTGTGTTAAAAGGTGAATAGCATCTTGTATTGTTTGAAGCGTCAGCTACCTTTACGACTAGGAGGTCTAGTTTTATGTATTCTGTATTCTTTTAAGAGAAAGAATCAGTTTCAGAACAACTGTGGCATATCAGTTCAACTTGCTAGTTTTGCCCACTCCCCAATCCACTAAGTATTTCATAGCAGTTTCTCAAAGTTTTCTCTTTCTGTAGTAAAAAGTATTACATAAGGCTAATTGGCCATTTCGAAATTGCGTAGGGAACTGGGGCGAGTTTCAAATTTTAACCAATCGATAAACTGACCCCGCCATATGAAAGATCATGTTGAGAGTAGTTATTTGACCATGTTTGATACTTTTAGGGTAAACAAAGAGCAAGTTATTGACCTTGAAACATATTTCAAAATCAAAGAGCCTTCGTTATCCCTCAGAAATTGCAAATAAAGCTATATATGAGGTTTCCGGTCGAACAGTCACGCGGTATATGTTGTGGAGGCGATATGTAGTCATTTTTTTTTAAAGCGGACCTTTCACGTCAAATTTAGCCAAAACAACAGATCTCTTCCCATTTAAGGTGGCTCATAACAGTTTCCAGTAATTTTAAGACGTAGATTTTGATGGTTCCTTATTACCACTCTTTATCACTTGATGCTTCAATCATGGTATCGTTTGATAAGCATGATAAGACGCAACTTTGGGCCAAGTTTAAAAAATTTTGTACTTGGGTTTCAGAGCCACCTTAAATTTTCGAAAATTTAAGATGGCTCTGAACCCCATGTACAGAATTTTTTTAAACTTTGCCAAAAGTTGCATTTTATCCTTCTTTTCAAAATTTGATATTACGAAAAAATTTCACCGTGTCGTTTTTGAAATATAAGCACTTGAAGCTGAGATTAAGGGTGTTTTTAGCAGGTCATAGTGTTGCTATGGTAACCTATTGTGTCACGAAATTGATACCCACGTGTTCACCGGTGATTGGGCTGTTTTTTGATACCATGATTGTGGCATCATGTGATAACGAGTGGTAATAATGACTCATCAAAATCTATGTCTTGGAAAGTCCTGGAAACTGCTTTGAGCCACCTTGAAAAGTTCATTGGTTTTGTCGATCAAATCAATGAATGAAGTAGCTATATAGGTGCTTGGGCTTTTTAGGAGTGAATACTTCTGAAAATCGCAAAAAGTCGAAAAATTGATTTCGCTTGTATTTTGCCCATAGATAGGTCATAGTAACAATAGAAACAGATCATAGTCAGTTTCTGCTAATACGGCTTTCTTTGGTAGAAGTATGCCAAACACGATTTCACCTCAATGGGGCTCAAAATCTACTTCCGGGTTTTGCTAAATTTTCCGAAGATTTTATTTCCTCGCGCTCCGCGCAACAGCTACTTGGTGCTCTTTCAATGGATTTTGTATTCAGTTCAGGTCTTCATGGCATGACTGAGTGAAAAATAAAAAAAACTGAAAAACCCTAAGTTATTTTTAAGCCAGAAACAAGAGCAAAGACGCACGCAAAATTTTACAATGTGTTGAAAGCGAATAATTGCATCATAACATCGCCATATTTTTCCATGGGCTGTATCTTAAAATTTTCGTACTAGTATCAGACATGAATTAACTTTTAGATAGAAACACACAGTTTTAAATTTACAAGACATTTTTCGGATGACCAACATCCATCGTCAGTTGCGAATACAAGTGAACTGCTAGTCGGTGTGATATAAAGATAGCTTAATAGAATGTATGAATAGCAATTAAATAACAACGTGAATGTGAGGCACTAGAAAATGCAGTGATGGGAAAACAATGGGTATTAAAGGTCATTCCCCTGTTTTGCATTGTGCATCCTTACTGCGTATAATTTATGGCGTCATTAGCGCGCGCTCGTGCACGTGCACATTGAAAACATGGAGGATTTGCCTTGATATTCAGTGAGCTCTGTCAGTTGAAAAATGGGTATAGCTCACCAACGAGCATGGGCACCCCACCTTTTCTTCCAGTCACTGCAATCAACTTATCATAACCTTTGCGTGAGAAAAGACTCATCTGATTTCTATTGCTGAAAATTGAATAAATGAGGAAAATAGCTGACAAACTGTGGTCTTTTCTATTTGCCGTTTGGTAACCATGTCAAGAAAGTTGGTGCAAATTTTAATCAAGGATTCAACTTTCGGTCTAATTCAAACCTAAAATGATTATTTTTGTCTGACACAATGTATTGACTGTAGTTTAATGCATGTTCTCAAAAGTCTTGGTCACAAAAATTTACAATTATTACTAGGAATGCGTTCTTCTAATAAGCGCTAAATAATCCTGAAATGGGGCATTAGTCTCACTGCTCCTTAATGAGCATGGGCATCCCTCTTTTTTATTTCAAAATTGAAGGTGTCATATGATAAATATTAAGTGGACAAAGTTTGAACGAAAATCTATCGTCACTTTTATTTCAGAGGAATTGCCTCAAACACGGAAAATTAAAATGAAAGCGTTAAATTGACATGATTAATTTGCTTGTTTAATGAGTGTTTTTCCCAACCTATGTGTAAGACCTCCTTAATTGTCAGTAAAAAAGGCATGGAGGCGGTGTCAAGGATTAAAAAGCAATTTTCTGAGCACAAAGCTGTGCATGCTTCTGACCCATAAATGTGCTGAAAGATTTGTGAGTTCTTATCGGATGTTAAATGTTCACGAACACGTGTAGCAAGATGTCGGTTTGTCTCGCCTACATAACAGGCGCTACAGCCTGCGCAAGAAAATTTGTAAACAACACGGGATCGTGATAATTTGGAAATGGCATCTTTGGCACTAAATAAGTTCTTGATCTTGTATGGGGCAAACACTAGCTTGATGTCTAAGTTCATACAATAGCGTTGGATTAAGCGTTTGATTTCTTTTTTTTTTTTCTATTATTGGCATACTGATACTTTCACAATGTTTCAAACAAAGTTTTCAGTCATCCATTCATTCAAACAATGTTTCTGACAACCCGCTCAGAGAAATCTTTAGAAACTTCATGTGTGGAAAGAAAAAAAAGTGAAAAATGTTTTCTTTTTGTGTAAGTTCGTATAAAAGCAGTCATTATGACCAGACATTATGTAATTTATGTGTTCTCGCGTGATTTTTGGTTGTTGAAAGTAGTACCATAGTTAATTATGATTGTACCAGGTACCTGTTGTCAGCATTGAGCAACTACATAAAGTTACCAAACTGATTTTTTCTTCTTCCCTCGCCATCGGATCAAGCAGATCGATAACACCTTCCCACCTCCTTCCTTTGTTGCCTTCCAACGGATTATTACTTTCTCGCTTTAATCTATCTTTGGGTAGCTTTTGGCGTATTTGTTGTCGTCCCATTGTTTTTTAAGGACTTAGTTCATTCTATTTATTTGCTGTGTTGAGATTCTCTTAATTCTGTGTACATTAAACCTGCTACTATGCGTGGTGGCCAAATGCGTCCAACACGGGTGTCCTATCCTAAATTTCAAACAAAGCTCGCGCTTGAGGACTTCCTTAAGAGATGGCTCTGCTTTTCGGTCAAACACACGCCTTTATATAAATGTTACATTTTTTCATTTGCTTTGCAACACCCCTGATAAAGAACATGACTGCTGGCTGCTCTGGGAGATGATTGTACATGTTTCAGATAGTTTGTTCATTTCCAGAAGATGTGTCACTTACTACTTTTGCTGATGATCAATGGCCGTTTTGGAGATAAATTTAACCAATTGTTCATGGCTTATATGGCAATTAGATCATTGGCAAATAATTTTATTTAAGTGGAAGTATGATAAATTATACCAGAAAACTAATGAGTGACGCCATCTCAGCTCTTCTACACTGTGTACAAAATTTGTACATTCACAAGATGCTTTTTTACAAGATTTATGCGTTATTTTAAAATACAAACATTATTTTCAACATGATGTGACAGTCAAGTACACCTAAGAACACTTACAAGACAAAAACATAACATTTCAGTCCAGTTCTATTTAAGGTGCCTATGAGGTAAAAAATAATTGCTGCGTTTTTGAAAGGCTGTTCAAATTAAAGAAGAATGGCATTTTCCTTGGAAGATATGAAGAAATTGATGACGTCGTAAATAGTTCCACTTAAAAAACAGTAAAACACTGAATCAAGAATATCTTCATAAATCTTGGAGCAATGTTCTCCAAACTTGAATATTTTCAACGTTATATTCTGTGTTTAATTTAGTGACGAACTTAGATAGAGTAATCGAGTGTTGTGGAGTTTGGTGGTGTATATGTAATAGCGCATATACAATATGTTATAATTAAGTTTTCTTAATAGAGTTGTGTTTGCAAATGAAGAGGTAGGAAAAAATCAGAGTAAAGTTGCTTATGTTGATTAGTATAATTAACGTTATTGAACTTTACATAACTCTTCGCTGCAGAGCCTTTCAAAATCGCCAGTCTTCATTCCCACAATATAAACAATCACTATCTTGTTTGGTATCGAAGCGGCATAGTGCTTTCTTGGTGAATATAATTCTATCTAAGAATTTGTAATGGAATTATGTTAATTTAATTTCTCTGCAAATCTGTTTTGCCAATTTAAAGATGCGTCGCCATTCGTTGGAATTGAAATTCACAGTATCACTCCATTTTTTTTTTGCGCCCGGGTAGGAAATGAATAATTTACCTTTTAGTTGAGAGCCAGTAGAAATCTTTTGCCTTTGTTTTCCGGCTGTAAATCGACGTCAATATTTTCAGCTAATTGAACCGTAGTATTATGATTTCCTACTAATGCTTTCAGAATAGCATTAATTACTTGATAAAAATTTAGGAAATTTAGTTCTTAAGTCATATTCCTTTGAAACTCTTGAAAGGAAAGAAATTGTCCATTTTCATTCAGTAAGTATTTTTAGATACAAATAATTCCTTTAGAAAACAATTTCCCGAAGAAATAAGGGTTTCTTTTCCATTAAAATAGCTTTATTGTTAAAACGCATTGTTTCCTGTCCTTGTTCATACTTGTAATGAGGTTTAATTTCAGAAAAAAAGGATAGAATGTCCTTATAGAAGACTTACAATTCAGGATCTAACCACTTGAAGTTATAGTTCCCATCTAAGCAGAAATTTAGTCATCCGAGTGGTTTGAAGAAATAGTCTTGTATTGATTTCCAATTTTGGCTGTCGGGATTTAAAAGTCTTGGGATCCAGGCAAGTCTTCTATCATTATCTTTTTTACTTTTATCATTATATCGACATCAGTCATAGGAATTCCGCCTTTATCATAGTCTCGATGAATACTTTCTCTTTCAGTTTTGCCTCTTTTGTTGTTCCAAAGGAAGCCGAATGACTTATTTTTTATGGTATATTTGATTTCATTTGGGGCATGGACATTAGACACTACATAGACCTTTTGTCATAGCCGTTCACTTTGTGGGAGAGGGTTTTTTTTGTAACGAAGCTGTGAGCGGCGAAGCAGCGATCGGGATCTCTCTCGCCAGGATCTCGATCGCAGCGTCGTTACGACAAAAAAAAACCTCTGACACCCAGGGTATGATAGCCCGAGCGATTTAATGACTTTTCCGAACAGGATCAAATTTCTTGCTTTCCATAAATCCAGTTTTGTCTGTAATTTCTGAATTTGAAACCCTTGGTTTAGACTTTTTATAGATCGGTTCCTACTATTCACCCCCCTTTTAGTAACTGCGAAAGATCGCTGTCAAAACTCCCCGCCGATCTACCGTTCGTGGTACTACCCTATGTGCAGAGCATTTCGTAAAAGATACGTCAAATCTTAAGGCAGCAACAAATCAAAGTCGCCTTCAAACCATTGAGAACTGTGGACAGTTTGTTCCCTCGACCAAAAGCGCAGGAAAAGGTCGACGGGCCACAATCTGGCACTGTGTACAAAATCACCAACTGCAGTTTTGTATATTACGGTCAAACTGAACGACCACTGAAAACTTGTATTACAGAACACAACAGGGCTGTTTCTATGTTCGACCGTGACGCCGAGATCTCCTGCCATGTCCACGAAAACAACCACAAATTGGATTTTGGAAGTGTCAGAGTTGTTGGACATGAGGGTAATTTTCACGAACGACCTTTCTTAGAAGCCTAGTTTTCTCTAAAGGATCCACAATCTGGAAATGACCACACCGCCATCCCAGACGTTTACAAGTCTCTGGCATGTGCATAAGTCTCGCGCTACGTTTTCAAGAAAAATCACGCAGAATTCCCTCAGTACACGCTTGACGTGCTGTTTTTAAATCACGCGTACTAACGTTATTTTTCAACTGATGAATGCTTAAAACACCAGCCGAAACATCTTGAATGAACATCAAAAAACTAGTCAGTGTCAAACCATTATTGCGTTCGACGAAGTGGAACGCAAGCCTAATTTTAGCCTGTGGCTTTCAGGAGTTGGTATCCCTGTGTAAGGTTATATTCTGGAAAATCGACATTCCTGTAAGGAAACCAAAATGGCTACCCCCCTTGATTTTTTGCAGGGGCATGTCATGGTCAGTAAACTGGTACCGTAATTAAGACACGGCCAGTAAACTGGTACCGTGTATTAAGACACGCGATATGACATGCGACATGTGAGCATGTGAGCAGGCAAAGTGAACTTTGGTCAGTCTTTCCATGTGCTTTCGGCGCTATGTGCTTTATGTGTGTGTGCGTGTGTATGTCTAGTTATTGTGGTGTCCTGTACATTCGAAACTACTTTCAAAGAGCTAGCTGCTAGCTCGAAAACCTGACGGTTATCTAGCTGCTAGGCATTTCCTTCTATGAAATAATATTTAGCTTAAATTGTAATTGATTTTTTTTTTCCATTTTTGCAAATTATTTAATACGTTTCGTACAAACCATGTAATGGGAATGTGAAATAAATTATTGTTGTGTTGTTGAGTCGACTAAAACTGGCGCTGTCACGCAACGAGTTAATAATTCGTTGCTCTGGCGTGAACTTTGACACTATTATTTTTCCATCTGTAAAACCTTGGTTGTCGATGAAAAAAGCTGGTTTTCAGCGCAATAGATTGAGGTTGAAAGCCAGCCAGTGAGACCGTTTAATTAATTAAGGTATATATTATAGTGACGGCGTTCAACGCACTGTCACTAGTCTTACAATGTTAGCTCTCGACTACTCTATTTTAAACATCTTCTTACGTTGTTCCAAAGTGAACAGCCCTTCCCGTTTGCTCCTTTGTTCGTTATCAAGTTTTGGAATTTCAATATGCCCAATGAATTCATCAAAATCCACTTGGGACACCGTTGTTTTGGAGCTGTATAAATCTTCGTAAAATTTCTCTATTTTTTTCTAAATATTTATTGTCTTCCTTTACTATCCTAATTATTTATTGTCTTCCTTTACTCTCTCGTTATTATTTGTTTGGAGGCGCGGTTCGGCAATTGCTTTCTTGTTATAGTTTCATTTTTCAAAATTGAAAAAGTATTTGGTCCGTTGCTCTCCTCTCTCCACCAATTGGCATTTAGATTGAAAGATAGCCGCACATCCCCACTTTTCTGCATATATTGTTTGTATTTCTCTTGTGGTCATTTAAAATATCATCTATGATTGATAAATTCTCACTGCTGCACATTTTATAATGAAGCTCTTCCAATTGTTTCGAAATTTCAGTTTCCTGCCTAAAAGCAGCTCTAGCTTTTCTTTTTGCGAAAGACACGGTGTGGTCACGAATTTCCATTTTAATTAATTCTCAGTCCTTTAAAGACTCTTATTTCTCACGTATTTGAGTAATTAATTCACAGATTTCACCTGTGTAAATTTCGTCCTTCAACAGGGTGTTCTTAAACTTCGAAAATCCTTTGTCATATAGAGATCGAGAGCTGTAGTCCTGTATTGTAAACCTGAGAATTCGTTTATTTAGATTATCAACTTTGTCAGTATTGCGGGCGCCACAGAAATGCCAAACAGAAGAACACTAGTAAAAATGCGCCAAAATAAAGGCTTTGAAAAGCTTCAATAGTGTCTTCTTCTTAATAACTTTCCGAAATCTAAGCATTACGTTTAATTGATCGTTTATTTTCTTACAGATAACTGAAATGTGATTATCAAAAAGGAGCGTAATATCTATTGTCATACCAAATATATCTATTTAGTTATTTACTGGGAAACAAATATAGATCAATGATCGTGATCAATAGAACTCCAAGGGAAGGCATCCTCAAATGAACAGTAAACATCTCATCTTGTTTTGTTCTCGAAAATCGGTCACGGAAGAGCGTGTGTCAGTAAAACGCAGGGTCGGGGCGGGGATCGGGGTCTCTACTTTTTTATGTATTTTTTTTTTCTTTCTTTCTTTTTTTTTTTTTGAAGCCAAACTCAGATTTCTCATGATCTGTACAGTGCATCATTGCATATATCTTGGCTGTTAAAATGAAATGAAATGAAGTGTGATGGAGTCCAATTGTCAAGTACATCATCACAACCTGAAACAATTCGCGTCACATTTCAGTCAAGACAGTCGAATATTAGTCAAATAGAGAAGCTCCATAAATGTCTTTTCTAGTCCAGTGTCGATTTCTGCAATTGAACTCCATTAGTAAGTGGAGTATTAAGACACCCACTACTTAGGCCTATAAAGTCTCGAAAGCTCGGTGTAGATGATTTTCATATGACGTCATCTAGCTTTAAAATCTACCCTCAAATCGCATAACAGGTGCAAAATGTATATTTGTTGACAACTTTTCAGATTGATAGCATTCTTCGTTTGGAAATCAGTGCATTTTGAACTTCTGGCCCCAGTTGGTCCAAGGCTGGATAACGCTATCCACCGGATAAATCACTATCCAGTGGATAAATGTTAACAAAACAAACCATGCTATCCACTGGATAGTGATTTATCCGGTGGATAGCGTTATCCACCTTTTGAACAACCCGGGCCAGACTTATAGCGATGCGTGAGATGGAGCTACGATAGCGTGTGGCTTCATAGCTCAGTTGGGAGAACATCGCACGGGTAACGCGGAGGTCATGGGTTCGAATCCCGGAGGTCACGGGTTGAAATCCCGTTGAAGCCCTGATTTTTTCAGGCTTCAGTCCAATTGCTTAAGTTGGAAAATTTACTGTGATAATCATTGTTCACTTTCATCAGTCGTTCTTGTTATCAAATACCCTGTGACAAGAAACCTACTTAGCAAAGCCGAGGTGTATGTAATTAAAGACTAATAGCTTCTAAGAATTGTTCAGGACAGAAAACGTGATATTTGTTAATTTGCAGGTGATATGAGCTCACGCAGAACCCTGCCAGAAGTCAGAGTAAATTCACTGCAGTTTTCACCCACAGGTGCACTAACATAATTATTTTTCCTTATGAAGAAATAAAGAAATTACATGATTGATTGATATCACAGGTAGCCCAAGCACGATATATAAGAAGCTTAATTTTTGGTTGACCTCTGTAATGTCCCATAATTTGCGTGATTTGCATATTTACAAGGGTTTGAATGGGGAGAGAAATAGAGCCGAAAATCGCGAAAAATTACTGTTGAACTTTAATAAAAATTATGACTTAATTACCTGAACTCCAGTGGTGTTTCTTTCGCGTTGTGTGTGGTTGTTAATTCGACGCCATATTGTGTTCCTTGTGTGGTTCAAAACAGAGCTTGGGCTGCCTGTGCGTCAATACCAATGCGCCACTGATTACAACTTAAATACGTACACCTTTTTGTTAACCCAATAGCAATATGCATCGTCCTCGCCCGCACTCGCACTTCCTAGCCTTTGGTTATTACTAGTCATAGTTATAATTGTTCCTTGTCTTATCATCTATCCTGTTTTGGGTTTCTGATATATTGTTTGTACAAAACTAGGTTTCTAAAGGGTTTCCACTAGGTTCACAAAGGGTTTCCTAAAGTGTTTCCAAAGGATACGTAGGGGCTTAAGATGTTTTTAAAGAGTACAAAGACTTTTTATTACTTGATACGCCTTGACGAAACCTTTGCGGCAAGCACAACCAACACCATAGACAGTGGTTGAAAGAGGTAAATATAAATTATATGAAATCCGCACGGGAATGAAAGTATATTTTTTAAACTCTTTGTCCCTTAGGCCAGTCATGGGCGGCAGCTTGTACTGAAGGGCTAGTCTTATATTCTTTGGAATCTGATATTGTGTTTGATCCATTTCAACTGGACTGTGACATCACCCCCGTCAAAATCCTGCAAGCTAGCACTAACAAGGAGCACACCAAGGCACTGGTGATGAGTCTCAGAATAAATGAACTGGACTTAGTTTGTCAAGTTATGGAAGAAGTGAAACCTTGTGATAGTAAGTGTCACCTCTCTGTTTTACTAGCTTGATTAAAAATACTATTGTATTTATAAATTTAACATGGCTATCAAAAACTGGCTTGGACTTTGCCCACGAAGGTTACCTTATCTACAAGTAGTCGTTTTGTCCCGTAGCTAAAATTAACGTGGGAATTTGGAATTTGAAACAATATTCAGCTAATGAATAGTCGACGTCTCCCCTTATGGTTTTTGTATCCGGCCTTTTTAGAACAGAGTGCACCATTGGGATGGTTTGGGCGCTGATGTCCGCTATGAGAATAGGGCAATAAGGTGTATTATTTTTTTTCCAAGCGGTCACGGTAACGAATTCTGCAATCTGATTGGTTCTTAGCGCGGTCCGGATTTTCCTATCTCTGACCACGGTCACAGTAACGCTTGCGTGCGTTTTTAGAGGAAAAAAATAAATAAGTTATTTGTCGGCTTAGGGTCGGTCCGTATAGTGAAAAACTGTGACCTCGGGCTTGAAAATGTTGCCCGAGGCCACAGGCCTCGGGCAGCATTTTCAAGACCTCGGTCACAGTTTTTCACTATATGGACCTCCCAGCCGGCAAATAACATATATATCTTTAATGTCTTTTTAATTAGATATTATCCAGGACAATCTCGTTCCCAGAGGCCGCGATCCTTTTGGTTAGCGACGGGGATCGCGACCTCTGGTCAGGTCCAACTCCGGAAGTCCGTGATTCACGGACTTCCCGTCACTCTGCGCATGCTCGGAGTCAAGTCTGACAAATCTGAGTGGTTCTGGTCTCAATCTATTGTGTTTACACAGCCATTCAAAACCGGAATGTCGTTGGACCTGGCCAGGGGTCCCGATATTTCCAGCGCATGACAAAAGGGACCCCTGGGGACGAGGTTGTATCCAGGAAAGAAATTGGTTGGGGCGGGTAGGTGTCTGTTCCCTACGTAAAAACGCGTATCACCTACCATACTGTAATAATAATATCACAAAGCTATATATTTGCTTTAGGAAACCTCCTGTCATCCTTGAGGCACTATTCTCTGAAGATCAAAACAAATTTCCCCTAAACGCATGCGCAGATTAGTCAGCGTTCGTAAAAGAGATCACACGACGCAAAAATGTTAAGTGCTTTTCCGTGTGGTAGAACCGAACATGTAAGACGCATGGGTTCTAGCATTGTTAGCGGGATAGAGCGGTTTTCATTTGAGTGTCGAAAAGTAATTGGTTTTGCGTTTACTACGCTACGCGATTGGTTCAAAAAACTCGCGCCACTTTTTCATCCAATCAGGAGTAAAACCTAAACCAATCGCGATTCACTCGTACGCGTTTTCCCGCACTTTGCGTCAGCTACATGTAATTACTTCGTGTTTTGATTGGTTCACTTGATTATCTGTGCCCTTTGTGATTGGCCAGAGTGATTACTTTGGTTTTGGTTTTACG
>Ga0126343_10000229_pt1 | contig 19223 bp, 25 predicted proteins | sample Cyp2metagenome_FD_92531 | JGI IMG/M metagenome (GOLD analysis project Ga0126343, IMG submission 92531) | Coral microbial communities from Lord Howe Island, Old Settlement Bay, Australia - Cyphastrea 2 metagenome | ecosystem: Host-associated > Invertebrates > Cnidaria > Coral ...
ATCCTTTAAAGGAAACACAATTTGGACAGGCGTTGCTGGGCCCGTTATGACACTCTCTGTAGTATTTATTGACCTTTATTTCATTTGCGAAAAAAGTGGCCATAGATTTCCGCTAATATTTTTCTGAGTTACTAAGGATTTTGTTCGCATTGAAATTATGAAATAAAAATTAGGGGTCACCGTGCTCGTTTAAGAGAAAAGGAGCATTTAATTCGCTATCGAGCTTAGTTTGAGGGAAATTTCTTACGTTTTGTGCACGCGCGCTGATATGCGCGCGCTAATTACGCGAAAATCGTGCGCAGTAGAGATGCGCAATGCAATTCTAGGGAATCATCTTAAGAGGGAATCCTTCAGGTGGTCTGCTAGAAGCGATGATTGCGATTTGCCAGACAATCAGCACTGGGTTATTGGCCCTACTCCCGATGGTTTTCACGAATTTTAAGTATTCACCTATTTTTTTGGATAAGGTTCCTGGTGTCGCAGTTTTGAGTTACACGCTATTTGAAGAAGATGCTGCTGCTGTTTATCTGTTTGTGAAAACGCGTCACCCAGAAGCTGCTAAAGTTGTTTTGGAACGAGAAAATTAGCCTTATTGCTCTTCTCTTGAGGTAAAACATTTTGAAGCGGATCACTGGCCCAAAGCTTTAGAAAGCCTGATGAACAAAATGAAGAAGAAGAATGTTCTCAAAGTCGTCAAGGACGAGATCCAAATCAAAGACGATTTGCATAATTAGATATATTCTCGCTGTCTTGAAATTACCCCTCATTTGCACTTTAGACATGGATGCCGAAGCGCTAAGAGCTACCAATCACGCCAAAGATACACTTTCTAAAGCACCTACAAAAGAGTTGCAAGATGAGTTTTGGGATCACCTGGAAGCCTGCAAAGCTCCTAAAGCACAGTTGTACAGTAGATATGCCAATCACGAATTAACCTTGAAGTTTGTCAGTGATACAGAAGAACGTCTCTTCCGAGGTAGCTCTCGCTTCCTTCTCGCTTCCATTTTTATACTTAAACAGGAGTGGTTCTGCCAAGACACCGTGTTCTTTATCAAGGGAAATGCTACTTGTCTAAAAGGACTACACAGCCGCTTTAAATACTTTGTGCGTGGTAAGAATTGCAGAAAGAGCAGAACTGATGAGGGTTTCCCTTGCAAGTTGGCAGTTTTCAATCCTTTTACTGGCGGCAAATATTTATTTGTCTATGAAAACACGTTGTATTCAAAGTGGGATAGCTCTTCGTAGGAAGAAGATGATGGAAATGGCAGCGACTCTAGTGCACACACAGACGACATGGAGATTGCTTCATGATGTATCAATGAGTGTTTTATTACCATACTGGTTTTACATAACTTCTCTCGTGAAGTCTAGACTCAAAATAGTTGGACAAGTTAAATACATGAATATGTGCATTTGATGTTAGGGTTTTCCTACTGAAACATTTATGTCTAGTTTTGCTCAAGTGTGAAACACAAGTGTATTTCTTACAGTCGATTATGTCATTTTTAATTTCAATAGCTCTTTTGCTTTTCTCATCATATCTGTATAGCTTTTTCCAGACTTTCAATAAACGTTTGTTACAATGCAGTTTAGCGAAGCGTTTGCGCTCTACTTCAAAGTAACAGATGCGTTTTTGGAATCGCACTGTTTTCGCAAATTCTCTTTCCATTTCTTCCCGTCATGTGGTAGTATTTATGTAAGTATATTGCGAGTCGTCACATTGCATGGCTATATTGTTCAGCGGTCTTACATATCAAGTGTCATATCGTATGGTCAGATTTTCTCTCACTCTGACAACGCATTCTTGCATGTCACTGCTAACCCAATATAGAGCGTCTAAAAATAATTCTTTCATTGCAAAACGCCTCTCGCCACTTATGTTGGCGTACATTTGTGTTCGAGCTGGCCAGTTTATTACTAAGTAAGTTACAATCTTAACTTGTGCATCTAAACCTATCAGCGGCCAATAATCGTATCTTGGGATAGAGTTCAGTTCTTTGTTTCTTTGGCTGATCCTTTCGAAGTATGCATCTGCGTCATCACCAGTCCCCAGTGCTGTCATCTTTATGCTGATCTGGCAGATAGTCTAAATATCCGTAGGGGTCAGAAAATTGACCGAAGAAGGGTAGCCTGTTGCGGTGATTCAACCCGGGTCAGAAAAATCAAATTCAAATTAAAAATGAGGGCTAAAATATATTCAAACAGAATGTTAGATTTTTTTAACACTTACCAGATGAAACTTTCCAGTGGAATGCAGTACAATTACAATGCATTTATTTTTATGCACTGTTGCACGTCGCTTGACGAGCTGACACTTTCCGCGGTGGCGTCAAATTAAAGAAGAGGGAATATGTGGCTTTTCTCTGGTGTTTGAACTTTCTTGACGTGTGAATGAATGGTGGATGAATGGATGGATAGATGAATGATTATATTAAAGTGTTCGGATTGTTTAGCATGTAAAAAAAACTGTCTTTTTATCGAATTACGATGCATTAGTATTTCCAGCGGAAACAGATTGAAATAGGTGGGGGACGTATCTGCGAATAACAGTATTTTACTTTTATACGTCTTGTGTTTGTTTTCAACTAATATACAATATTGTCTCGGACCATTTTATGTTTACACACAAGTGTCAAGAGACTGTTTTACCGTTCTGTTTAAAACTAATCACCTTCGGTGTTTATTGATGTTTCTTCGAGCAATTTAATTGTTTTGTTTACCCCTTCTTTTCTATTAGGTGCATAAAATAGGATGATTAATACGATAACGTAAATATTTCCTTCCAAAGCACTCGAGAAGGTAATTCAGATAATTGGTTCACCATTGCTCTGAAACTACGCAACATTCCGTATCTACCGCCATTTCTAGAAAACAGAACAACAACAACAAGTTCCTTTCTTAATACATACCTCTTTTACATTCTGTCTAACACGTGGTTTATATCGTCATTTAAAGCCATCCTGAAATGTTCTATGTCTGCGTTTATATCTTCCAAGCTAAGAAAATTGACGCCTGATTCTATTAAATCTTTAATTCTTCCCTTACTGTCGTCTCTGAAACATGAAAGCTCTGTACAATTATACAAAGGTGATTCTCCAGAGAATTTTAAAGTCATAAGTTGCACGTGAACTACCACACTCCTTAGGCATGTATTTTTGTTCAGAAACATCGTTTCGCAAATTCTCATAGCAACCGCTTCTACATTGTCCAGTTGTTTTACTTCTTCATACTTCTCTAAAATCTTCATGCATTCAAAATTTTCTGCTAAACATGTATAATTAGGGCTATAAGCATGCAAACTAGGCGTTAATTTTATATTTAAATATGGTTTCTCGTAGGTTCTCTTAATCATCACAATAGCTTGTTGGAATTCTGGTATTTTCTTAATCTTATTGAAAGTGTCCCACATTTCTTGTAGGTTTTCCCGACCTTTGTTCGCTTTCTCCTTTATGCTGTTATCGCTACCTAGTGGCATATGTTCCAGAATGTACACTTTAATCTCCAGAGGGAGTCTTTCTAACTCTTTTCTGCACTTTGGTACGTCACTTTTTTTTTTCGACGAAGCGTACTTGTGATGTTTGCTTTTGATTTCGTCTTCGAAAATAAGACAAGAAAAAATGCAATTAAAACGTTCACGTGAGATATGTTGCACAGCAATAAGATATAAAATGCATAACATTTGTAATTACAACTCAACTCGAATTCGGAGGAAATGGTGTCACTTCCGGCTGCACCTCAGGCTACGATCCACCAGCCATTCAGATGAACAAAGGTCAACCCGTGTGTCAAGAAGGATTACCCGGCAAAACAAAAGGGTGACCTGGGCTTGGAGCGTTTTTTCCTGTAAAAGCTTGCAGAAAATTGACCGAAGAAGGGTAGCCTGTTGCAGTGATTCAACCCGGGTTAGGAAAATCAAATCCGAATTTAAACTTACCGGATGAAACTTTCCAGTGGACGGCGGTAAAATCACGATGCATTTGTTTTTATGCACTGTTGCGCATCGCTTGACAAGCTGTCACTTTCCGCGGTGGCCTCAAAGAAACTTACAGACAAAAGGGAATATTTGGCTTTGTTCTGGTGTTTGAACTTCTTTGACGTGTGAATGAATGAATGGATGATGAATGAATGAACGACTTAATTAAAGTGTCGGGATTATCTAGCTTGTAAAAAAAACTGTCTTTTCATCGAATCACAATGCATTTGTTTTGAAACATTGTTGCGCGTCGCTTGATAACCCTTCACTTTTCTTGGTGACCGAAAATTAAGCGTCGCATGAGGTGAATTAGCATAAAGAAAGACAAACACAATGAAAAACGAACTTTTTTTATCCGTTCTTTCTGTACCCTCTGAAAACAGCGTAAATTCTGGGATGATTTTGCCCGATTTTAACCCAGAGTCGCAGCAGATCAAAGGCAATAGCGTGGCAGAGTTAATTAGAGCCGTTCACGACTTGGATTACGGCAAGGAAGAGGACGAATTTTTAATCGAAAGTTTGCACGCGATCGGGGAGGCCGTTTCTGCTCCGTTGAGCGCGACCACCGATTTGCACGAAATGACGGGCAATATTGCTGTTACGCAATTGCACAGCCAAAATGCCACTTCCACTCAAACTACAGCTGTCGCAGGTAACGGCAGAAAGAGAGGAGGCAAAAACACTAAAAACTCACGCAAGTTGCGCTAGAACCTCAACGGCAAGCAGAAACAAGTTTCGCTTCCCCTCAGCAGCAAGCAGAAACAAGTTGCACTTCTCTGGTGGTTCTCACGACTTCGGAAGATCTTCTGTCTAATCAACCCACGCAGGTGGTTTCTCAAGAAATGCCTTACTTCCCCAGGCAACCACCTAGCACTTCCGTCGCGTGCTCTAATGTGAACAATGACTTTTTTCAAATGACTACTTCACCTCCCGCAGCTCACCCGTTCCCTCTTCCGTTTCCGTGGACACGACACAGATGGCCGAATTGATGTTTGCCCCACCTAAACTTACAGAAGTGCTCCCCAACAATAGAAGGAATGCAGTCAAACCGCCTAATTACATAGATCAGTGTAAAAACAAATTGAAAGTCTACACAAACGAAGCCATGCGCAGCTTTGCAGATGTGTTGTACATGCCGATGATCAACGAAACTAGTTTCGGCGATGGGCTAGAAGCAGCTAGACATTTGCACAGATTCAGACAGAAAGTATGGGTGTGCATGGAAAGTCTGGACTTGCATCGGCAATGCGTGATGGATTTGGAATTGGCTGCTCACCGATGCGTATTACCTGTCAATGAGCGGGTGGTAGGTGGTTTGACAGATAATCAAAATTACTGCTCTGTGACCCCCACCAGAGTCGACAATGCATTGAAAAGAAAACGCCTGGAGCAATTGGAATCTGCCAGAAATACATCCATAAAGAATGAAGTGGTGGATTATTTAAGACCTCCCAAGCCCTATTGTCTAAAACAATGGCATAGCAAGTCCAGTGCAGAACAAAACCACCTCCTCCAACCCATCTTTCAGGCCTGTCAACTCATGCGTAAAGACCCGCAGCTAAAATTACACAAATACACGCAAGTCAACACGTTATTTGATTTCCAAGCTCTGGCGCGCAGCCTAATGGAACGGAAGCCCAAGTACTACGAGGAGTTTATGCGCTACCTGTGTACCGTGGGCAAGACTAGAGATGGATGGTACAAAGATTCTCAAAACAAGAAAATAGATGAAATAAACTATGTTGATCATTGCAAGAGGCAGAACGTGACCAAACCTCCCGATGAGATGTTGTGTTTGATTTAAAAAGAAAACATTTTTTCTTTTTTTCCTTTGTTAAAAAGGCAATTAAAAGAGACAATTATATTCACCAATCTGTTTTATTCTTAAACATTGTTACAATCCGGCGGAAAAACAATGGATTTGTAAAAGGAAATAAAAATATGCAATAAAAAAAACAGCACTAAACTCATACTTTGTTATATATAACTTTCTTTTACAAAGAATCGGAAACGGGTAGTTAAAATGTCACTTAAAAAACAGAGTCTATTTCTTGTTTTGTTTCTTCTTAGCAATTTGTATGCCCATTCGGAAAGACTGGGCGCTGGCTTTTCTGTTGATCTCAGCATCGTGGCTAATCTTCTTGTGGCGGTTCATGTACAACAACTCGTTGTACATGGCTGCATCTCCATCGTTCTCTGCATCTATCACAAAGTCGCACTGACAGTCTGCGACCTTCTTGGGGCACACGAAGAAGGTGTCCTGCAAGTCTTGGTTGCTGACTTTTTCACCGCTTAGGTGAATAAGTTTGCACGTCTCTCTATGCTTGCAGTTTGACGGGCTATTAGAGTTGACAAAATCAACGCGGAGACGCACCATCAGCTCGCCAAAGAATTGCGCCTTCTGGTTGGAGGGCTTATAGGGCAAGGCACATTTGTTGCTACACCAGATGTGTGTGTCGCCATTATAGTTGGTGCTTTCAAAACAAATCATGTGGCACACAGGGCAGCGTATGCGCTCGTCGAAGTGACCTTCTTCCATCTTTTGGTTTGCTTCTCTGGCTGCTTTTATCTTCTCCTTCAAAGACATACAGCTAGCAGACTGCACAGCAGGTTCACCAGGTTCAGCACCATTCTCGTAATCTACTTCCTCTTCTATTAATCTGTGCTTCTTGTTCTTTCTAACGTTGCTCTCCATTTCTTGCAAATCTCTCTTGCGGTTCTCGCTGTCCAGCTGCTTGTGAGGCACGCTGCTGACGGGTGAGTCGTTCTGCCAAGTTGGTGCCAATAAAAGCATCTCGTCCGATTCTCCCACTATTTTCAGGTCTTCGTCTCCCGAATCATCCCCGTCCAACTTACCTTAGTAGTCTATGTATTGAGCGGCGGCCTTCTTGCCCTTGTTCTTGGGGATGGGTGTGCGCCTAACAGGCATGATTAACTTGTGAACACTTCGAGTTAGTGAGTGACGAATTCGCGTTCTGTTTAAGTCTTCTTATTCTTACATATTATGGTAATCTACGGTTACATGTTGTTTGTACATGTTATTTTTTTCTATGGATGATTGGTGTTACTTAGGGAAAAAAGAAAATAAATTTGATCAATTTTCCTTTTTCTATTGTTTTTAGTGCAAACAAAGCACATCGTGAAATTGTTGATGCACTTTTTGTCAACAGTGGACCACGCTGTATACTCATGTGTACTTATCAGAGCTTTGCACTTCATGCACGTGATTTCAATTTTGCCTCCATTTTGCATAGAACGCATACCGGTGGTTTTCGGGTGGAGATTGATAAATAAAATATCGTACGCCTCTCTCAATTCTTGGAACTGCTTTCTTAGTGGTTCTGCTATATTGTAAAACCCCTCTTCTGGCCCATCGCACTTTGCCAAACCCTCTATGTTTAGACAAAGTTCGTTGAGTATTTCACACAATAATTGCTTGTCAGGCCTCAGTGCTTCGTCTGTCAAGTTACCATTCTGATTTGTCTCCCGCACGCGGTGAGTCAGAGATAGGTTGCCTGGCACAAAGGATTTTTGTTCCACTTTGACCCCACCATCCTGATTTGCCTCCCACACGCGGTTCAGAGATCGGTTGTTCAGCACAAAGGTTTTTTCTGCCACTTTGACCCCGTTCAGATAGTCTATTATGCAATCTGCCTCAAAATTTCTCTTTGGTATTGCAATTCCTACGAATAGAAAAACGGATATGCGCTTATCCTCGTGTACGGCAAAGTATGGGGTCAGGCGAAATACTGCTTGCACTTCTGAGGCTTTAACTTCTTCCATCAGCGAGCCCGAATCCACTATAAAGTCCTTGTCAAAGCTGCTCTCTTCTTTGTTACAAACGGCAGTGGCGCTGATGTAGAATATGGAGTTTCGCATAAATTGCTTTTCCAGCAACACATTTGTGTGTAAAGTAAAATCTGCTACGTCCAGCTCTAAATTTTGAACTCTTCTAGTTTCTATGGCCATCTTCGTAGCGGGAAATGGTTATAATGAATGCATTTTCACGCTTTGTGATTCTGTCACATCATTAGCATAAATGCCACGCTCGCGGATGTTTAATTTAATGTAACGAATATGGCGGGCAATTACAGTCCTTATGACTCCTCCGAGAGTGAAAGTGACTCTGAAAGTGAATTAGACGCTTATATAGACGCACTTTACTCTCAAGTCATCAATCGCTTTACTCCTCAGAATGGAGGTCGTTCAGTTGTTATATCAAACACTCAACCCGCAAGAAGCCTGTTGCCTTTGAGAACAGAAGAGCTTTTACCACAACTGCCACCAAATCTACACCGTGTGCAGCTTCAGATACAGCAGCATCGGCAGCAACAGCAGCCCTCATCCGGAACAGAAGAATCTTTAGCGGACGAAGAAGAAGAGGAAGAGTCTATTGCCGAGGAACCAGCTCAACAAAACAATCAGGTTAGACCTAGTCCTCCTTCCGAAAACCTAAGATATAATTTATCAGAGACATTACATGTCGACGGTAGTGAATTTCTCAGCGTTCGTCAGCAACGTACCTTTCACATTAACGTCACGGGAAGAGTTTATTTCGTAGGAGTTGATGATAGACTCCAAGTACAAGATACAAACCTAGCCTTTATGCAAGTGATAAGTGATTTAGTGAAACACCATGTTGCAGCAAATACAACCAGACGACTATGTGCAGTTGATTTTCAAGTCTAATGATCTGAACAACGATTTCGTTCTACCTGTAGTAAGAATGAGCGTGTTTGACGCAAGAGTAGCCGGTGAGCAGTTTGCAGCTATTCTCACTAGCAACACCGAAGTAGATGTGGGGCGGGGTGACTTCAGGATAGCGGTGTACCACACTCGTGTTCCTGGAGGGGGTGCCAGAGCCAGGGAATGGGGCAAGACCCTCGACAAATGGTTCAAATCCAAAAAATCCATAATTAGAATACCTGGTCACTTCAATCCACATTGTCTAGTTGTTGCTCTGAAAGTGGCAGTTTTGGCTGCAAAAAACAAACATAGAAGTTTTCTGGAAGCAAGAAGCAGAAGAAACATTTTTCCAGTGTTAAATTACGCTAAGAAGATTCGAGAAGACTGCAGTCTGCCTGCTGATGGTGAATTGAAAGTTACCCACATCAAGAAATTGATCGAACATGTCGATTTCTGCGAGCACCCTGTCACAGTGTTTTCCAGAAAGAACGATTTCAGCGTCATCTATCACGCCAACGACATTGCCCCAGTCAGACCCATCTACCTCATTCACGAAGACGGTCAGTTTGATGCACTGACGTCGGTTCCTGCTTTGTTGGGCAAAAACAGAGGCTTCTTTTGTCCAAAGTGTCAAAGGTACGATCTGCGCAAGCGCCACAAATGTAAAGCCAAATCCTTCGTGATGTGCAAAGGTTTGTGCGGTTCCGACCAACTAAGCGCAGATGACACAAGCGTGAAGTGCGCAGATTGTGGTAGACTATTCTTCAACCGCAGATGCTATGACAGCCACAAGAGCCCATACACGGCCGCAACAAACGACAAACCTACCTGTGACACCATCTAAGCATGCCCAAACCCAAAATGCAACAGAGATTTAAAGATCGTCAAAGGCGTGCGTACCAACAAGAACCACTGGAATGGTAGAGATCACGTGTGTGTTAGAACCTTCTGTAACACCTGTAGAAGAAATGTTGACAAGTACACCCACCTTTGTTTCCTGCAGCCTCACAACGCCATGGAATTGCACGCAAAACAGGTGAGACAGAGGGGCATCTTCCTATTTCTAGACATGGAATGCCTGCGGGAAGAAGACGGCAACCTGAAAGTCAATCTTATCGTGGTGCAGGACGAATTTGCGAACAAATGGGTCTTCGAGGGACTGGAAAGCATAGACCATTTTGCAGACAGCCTTTTTAATGAAGAAGGAGAGTTGTTCCAAGCCACTCTGAGCAAATACAAGTATGCTCGCTTCTTTGCCCATAACGGCAGTCGATTCGACTACTTCCCCTTTGTGGACAAGATAGCCAAGTACACTGCCAAAGATCCTGACATCATCTTTGACGGCAGTTCCATATTATTTATAAAGACCTTCGAGAAGCATCTGCATTTCATGGATTCTCGGCGCTTTATCCCCATGCGTTTGGAGCAGATGCCAGGAGCTTTTGGAGTAACAGGAGTTAAGAAGGGTTTTTTCCCTTATCGCCTGAACAATAGAGACACCTGTGACAGGAAGGTAGAACGCCCCATGCGTGAGGATTTTGAGACGCAGCTCATGTCTGCCGCCAAAAGGGATGAGTTTGAGAAGTGGTACGTGGAGACCATAGAGAACCCCTATCTGTACCACAAAGAATTGAAGGATCATGGTATTCTCAAGCACATCGACTTCTACGATATCTTTAAAGAGAATCTAGCGTACTGCCGTGATGATGTCAGAGTTTTGAGAGTATGTTTTCTGAAATTCTTTGAAGCTTGCTTCAACACCACGAAACTGATGTTTGGTGTCAACAACCTCACCATCGCCTCGTACTGTAACATGGTCTTGGCGAACCAAGTACCTGGAGAAGAACTCCGTGGGGTTGATACCTCGCAGAAGCTACCTGCAGAAGGACGTGCAGAGCAAGATTGCCAACACTTGGCTGAAGTTTCTAGACGTCTGCCACTTCGAAGGTCGCTTGCAGTATGCCGGCAAGAACCGAGGCGAACACAAGAAAGTGCTAGCTGGTGGATTTTTCAAAGTAGACGGTTATCTCGAAAAAGAAGCCAGGAAGCGAGTATTTGAGTTCTACGGATGCGAGTGGCACGGGTGTGGTGATTGTCACACCCCGAACACCTACTTTCTAATCGCAGGCCGTAAGATGGGAGATCTACCCACCAACACCCTCAACAGAGAAGCTTCGCTGAGAGGCGCCGGATACGAAGTGGAGAGCATGTCGGAATGCCGCTGGCGCCGCCTATTACAAGGCGACCCAGAAACCACGCAGATGTACAACACCTACGTGGGCGACGATTTGGAACATTTCCGGGACCCTTTGGACCCCAGAGAGGCTTTGTTCGGGGGTAAGGTCGATTGTTACCAGATGTTCTTCAAGTCTTTCGAAGGCTCTAAGCTTGCTGCCAATCCCAACGCGAAAGAATTGTTAAAAAAGTCCTGTGCTCGGTATGAAGACGTTACCTCGTTGTACTCCTTTGTAAACAAGACCTGCACCTACCCCATGGGTCACCCAATGATAAAGCAATACGTGGAATTCGTCAAGACACTCCCTCTTCCCTACTACGGTCTGATGCACTGTCTGGCTCTGCCGCGGCAAGATCTGTTTCACCCAGTCCTGCCTACTCAAATCACTCCCAAAGGCAACACTGCAGCAAAACTCATGTTTGTATTGTGTCACGCCTGCGCGGAAGAAAGCAACTTTGAACTGCAAAGCTGTTGTCACAACCCTGAAGACGAGCAGTTGAAGGCGTATGGACGACGGACGAGTTGACTCTGGCTTTGGAAGAAGGGTACGTCATTTTGGAGGTGTACGAAGTGTGGGACTATCCCAGACGCAAGAAAGGTCTCTTTGCAGACTACCTCAATGCCTTTCTAAAGGGTAAACAAGAAGTTGTCGGGTGGCCCAAGAACTGCACCACTACAGAAGCTAGAAATAAATATATGCGCGACTTCGAAGTGGCTGAGGGCGTTAAGTTGAACCCTGCCAACATAGGCGACGAGAAGAACACGACCCTATACGACCTGAACAAGCGCTGTCTCAACAGCTTTTTGGGTAAGTGGGCGGAGAAGCAGGACCAACGGCAGACCCGCATGACCCACGAGCCCAAAGTTTTCTACGACTTCTTGGAAGATGAATCACGCACAGAGAAAAAGTTTCCCATAGTCAATGACGAAACTCTAATGCTGCACTGGATGAATACGCAATTTGCAGTGGGTGGTAGCAAGAAGGGGAACGTTGTGCATGCAGTCTTTACCACTTCGCACACGAGAATTCACCTCTAAAGGCAGTTGCTGAAGAAATTAAAAACTCGAGTTCTCTACTGCGACACAGATTCGGCTGTATTCGAGACGGGGAAAAGACAGCAAGACCCACCCACTGGCAGTTTTCTCGGTGACTTGACGGATGAATTAGACGGATCCGGAGAAGTTGTAATTGGAGAATGGGTGTGTGACGGACCGAAGAACTATGGGTATGCAGCCTACGACCTACGCAAAGACAGACTTGACGACAGGTTTAGAAAAGTTGAATTCAAATGCAAAGGGGTGGTGAACAACAACGCAAGCAACAGAATGGTAAACTATGAAGTTCTTAAAGAAGTCATAATAGACTCCTGCTGCAGTGTTACAGACAAAGACTACGAATTTAGTGGAGAACTGAGTAACAACCTACTGTCTTCTCAGAAGTTTACCTGACCGAAACTCGAGATCAGACGCGGTACCGGCAAGAACCCCAAGAAGGGTGTTACAGAGGGAGTCTTTGAATTGCAGAGTCGCATTGTGGAAAAGAAGTATAGAGTGTACTTTGACAAGCGAGTAGTGTGTGGAAAAACCTTCGCCACCTACCCTTTTCGCTACCTAGGACCTGAGGTGCAGAGACGGCTATGTCTGTTTTTAAAAGGTAACTGCCCCAGTTTAATTTTTTAGTTGTGTATCGACTATGGACGCGTTAGCAGCTGCTGCTGTAGCTGCGGCGCCGACCGTCTTCGGTGTTATCAGAAGCGTGTGGGTTACATTGAGAGCTTTTCTGTGCTGCGGCAGTGTTAAAGAGACGGCAGAAACGGAGCCCGCAGACGATGTTGACGGTGACAATAATGTCATAGTGGATAACATAATAACTTGCTGTGGTGGGCGAACAGTTAATGTGCGGAACGAACACCAATAGGACAGAGAGTGGGTTAGTGAAGTGCCAGAACAGCTACAGCAGCGGCCACAACCTGTGTCAGATTCTGGCGAGTACGAAAGACAAGATATGTTCAGACAGTAGTATCGGGAAAAAAAGAACTAATTTGCGATTTTTATTGTCTTTGTAGGCACAGTCACAGTCTATGCGAGTTATGCCGATGTGCCGTTATAAATGAAACCATCAGATGCTTAGAGCAGTACGCTAGTACCAACGCCTTCAAGCAGATAGTGAGAGAAATTTATCTGGACGATGCTGTTGGCGAGTTTTCCGACCTAGACGAGGAGGAGCATGCACACGAGCTTAGTTTGCACGACGGAGTTAGAAGAGGATCTAGTGAAGAGAGTCTGCTTTTAGACAACGGGGAATTTGCTTTTGACGACCAATACTACGAAATGACTTCTGACTTGTACTAGAATAAAAACAACCTGTTATAGCTACTTAAAGAGCTTGTTTGTACTGACTCCACGCCTAGCCGCGATGGCATGTACCAGAGAAAGTGTGTTGCGCGAGGCTTATTTGAACGTGAGATTAAGTCCTGTGGCTTTTGCTGCTCCGAGGGTGGTTTTGGCCTACTTGCGTAGTGAAAAGCTCCATAACAAATTCACTTTGGCAGAGGTCAAACGGTTCGAAAAGAGATACGTGTTAGCCAACCAATTGCTGCGTAACGTAAAAGAGAAAGTAGACAAGGGCCCTTCCACCAAAGCGTACGGCTTGGGCGACCTTTGGCAGGCGGACCTCGTAGATATGCATGATAAACATTTCGTGCTCGCCCGAATAGACGTCAGCAGCCGCTAAGGGGATTTGGTGTGGGTAGCCAACAAATCGGGGCAGGCTGTTCTAAAGGCTTTCAAGACAATAATATTCAGAAACGGAGATAACTTCCCCAACAAACTACAGACTGATAAAGGTAAAGAATTCTTAAATAAATATTTGCGACCTTACTTGCGCAAGAAGGGTGTTAACCACTTCGCCAGCAAAGGCGACAAGAAAGCCGCCTTGGCCGAACGATTTAATCAAACTTGGGAGCGGTTTTACTACAAGTACATAGACAACAGGCCGTATCAACGCAACAAGCAGAAAGTGCTGGACCTGGTGGCCTTCAACTACAACAGAAGACCGCATTCAGCTCTGAAAGGGTTATCTCCTTCTCAAGTTACTCTAGACGTGGCCAGCAAACTAGTCAAGAAGTAATTGGACGAGAGAGAAGCATTGCTGGTTAAGAAAACAAAGAGTAGAAAGTGCTATACAGATCCAAGTCCGTATCACGAAGGCTAGAGGAGCCTTCTTCAAGCAGTACAGAGGCACATTCAGCAAGGAGGTGTTTGTAGTGCACAAATTGTACTCCAGACCCACAGCGCCGACGGTTACTCTTTATAGAGTAGAAGACTTGCTGGGTGAGAAGATAAAAGGCGTGTTTTACAGAACGCAGCTTCAAAAGGTCTTGCTGCCCGACAAGCCAGTCGTTTCTAAGATACTTCGCAGAGACAAGCGTCGCGGATACTTGGGGAAACTACAAAACTACCCAGCAGACTACAGTTTGTGGTTGAGCCGCAAAGAGATCAGAGATGGCTACAGACTCGCCGATGCAGTTCGCCTTACCACTTGACTACTACGCTCGGGACAACGACTACACCTTTACTCTCCTTTCGACCCAAACTAGGCTATGCACGAAAGCGAGGGTTGGAAGATAGGGACGAAGAAGGAGGTGGACCAGCCAACGAATGGAGAGTAACTCTTCATAAAGCTCTAATACAAAACTATCAAGAAAATTCGCCTGTTGTCAAAGCTGTAGCCGATGACGGTTCCCTACTACACAGTCTGCATCTACCTCTGGCACATTACACTAACTGGAATCAAGTGCTTAGAACAACTTACGATGTGTTACAGAAAAATCCAATCACAGTTGTTAAGAATGTTGAGCATAGTTTTCGCGAACAGCTCGTTTGGGACTTTCAGTGGAGTAATAAAAATGACAAACAAGTAGTTTTCACTAAAATATGGGACACAGAACACGAGAGAACTTTAGAAACCCACCAACACTACATTGAGAAACTATACGAAGACAATGCGACAGTTGGAGACATTTTGGCAGCTTTGGTGAATAACAGAGAAGTGCTGAGTTACGGTTTTAGCAATAGAGTACATGGTCTTCGCGACATCGGCGATGCTACGCCCCCACCTGCTAAATTTTCTACAGTTAGAAACGGCAAAGGTTTATATATAATCCCTTATGGCTATTACTTAGCCAACAACCATTTCAGCTTCCGTGGTTACAACTATTCTCCTCTTTACGCTGCACATTTACGGCATCCACTGTGTCTATCAAGTGACATGGGTGTGATGTTGGGTCTACCCGAACGCAGAAACTACACCTTGATCGATGCTACTCTCGCGAGAACCCCTGCAACAGGAGATTTCGTGATTCGTCTGCATAGCACCGCATTGAGAATAAATTGGAGGCAAGCCAGCATGGGGCAAAGATACGCGTCTACCATACCCAGACACTCATCTGTGCAATCAAATGCGCTGAGATGTAGTGTGCAAACAAAAGAAAAGACCATAACAATGCATACGGACGAAAACATCAGTATTCTCATCACCAATAACGAAGGAAACTTATTAGCCGCCATAAACAACGGAGACGTGATGTCCTTTGAAGATTTCTTTTCCGACTCACACTTCGAAGACGGTCTGCAAAGCGAAATAGCCACTTTGCAACTGCCCAACGTGCAATTCAGAAGCAGAACGTAAGGCATGTCGAGCAACAACGCCAACATGCAGCAGACACGAGCGTAAATTGGAGCGTCAGGAACTCAAAGAGCTAGACGTGTTCGTAAGAAACGGCGCCAACTGGAACGAAGAAGTGAGATTTTACACAGGGAGTAACCCCTTTGTCTTTACCTTCTCCAAGGGAGGTGTAGATTGGTATAACGGCTAAGACAAGGCCATTCATTTTGGAAAACCCGATTACATTTACGTGCAAGGCACTACGAACGCTGGTGGCAAATACAATTTATTGAAACAGAACAATTCCATCTTTGAACTGAACAGAAACGATGATGTGTGCGTGACAAATCTCAGCATGAGAAACGATCAACTGTTTAACATACTGCCGGGGGACATTACCAGGCAGCTAGATGATTCGTCGGGCACCACTACCCAGCACGACATGCCCCGCTGTGGGATAAGCTCGGTGAGAGACCTGTGCAACCACCTCAACCAATTAACGACTTCAATTACCTTAGGGGAAAAGTGGCAGTTGTTGTTTCTGGAGAGAGATTTTTGTGTTCTCAAACCTAGCAATCGCGCCGCCAGAAGATGCAGCATTCCGGGAAGAGTAGGATTCAGCCTAGGGCTGTTTGACATGGAAGGCAACCCCAGCAGCTTTGCCCAATTGATGCGCTCTCACTACAACCCAGTCAATACTCTGTCCATGTTCCAAAACGTGGTGCAGAACACAAATGGACAGCATAGCTACTATCTGACAATGGAGCTGGACCCTACCACCAACACCGTCGAATTTGCAGCAGTGCGAGGCGTACCTGTCTGCCGCCCCCTTGATGACGACATATGGATCTACATCACTGACCATTCCTTCGCACACATCCTGTTGCATGCAGACTTCATCGCAGAGAGTTTTGTGGGTAGAGAGCGTAGCCGCTCAATGGACCTCATCACCCACGATTCCCAATCAGGTCACTCGTAGGTTTCCAAGAGACCAGATAATCTGCAGTAGAAACGAGTAGAACCCCTCAAACCCGACTGTCTGACCTTTCAATTAGCCACCTCCACTGGTCGCAATCCATCGAACTTGAAATTTCTGATGCACCTTAAATTTCGCAAGAAGAACCTATTTTAAATATCTTGTTGCATCTGTTGTAGATTGAACCATTAAAAAGGACATTTGCAAAACTCTTTTCAGTTTATGTTTAGACTCCATAACGAAATGAGTAAAACAAACGGGTTTACGGAGGTGGTGAGACAATCTAGAGCACCCGGTCTGTACCGGCAGCGACGCAAGATGGAGTATTTGGACAGGCTCAAAACCAAAAACCGGGCACAGAAAGGTACTGCAAACGCAACAAAGAGTAATCTCGATTAGAAGGAGGAAATACAGAAGTACCACATAGAAGCACCTCACGTAGATAAAAACATGTTTCGTTAGCTTGACGTAATCATTAGAATGCCACAGTCCGACTACAAACACGCACGCGAATCTACACAAGCCAGAGAAGAGAGACGTAAGAATCGTTACCTCGCGATTTTAAAGGCCAAAAAGACTGCACCCAACAAGCAGACTTTTCAACGGCGTAAGAGACCACTACTTCTCTTTATTGCCAAAGACGGTTGCAAGTGCAGTGGACATTGATAATAATGGTTTACAATAGCGCCAGACGCGACTTGGTCCTATTTCAGAGGAGTGCCGGTTACTCCAGCGGCGTCAACCCTTACCAAGAGGGCGGCAGGAAGAATGTGAAGAGCCTTGCCAAGGGATGCAATTGGCACGAGACATACTGCAGCAGGAACCTGCACAGCGGTAAAGGCCCAATTAAACGCAAAACGAAGAAGGGAAAGAAAAGGAAGACAAAGAGTAAGAGGCACTACGCGAGGAGTGGTAGCCCCAAAACCCCGCCTGCAGCAGTTGTGGCGGCCATGGAGGAGGCAGTAGAACAGGCTATCAGCAGCATGCCCATTGCGGCTCTTAATGCGCGACGTACCTCCACACCCGCCTTGCGCCGTTCCACCCGTACAGGCAGAGCCCCGCAGAAAGCTGGCCGCAGAAGACAGCACGGAGGTATAACTCCGCTAGCCGCAGCTTTAATACCCGTACTACCACAGCTGGTTGGAAGTTTGATCAACGGTGTATCAGGTCCGACTGGAAGAGGTCATTAGTTTCAAGAACAAATTAAAAGGTGCATTGAGCGGAGTGAAAAAGTACGGTAAAGAGATAGCCAAGAACAAAGAGGTAAGAGCAGTGGCCAACACTCTTCTCAAGAAAGCAGTTACCGCAGGAGTCCCCATGTTGGCTTCCAAAGCACAAAAGGTAAAGGTATTAAAAAAGCTTGTCACCTCCAACATGGTTAATAAACTGCAGAGCGGGTTTCTGAAGCAGGTCGATAAACGAGCTGGTATACAGTCAGGCAACGGAATTTTCAGTAGTTTTCTGGCCTCCCTTGGATTGTAATAATGGGTAAAGTGAAAGGCAGAAGTCACCGACTTAGACAGAGTCATTTAAAACGGCAGACACGTAGCAGAAATTTTCCACATAGATTTTTACAGACCATGAAGAGTTGCGAAGTAGAGCTAAAAGAAACAAACAAAAAACTACGAGACGCGCACGAGAACATACTGCGTATGTTCCCCACACAGAATTTCATTTTCCTTCCTACAACTACCTGGGACCCGGCACCAAACTGCAGAAGCGATTGAAACGTGGTGATGCCCCAAAGAACAGACTCCACGCCGCTGCCATGCAGCACGACATAGCCTACTCTAGACAGAACACAAATCTACGCGAGAAGCACGAGAAGCTGACACCATTGGCTCCTTTAAGGATAAAAGCTTGCTTGAAAAGGCAGTCAGTATAGGTCTACGCCTCAAGGTGCTTCTGGGTCTCTAGAGTTCAACATGGCCTACTTAAAATTTTGGAGTGGCGACCAGCTTAGTAGATTTGCAGGCACAGAGGAAGTCGAGTTAAAAAGGGTCACTGCCTCGACGCCAGCCTCAACCATGCCAGCCATCACTACTTTAGAAAAACAAACTAGAAAGTTAGCGATGGAGCAGCAGAAGTTAGCGCAGAAGATAAAGCAAGCTAGCCTGCAAGTGTCCCAAGCCAAAACCAAACCTACACCTACAAAGCGAAAAGCCTCTGTAGCCCCAGAATACGAAGATGATGACGATTTTGGAGATAGTGACCAAGGTCTGGAAGACGACGACAAGGATGATTAGAACGAATTAGAAGACTACTCAGATGAAGAAGAGGAAGAGGTATCCACCCCCAGACTCACTGCGGCACAAATAAAGGCAGAAGAGAAACTGAAAGAACTCAACAGCCTGCAGCGAGATGCAAAAAAGACGGCCAGCCGCATGCGCACCATAAACGATAATATATAGATTGAGGCGAGCCTAAAAGCGTAGCTTCAGTTATTTACTTGGATGTTGTAAATAATTATATAGTAATCTAACCTGTGAGGAAAATTTTGGACGATTTTCTAGTTTCGGCTGTTTCGTCCCAAAATTGCGTCGGAAAATGTGCAAAATCTCAAGTGCTATTTTTGCCAACGGCTTTGCGGTCCTTTGCTCGGCCGTAGCTTTACCAGTCCTGTATCAATAACCCTTTAAGAAATTCAGCAAAGCATCTCTCTAAACCCAATAATTATATTAAACGA
>Ga0126343_10000230_pt1 | contig 19219 bp, 11 predicted proteins | sample Cyp2metagenome_FD_92531 | JGI IMG/M metagenome (GOLD analysis project Ga0126343, IMG submission 92531) | Coral microbial communities from Lord Howe Island, Old Settlement Bay, Australia - Cyphastrea 2 metagenome | ecosystem: Host-associated > Invertebrates > Cnidaria > Coral ...
TGTTTTCCTGGTCATAATTTGCATGTTGGAGTAACGGTTTTGCGCACGCTTTCGGCTATATCTTTTTTTCCTTCCGACAAATTTTTTTATATTTTTAAAAAATTAAAGAGGATAATATGTACAGTATTTTTATGTAATAAAAAATATAGGTCACCATGCTTGTTTAAGAGAAAAAGCACTTATTTCGCTATCGAGCTTACTTTGAGGGAAATCTCTTACGTTTTGTACGAGCACGCGCTAATGACGCAAATAGCGTGCGCAGTAGGGATGCGCAATGCAATACTGAGGAATCACCTTAAGGGAATTGAGCAACCTTTTGCAAGTGAGTGACGTCAACAGGCCACCCTTGATCAATGTGGAGTGCAACAGAGGGCTTTCAGTAGGCCTTATAAAGGTTCTCAACTTTTTCAAAAAATGAATTTTACACAATTTCGTGAATACAATCTGCTACCTAGCCTGGTATAGGTGCAATTTATAAGTTGTGCAAAATTCAATTTCTGAAAAACGTAGTTGCCATTGGATTTCTGACAGCTTAATTTGCCTATCCGGCAAGATGGCCTCGATTGGGCCGATCATTCTGCCACAGGATAGTTAATTCTTGACAAGTGCCTCATGAAGTGATGTCTTTTGAGGGAAAAATGATTGTGAACATTTTGCTGATCATTTGCAGTTATGCACACAGCTTAAGCAGTTGTGAAATTGAAGTCTGAAAAAAGTTCTGGTCTGAACAGGATTGGAACTTATGACCCCTGCAATACCAGTGCATGCTCTACTAACCGAGCTATCAAGCCAACTGGGAGCTGACCACTTTGCAAGTTTGTAATGTACCCGTAGAAAGTGAAGAATAAAACTACAGATCATCCACCAAATGCACCCTACATGATGCAAAATTTGCCACAGAAACGATGTCGCCAACTCAAGTAACCTCTTATCCTTAAAATTCTTTCAAGAAAATTCACTGTGCAATCATTTTATAAGGGCTAAGAGAAATTAAAATGAAAATGATTCCCTGAATAAGATTTTATAAGTAGCTAAAATAACAAATGAGAAGGATAGCTTCAATTTTTTTTAATACAACATCAAAGAGTGGGTGTCAAGACACTCATGGTTCTTTTGTCAGAGTTACCACAGAATTTAAATCAAAAACTGATTGTATTCTATACTACTATAATATTTATGCAGCAAGTAGCTGAGCAGTTTTGATGTAAACATTTCCTCTCAATAGCTTACTTGACTTCATTCTTGTACAAACATAACAGTACATAGTTTGCATTTCAGACACTCTTTCCAGCCTAAAGCATCACCATACACAGTTTCTTTGCTATCTTTCACACATAACAGAGTAACAACTGTATTAGCAATGAGTTCACAATACATTTACAATCAGTCTGCCCTACTTACAGATGCATTTGTCAAACTTTGATTCAACATCATTATATATTTACTGTACATTATATTACATATGATCAAATCTGTAAAACTACCTCACTATAACAGATAAGAATATTAGGATTAAAAGCTATACACACTATTTACAGGTAAAGAATGTACATGATCTATTTGCTGGCATAAAATTCTGCTTTTTTAACACACTTTGGTAAAAAGCACCATGAGCACATAATTTTATTTTATTTAGTCAGGTCCGTTTTGTTGCGATTGCTGCCTGTGTCGCCATCCCTTCTCAGGTGAACTTAATGGTGAAACAATAATTTTTCCAACATCGTCTAATGCTGGGGAACCATCTCCCTCAGGGCCCACTGTGTAAATGGTTGCCGGAACCCCCTGAGAGGAATGCCGACTACTCACTTGTACCCTTCCATTGTAAGGAGATTTTGGTGTTGTAACAAGTCTCTCATTTGAAGATATTGGGGGTAAAGGTTCTGGAGCAGCTCTTACAACAACCTGTGGCTCTGCCCTGTTTCCAGTTCTCAAGAATTCAACATAATCTTCAGGTAATGGTCTTTCCCTTCCAGCAGATCGCTGGTGCCCTTTAGAAATTCCTAGCCCTGGTCTTGAGGGAGATGAAGCTCGCTTTGGACGTGAGGGCATGCCTTTGCTGGACTTAACTGGTGCTACATTTAGTTGGATCTCATTGGGAGAAGCTTGGATTCCCACAGCTCTAGAGGTCTTCATCTTGGTACCTAGTAACTGAGGGACTGGAGATGTTGTTGATCGTCGATAACGTCGCTGTACATTCGAGGGGGTTCCCTCTCTTGGTGGAACAGGTGTCCTGGAAGACATCGCATCTGACATGTTTGTGTTTGACGAAAAATTTGCACCAGCAGTTGTGGTTTCCAGTTGTGCTTCACGTGATTCAGGGGAGGCTTCTGTGATTCTTTTACCACTTGAAGGCTTATTCTGGTGATGTCTTCCAGACTGCTTAATTTTACTATTGTGTAGTTGTGAAGTAAGATATGCAACAGTGTCTGATTTCTTTTCAAGTTCTCGTACTACTGCAGCCAAATTGGCTTCCTTCTCTGATAAATCTTTGGCATACTTTTGATCCAAAGTTTTGAGCTGACCTTCAAGAACGATAATTCTCTTGTTCTTCACATCAATGATTCCTTTGAGTTCAATGTTCTCAGTTTTTAATTCAGTCAGTATTTTTTGTGACTCAACTAATGACTGCTTCTCTTGAGCTGAAAACAAGATAAGAAAATAACATCATAATAATTGTGTCTGTTTTCATGCAGAGGTTGACAAAAATTAATGATGATGAGGCTTGGCTTATATCACTGTACTGTTTACGGTTCTAATCCAAGTTCTAAAATATTTTACATTGCACCAAAGAAGTACCAACAATCAGGGACTACAGTGTTGAGACAATTTAAGAAAGCAAATCCTTTCTAACAAAGAAACATACTGGTACTTCCTTTAATGAAAAAAAAATTGTCAATAGCATGGCCAATCAATGTTGAAACAGGCTTTGATCAGACTATCATTTGGCTACAGCATTGGACAGGAAGGGGAAACCTACATAAGGCATAGAAGCAGGACACATCATGGAAAATGTTTGTTATTAGGCTGTGTCTCGATTACTTTTGTCCCTGATTGTAAGAAGTGATGCATGTCTTATTACTCTTCTCAATCAACTTTTATCTTCTTCTGCCGAAAACTACCCAATTTTCTCTTATTTCTTTAGTACCAATAACCAGGGAAGGAATTTTTCATCAGCTATAATGGTGGTACAAATTATGGTAAATTGACACAGGAAACCGGCATTTCCCATCAAAGATAATCAAATTATGTAAAAAATAAATTTTATGAGCCAAAAAATATATTTCTAAGAAAATTCAGTAAAAAAAAATACATTAACATTGAAATTAGAGGAGAAGAAAAACGAGAAAAATATTTCATAAAAATAAGAAAACAATGTAAGGTTAAAACTTCACTACTCCACCAAATCAGTAATTTTTCAGTGGTACATAACTTAAAATCGTCAACAAAGTGATAGCGAGAACCACACCAATATATATAATAAGTCCAGCCCACTGTGAACGGTGCCAGTGCCTCGTGTAAACACTAAATGATTAATTTCTCTCAGTCATGCAATTTTACTGAAAGAATAATTTATAACACGAAGTTCACAGAAAACATCTGTCTCGATTGAAACGGGTAGTCAAGCATCAAAATCGAATTTCCCTTGATATTACCTTCATCGCCAATAGAACTCGTCGCATTCATTGCCAGTTTGAAAGTCAGTTCTACGAAATAAAGGGAAACATTATTATCACGAAATCGGACGTAAATTTTCCTGGTGATAACAATCCATACCTCCGCATTTCTTCTGAAGTTTATTGATCTCGGCGTACAGCCCTTGTAATGTTTTCGCGTGTTCTTGCTGCATGAAAAGGATAGAACTTTCTGCATTTTGAAGCTGTACACGAGCCTGAGCCAGTGTTCCAGTCATTTTAATACTCCTCTGTGTGGTAAGTTGCGATCAAGCAAAGATAATAAGACGCAACGCCAAACCCCTTCCTTTAGTTGACCATGTATTCCAATATGGCTGCTTCGCCGTTGCCACGAGCAGCAGAACAAATATTTCCTGGCAAACCAGTTTCGTCACAATAGCCCTTACGTCATCACTAACCAGTAGAAGAGGATTTTTCATTGGTGATATTTTTATCAAGTTCAGCCAATCATAAATGATCATCTATTAGCATTTATCATGAGAAGGCGTGGTGCCCAAGCCCCAGGCGGGAAACAGAATTTGTCAACATGTTTTGGTGAAAATTTACAACTTTTTGTAGCGATTTTTATGTTCTTTTTTCCTTATGGAGGATGGCTTCCTCTTCGAAACCAAGCGGAGTGGTAGTTTGGGAGTGGAAAGAAAGGCCAGGCCTCTGGATTCCTTACGAAGTGGACGTTGCACGGTTCTTGGAAGAAAGTTACTTGAAACATAGTGTGTCCCGGATCTCCACAGTGAATTTAGGACAGAGTAATCCTAAGTTAAACTACTATGAAGTTGATCTTGTCAATATGGAGCAGCTAAATGTTAGAACAGGTAGAGAATCGTGTATTTCTCCTCTTTTTTAATATTTCATTGATTTATAAGTTGACAAATTATTTCTGAAAGCAATGGAAGTGCAAACCGGAAGTAGAACGGGGAAGTTAATCAACAACTTTTCTACAACAACTGCAGAAATTCTCGCCCACTCATGGGCTAATTTTCATTTTCAATAACCGGACAGACACACGAACTCGTAAGTTATGCAATGAGTTAGAGCTGACAATTTAGCAATTTGTTATTGCAAAAAAAGAACATGTTGACGTCAGTCAAATTTTCATGTGTCTCTCCTGTTATGAACAATGAATTTTGTCATACAATTGTCAAAAGAAAGAAGTCTGTGGATCCTCTCAGCTATTGCCGTGTTGATCCACAGGTGCTTTAACAAAGTAATGTTATGATGAAATTCAGAATCAATAACAGGACAGACAGGCGGAAAAGTGACATCAATTTGTTAAATGAACTTGATGTACAGCAGTTGTTTGGAAAAAACACACAGTGCAAGACCAGGGCGAAATCCCCAAATATCATTTGGGAGCGGTCATTAACTATTGGGGGGGGGGGGAGGGCCGGTAAATTTTGGGGGAGGGCTTTGTTTTTTGGGGTGCCCATTTGAGGTGGGCCATGATTTTATGGGCCCACGTTTAGGGGAGGGTTACAATTTCTGGGCGCCTTTCATTAAAACGTTGGGCGATGTGCACAAATGGGTTTTGTGCTGTTGACTTTAGCATGGCAAGAGAATCTTCATAGAATTGTATACTCAAAGCTTAATTGCACAATGAAAAAGCTCACACCCAGAACAATTTTATAAACATCACTTGATTTATTGTTATTTTAGAAAATCAATAAATTCTGGCATGATATGAAACTCAATCAGTCTTAAACAGTAACGGTATCAAACATATTGTTTTTTCTTTTTCAACAAATGCGACAGATCGTCGGCGCTACAAAATAAACAAAAGACGCACAAAAGAATTTTACCGTTTGTAACAGAATATCGCCCTTACGGCCTAATTGTAAGAATACTCTAACGGCAAAGTGGCACCTTATAAAAAGTCAATCTGTGCTTAGAGAAATATTCAAAGACCCTCCAATCCTTTCGTACAGAAAAGGGGGGTCATTAAAAGATAAACTCGTCAGAGCCAAACTTTAAAGGTCAACGATAACACCAATGGACCAATGGGAGTCGTGTTTGGCCTGTCTATTTTATGAACCATCTTTCCAGTGAAATAATTCTCTCAAAATAACGTTTGTATGGTTTCTCACGGTGCAACATTTGAATTCTCAAATTTTTTTTCACAGGGGAGGGTTACAATTTTTTGGGCTCACATTTTAAAGGGGGCCAAGATTTTTGAACTGTTAACCTGAGAGGGGCTAAAATGTTTGGGTTCTAACCTTTGAAATAATACCGACCCTCCCACACCCCAATAGTTAATGACTGCTCCCTTGCCTGATGGAAACCAGGAAAGTAAAACCAGGGGAATAAAATATACATTCCTTACATATTAATCTTAGTCTTTTGAAGATGGTCCAGTGAGACTAATCAGGGCATATCTAATTGATATAATATGATTGAATTTCATCGAGTATTGAATATAATATTCAATACTCGATGAAAATCAATGATATTAAATACTAATCAATCAATTAATAAAAGTTTAATAGAAATCAATTAATTGGTTGCTTTCTTGTGGTTACGGATTTTGATCGCTTTTTATAATAATTTTTTTTAGCTATTGATTTCATCGATAACAAGCTGCAATCAAGTACAGAGGACAGGACTCAAAACCAAACCCCATCCCTTTGTTAACCATTTCTTCAAATAATTGTTGAGTGGAAATGGACGAAGATCTTGTCAATACATTTACTATTGTAAAAAAATGTATACTTAATTGGCCGCTCCCCATTGGGGCTTTTCAGGACCAATGATAAGAAACAATGATAACTAAACATTCAAATAAACATAACTAGGATAAGAATCCCTACTTGCAGGAGCCAGACCAATTGGCTATTTACAAGCGCAGTTGAGAAGTTAGACTTTGGGCTACCGAGAACAACATAAGCTAGCAGCCAAAATGGCATTTGAGCTCAGGACTTACGAATTTCAAATCATGCGCTCTAACACTTGACCGCACTGCCTCCCTGTTCTCTTGTACGATGGGAGCATTGGGTCTTGCTGTTTTGCGGTATTTCAGTAGTTTTAATCTCCAAAATTATGCGATATTGTGTTTTTCTCTGAACCTGCAAGATGTGGTGATTTACCGGTAGCCTTTTGGGACAGTGTTAAAAATTATCCTGCAAGTCTTCATATATTTTCTTAGCCTTTTCCAGTTTCCGATTGGACATTGCCACTAAAATGTAACTATTGAGTATATCATTGAATTCATTAGCTCTCCAATGATTGATTTCCACTGATAAGATAACATATACCCTGAACTACTGCAGCTCTCTCTGTAAGGGCTGCATGTTCTCTGAGTGGATCTCATGTTCAAATGTAGTTTTTTCACTTGGTGAACTTAACGTTTTTTTTTTTGCATTTTTTTTTACAATTTCAGGGATGTTACGAAAGGTTCAGAGGAAAGTTTACTCAAGCAGCTCCGTCCCGGGACAAGGAGTAAGATGGGAGTGGTATTGTGATGTGAGATGGATGGCATATGACATCCCTACATCTGAAGTTATTGAAAAACAGAAAAGTTCTGGAAATAGTGTACTAGATTTAACCACTACACCAGTGGCTATTCCAAATGTTTTGAACTTTGCTCTCATGAAACAGATAAATAAGCGTACAGGTTTTCAACGAGACGTTCGAAGATTGGAAGATCAGAGATATCCGTCAAATGCAAAGACACCAAGTGTGGCTGGAGCATCGCCAAAAAAGGCCCCTGTCGTCTCAAGTACTCATAATGGTCGCATGGTTCCTGGTCCCACCAGAGCTAAAGCCAATGCTACTCCAAAGAAAGGCACAAAACCTACTAGTGTTGTAAAGAAAACAAAGAAGGCTAAAGTAGAACATGCCCAAGGTATTGGAGAATTTAACGCAGAAATTTCCAAGATGGTGGCAAGGAGGGGTCATTTGTGATCCCTTTTCACACATGAATTTAAACACATTTCAAGCATCAATTTGGAAATTTACAAATAGGATTGTTACCTTGATTACATCAACATTCATGACATAACTTTTCAAAATACCCTGACTTTCCCTGAAAAAAATTCAATTTCCCAAACCAAAATGTGAGATCTATTAGTGGCTTCAGGCCTCAACTTGCAGCCGTCAAATTTTCTTTCTTTATTTATTTTAAATACAAATATCACTGAGACCACAATGATCCCAAATTGTTTCTTCCAGCCTTCAATGGTATTAAATCAACCATGTTAAATTATTTCAATTTCCTCTGACTCATCTTCAAAATATCAATTTTCCCTGACTCAATAAAATTCCCTGACATTGAAATTCTTTTCCCTTACCATTTCCTGTGGCAACTCTGACTTCATTTTGAAAGAAATGTGAAGAAATTAGTTGAAAGAATTAAACCAAGAATATTAAAGCTGAAACAACAACAATGTGATATTTAAGGAGAACTAAATGCAAGGAGAATTAAACTGAAAATAGACTTTTTTTTTTACATTTTAGCTGTAGGTGCCACAGGCAGTAATCCTCTGTCTGAATTCTGTAACGACTTGGAGAAAGCTCCAGATGAGGTACACATACTGTAGCTTGATAAATTCATAAAGATATGTTAAAGCTAAGATACCATCATGACATTTAGAGCTATTACCTTGGCCACCGTAAAGAGATTCGAAAGCTGACATTTCGAGCATTAGCCCTTTATCGGAGCGAATCGTTAGCCCTTCGTCGGATTCGCTCTGATGAAGGGCTAATGCTCGAACCGTCAGCTTTCGAATCTCTTTACGGTGGCCAATTCACATAATCAACCCAGTTGATAAAACCAACTTATCTCGTCATACTTCCCACCGACGCAGCACCACAGTTTCTTTAGAAACTCACTCCTCTATTACCTTATTGACTTATTATTACCCTATTTGCTTATAACTTTGAATTAACAAGTTTGATCTTTGTAAAGAAATGCAAAGGGAATGGTTTATACATTAGATGGACATATCAAGGGTTTACATCCATATTTGGGGGGAAGAGGGGTGGCTGTAACGTTAGATTTTATGGTAGATAAAGTCAATTTCCTTACAACATTTAGTCCTAGGTATTTTATCTGGGAGGTGCAGCGACCTCATGGTTAGTATGCTTGTTTCTAGATCGAGTGATCTGGGTTCGAACCCTGGCCGGGTACATTCCGTTGTGTTCTTGGGCAAGACCCTTTTCTCTCACAGTGCCTCTCTCCACCCAGGTGTATATTAAATGGGTACAGATGAATTAAATGCTGGGGGTAACCCAGCAATGGACTAGCATCCCATCCAGGGTGGAGTAGAAATACTCCCAGTTGCTTCCTGCTACAGAAACCAGGATCGTCTCCAGCCTGATGAGCCACTTAACTGTTACATTTAGCTTTAATGACACTTTACTGGTGAAAAGAGATTTCTTAATACCTATCAACCATGAAAATGATCTTCATTGCAGGACTGCGCAATATGTTTTGAAAAGCTCTGCAATATCTCCTCATTCGATGATGAATCTGAAAATAGTGGGGAAGCTCAACCTTCCAGGATAAAACAGCTCAGTCAATGCAAGCATGCTTTTCATGCTTCCTGTCTGCAAGCAATGTATAACAGTGGACCTAAAGTAAGTACAAGAAAAATGGTGAAGTTTTCAGTAAGTTATGATGAGTTATGAGTTAATCAGGGTTCTCAGTTGAACCCGTAACCCGTAACACCTGTCACGGGTGTCACAGGTAAGTGTTACGGCTGTCAAAGTGCTTCAACCAGTAGATCAATTGGTCTATCAAATGCAAATAAAAGAACGACTTTTTGAATCAAATTCCTGGCTAAACTATTGACTGTTAGTTGCTTTCACAATGTACCTTTCTTCGGTTTTAGTTGTCGAAGTGAATAGCCTTTTTGCAGACCAAAGAATAACCGAACAATTGCTTTGCGTCTCCGCAACGTTCAAATATGGCCGCCATATTGAACTTATAAATCTGAATCCAGGCCTCGCGCAGATGTCGTCTTTCAACGAGCAAAAACAAGGTCGCTGCAAAGCGAAAGGCCGACCAGCCAAGGATACTGAACTTTTTCGCAAAGTAAAGTGTCATAGTATATTCAAAAGAGATTTAAAAGAGACCAGTTTCATCTAATTACTCAGTTTCGAGACTCGCTTTCATAGTGAAGTTAATTGAGGAGGGTATCGCCGTATCGTAATTTTCAGTTTGATAATTTCAACTTTCCTGTGTTCAAAGCCACTGAGCAGATTACAAAATATACTCAAACTTGTTTGGAGAAAATGAGATAATATCCTCCAAAATGATGGAAAAAGCAAGCATTTTAAATCAAAATTTTCCCGGGGGAGCCCCCGGAAGCTTGGACCTTACGGGCCCAAGTTACATGCCCTTTGGGCGTGCAAAGTTCCACCCTTTGGGTGTCACGCCTGTAACTACCACAGCAACGGCTGTGCAAAATTCTATTGAGAACCCTGGTTAATAATTATATATGTAATAAATTTAGTAATTTTTGATATCCTTAAATTCCAGAATGGAAGTTTGCAGTGCCCTACTTGCAAAGCAATTCATGGTATTAAAGTTGGCAATCAACCAACCAGTGGTCGTATGGAGGTGCAGCACTCAGACAGAAGCCTTCCTGGACACCCTGACTGTGGAATGATCACGATCGTATATGACTTCGTGCCAGGAGTGCAGGTACTGTGGTTTAATAAAATAAAAGATATCAACAACTTTGTTTATCATACATGTATTATTGAAAATGAATACTACCAAGTATATTTAGGAATAGAACAATTTATTCAAGTACTGTCTGGTAGGTTAATACTACTCTGTTGTTTTAAATGATCTTGGATAAATAAGCCATTAAGTTTTCAAGTTAGCCTCCAGCCATTTCTTCTCTGTTATTTTGCAAGACAGAAGACCGCAATAACAACAATATACAAAATTTAAACCCTTTAATCCCCAAGATACATGACCATCAGATCTGTCAATGATTTTTCTGTAAGATATAAATTATCAAGCCAAGGCTATTTTGAAAGAGAAAGACTACACATACTACAATATCAGTTGAGTAAGGCAAGGCCAAGCTTTGACCACAATATCATCGCCTGCAATTTTACGTGCTTTGCTGCCAGTGACGTCAAAGGCAGACAAATTGCCACTGGAGACAGAGCCAGTTGCCCGTGATAACAACACAACTTGACAGTTACTAACAACTAACAAACATCAAGGGAAGTGTAAGAAATTTGTTCTGCACAATCATGTTGTTTGAATTGATGTTTCTGCCTTTTGAGTGAAATAATTGAGTCTATCAACATTTAAAATGGCAACATTTTCCTTGAAGTGTGAAGAAAAATGTTGTCTTTCTTCCAGCCTTAGCAACACCTCATTAATGTGGCCATTAATCTTGTGGCCTAAATAACAAAACAGATTAGTCAGTGTTTGCTTAAGAACTGCATTTTAATATAATCACCCCATTTCCACAACTAGATTAGCCAAGGCATCCTGTCACAAAGTCAGATTACCAGGGTTCCACTGTACAGAAAAGTAAATTGTTTTTATTAACAACAGGGACCAGAACATCCCAATCCAGGAAGTAGATTTAGAGCAAGAGGATTCCCAAGAACTTGCTTTCTTCCTGATAGTGAAAAAGGAAAAAAGGTAACATGTTTTTCTTGTTCTCCCTTCCTGTATAAAATTGAGATCAGCTCAGTGAGTCAGGGACTTGTCGCATGTCCACTTCACAGAGGGAGCCAAGAGGAGGGGGTGGGTGAGTAAGGGTTTTCGGTGGTAATGACTGAGTTGGAGTGGTGAGAAGGAGGAGACACAGCCAGGATGGAGTGGGTGAAGGTGAGAGAATCAAAAGTTACATGAGTCAGGGCTTGGGGGAGGGGGGGAGATAGTGTTAGAATGAGTGGCTGAGGGAGGGCTGGAGGGAGTATGTGAGAGAGGGAGAGGGCCATTGGATCAAGGAGAGAGATTGGTGAGGGAGGAAGGTCAAGAGGAGGAGAGCTATTGCTTACAGGTACATACATTTGGGAAGGTGAAAGATGGAGCGAAAGTTGGTAGGCTAACAGGGGAGAGTGAACAAGTGTGGATTACAGTAGAGAATTGGTTAGAGAGGGTGTTGACTTTGTAACAGTGAATTTTGCTTTGAGAGACTGAAGAAGAGGTTGTCTGGATAAATGATGCTGGCAAGAGTAGAAGTAAGGGTTGAGGGGCTGGATTAAGGAGTGAGCGAAGACAGGAATATGGCTCAATGCAGACTACACAAGATAACTAAAGCTTTAATCATACTTTTGTAGTGAAGCTAGCTAGACTGCGTGATGTGTACTGGGGTTGGTTAAGACGGATTCCGCTCAAAGTTCGAGCAATAAGTGCAAAAATTATTTACTAAAAATCTACTCACAGCACATTAACTTTTTGACTACCATTTGAAACTTCTCACTGTAGTTCATTTCTCCAGGTGACCCCGCGATGAAAGTCCCAAGCATTCTCGAGAAATTTAATGCCAAACCTCAGAAGAATGCTTCATGCCTGTGTTTTCAACTAACGCGAAACGTCCATTTTAAGTGAGATATATGCAACTTCAAGTTCACTTTTCTTGCGCGGGGTCAGCTTGAGAGCTTAAATCTTCATAGGATCTTGTTACCTTTATTCAAAGTATTACCATGCTATGAGGGTTTTTTGGTAACATAATTTTTGCCATTATTGCTCGAATATTGTGCGGAAATCATCTTAATTGCTCATCCATTGACACTCATTGTAACTGTCTTGAGCCATTTGGAAACTGCAAAACTCAGTCTCAAATGTTTCTTCCTCCTTGATGAAGTGCTAATAAATTAAATGGTAATTTTACTTCTGACAGGTTTTAGAGCTTTTAAAGAAAGCTTGGCAGAGAAGGCTCATTTTCACGATTGGTACATCCTCTACAACTGGTGAGGAAGACACAGTAGTTTGGAATGAAATCCATCACAAAACAGAAGCATTTTCAAACCATATGGGTCATGGCTATCCAGACCCTAACTATTTGGACAATGTCCTTGCTGAGCTGGCAGCACAAGGCGTGGAATCTGAATGACGGTTTAGAGGGACTGTCAATAAGGATTAAAAAGTCTTAGAAGTTCAGGGGAAAAAAGAGGAAATAGTGTACTGTATATATTAAGTTATTTGAGTATTTAGCAGCTGCAAAATGTTCACAGGAATGACTATAGAGAAGATGTTTGTTTGTTATGGTTTCTAGGATAGAAACATTTCTGGGCTTAAATTTTGTCCCTGCATCAAGGCACTTTGATCTTCTAGACTAGATAGACCTCAAAACCGTCCAATCTGGCTGCTGACCACATCAGTCAACTGTGAGATAGAGATTATAAGCAGAACTCACATTTTGCTTGCTTTCTATAATATCCTATCCAGACGTCATTACTAAAAACTAAAATTACATATCTTAAATGACCACTTCTACCCAGGGTGGGAGTGGGGAACTTAACAAAGGTTAATACATGGAGGTTCTGCCCAAGGTCCAACCCCTTACCCTTTTATGTCCCATTTTGGCAGAAAAGGTACCCCTTTTATATACCTTTTATTGCAGAGGTACCCCTTTCACATACCTACCTGTAACTCTGTCTTATGAATAAATCGCCAAGAAAGGAAGTCTTGTTGTCTTTTCATGTAGTGCTTAATAAATAAACTAATACAGCCATAAGGTGTGTCTATTCAAAATAGTTTGCCATTAAAGTCCCTTCTAAATACCTAAATGAACGATTTTCCTACTCTTTTGTATACCTCAACTTGTGAAAACCCTACCCGTTTAAATACCTGAAGCCTAAAAAAGATACCCCTTTTGGGCAGAGCCTTCCAGTATAGGCCATTCTAGGAAGTACCCCCCGCCCACTCCCTCAATTGGGGCTTTTCTGGGCCAGGAAAAGCAAGTGATCAAAGAAGAGTAATGCAAATGAACATAACATGCTTAAAAATCCCAACTGGCAGGAGGTAGGCCAGTTCCCTGTTTACAAGCATGATTGAGAAGTTGAACTGGGGCCTGCCAAGAAACAAGTCCAGCTCTGTGGTCAGAGCAGGACTTGGATGTGTGACCTCCAGATGTCAAGCGTGGTGCCCTAAGCACTTAGTCTCCTCCGCAGCCGTTATTAGAGTCGTCACGCAACACTTCTCCCCCACCAAGTGGGGAGGATCGTTGCGTGACGACCCTAATAACGGCTGCGAAGGAGACTACTAAGCACTCAGCCCTGCCGCCTCCTTAAAGTGTCTTTCAGATTTAGCAGCCACTTGCTTCCCATCCCTACTTTCAGAGATAATTTTCAACCGTTCAAGGGGTCATTACATTTAAGTAACTTAACATTTACCACCTGTAAAATGTTTTTTACTAAAATTCAGTCTGAGGAATCACAAGAGAGCATTATCTGGCCTTTGGAGTAAGGGTCATTTAAAACAAGCATCGTGTCAGTTTGGAATATTTTATTGTATCTATTATTCCATTGTCAAGGTGCATCAAAGTCGTTTGAGGTCACTTTTTTCTCAGTGTTGTTATGTTTGGATGGTCACTGTGCAAAATCAAGAAATTTTATCACTATCTCTTAAGAGTCATTACTTTGGAAGGATGTTACTTTTGGATCATCATGTTATCTCAGTACTTGATAGGAGGTCACTAATAATAGTTACTTGACACAACTACTATGTTGATGCAAAGGTGTAAAGTTTCCTATAACTGAAGTTTTTCCATTCGTGTTTGGCAGTGTGTTTGGATGGGGCTACCAGGGCGGGGAAAAACCCAGGTTCCATGAATACCTGGGGCAAGTTAAGGCCCCTTTTAGGTGAGTGAAAATAGATGTGACCCGTGGGCAAGTGAAATTAGCCTCAGTAGTCTTGTGAGTCTAAATAAAAGTGTCAGCTTGATAATTTACAGTTTCCAGTCAGAAGCTATTTCAGAACTTAAGACTGCAAGATTAGTTAACCATTATGCTGGATTATGCCAGCGTAATTTTGAGCATAATACTATATCTGGAGCATCAGCCATAATGCTGGCATAATACTAATATTTTAAGAGCATAATGCCTCTGTTCCTGAAAACTGTGAGAGGTGTATGCAAACTTTGCCAGTAAATTGCTCTAGAATGTACAAAGTTGATGAAAGTGGGAATATTTCAGGAACTTGATACCTTAGACTCGTACCCAGTGCACTTTTGGTATAATCCACTTGCTCATCAAATGTTTAACTGAATAATTATTGTCTAACAATTCTTTCAAAGATGAAAGTCCAGAAATGTTTATTAATAGATACAGGCTTATGGGGGATGGGGTGGAAATGTCATTTTAGACTGGCTGAATTGAAGCGTAATACCTCCAGTCGAGCATAATTTTGAGCATAATACCCTGGTTTCCTAGATTCCCAAAAGTTTGGTTGCAAGGTCCTATTTGGTTCCTTTTGACTGGAATATTCAAGACCACCTCTGAAGGTGAAGGAAATTGGTTTTTCAAGTCAAACTGAGCCTGAAGTCCAAAATAGAACATGATCAAATAGTTGTGAACTGTTTCACTAAAGTACTCTTGAAATACTTCAAAGAAATCAACTAAAACTGTTTTTAGTTGAAGTGGTAGAAAATCTCCCATGTTTTATGACATCATTTGCTTTTTCTTCAGTTGGCCTTGGATATGTGGTGGGAACATATATGCGAGTGCTTCCCTTTCAACCATAGTGAGCTCTGGATGCCAGAGATCCAACATAAGAACAACTCTTTCCCCATCCGTTCCTTTGTGCCACGCTTCGTGGAGGAAAGAATCATCAAATAACAAAAGCTCTCCCTCCCTCCATCTCCTGTTTTGTCCATCCACGCACAAAACACATCCCTTGGGTACAAACAAAGGCAAGTGACACCTTATCCTCCAGTTTGTTGGGCCATAATGAGCGGTTATGTGCGTCCCAGCTTGAAGAATCGAGAACAACACATTACCAAACGAACATCCCTTCAACAGGGGTACTACAGATTCGATGATTTCCATAGTTTTCGGACATGCACTACAGTTGTTTTTAACTGTTTCTCCTTGATTAATCAGATGATAAACTGACCATTCCCCTTGGAGGGTTGAATTTTTAAACCAACCCTCACTTGCGTGAAATCGTATCTCTTGAAATTCTGATTTTATCAATTCAAAATTCGCTGAAGAAATTAAAGAACTTAGTTGTGCAGAGTAATAATCATGCCAAGGTTTAGGTGCAAGACCGTCAAAATAAAATACCGTAGGTTTTTGAGCAGATAATGAATCGTTCCTGTCCTCTTGTGTCCTGTAGCATTCAACTCCTTTATACAATCGTTCAAGGCCGGCTCTGTCTCCTCTTATACGTACAAATTCGTCTAACTTCTTCGACACGACTTCAAATGATGTAGCCTCTTTTCTGTGGGAACATCGAAGGCACTCGGGAGATGAACAAAAATTCGTATCATCCGAGCCTGGGTGACGTCTATAGCCTTGATCACTGAACATTTTAGTCAACAATGTTACAATTAGCAGTACCGCCAAAGCTACGAGACCCTTGAAGAAGAAATCATGCACAAACGAATAGCTTTGTGAAAGAAAATCCTCCACGTCCGCCATGTTTGTTTTGGTGAGAGGTAGTTCCAGTTCTTCTCTGACCAAAATCAGCCAATGCGCAATTTGCATCAAATCTGCGCCCTGGTTCTGCTGATAATAATGGAAGCTTCCTCAATGACCACGGCAACGCCAATGACGACGGCTGGAAAAAAATGGACTTAAATTTTACCGTTAAATTTTGCAATTTATATCTAGAACTGTTCTGCAAGCCGAGTGCAAAACTCAACTGAAGCTAAAGATGTAACGCCAACGAACAATTCTAGGAGTAAATTCGAAAAATTAGCCGTTGTGTCTCACGTTTTTCTAATTACCCAAAACTTGGTCATTTCACTTTATTAATTGTTATGCAGAGCACGGCAAAGAAATGTATAAAGATTTATAACGCACATGCACAGCTATTGTTGTGCTCATTAAGTTTGCTTTAAGCTCCCTTGTAAAGGTGCGCGCAGTATAGTTAACGAGGTCGTTGCTTACGTAACAGGCGCGTTAGGGAGAGAACGCTACAATTTGGGCCAGGTGGAATCCAGTGAAGGAACGAGTTCTACACTCAGATCTACTCAAGTGCACTAACCAAACGAGTGCGCACGTATTTTGGATTGTTTGTGACGTCACAATGTAGACTGAAACATTCCAAGTAATTGATGGCTATTAGTTTCATTATCTCCTATTAAGTCTTTGTAATAGGAGTTAGAAACACTTTCCAACTATGGAGTCATATAATTCATCTTTTCTTCTGAACGACCTGCCGGATTCGATTATTTTGCAGATATTTTGTAAATTTACCATGAAAGAACGCCTACTGTTGCGACGGGTCTGCTGGAAGTGGTGCCATCTTCTCGAGGACTACAGTCTTTGGAAGAGTATTGATCTCAGTGAAGACAACTTTCCATCCAGCAAAGTGAGCAATACTATTCTGGAAAGGTGGATTACTTCATGGGGCAAAACAATTCAGCACATTGACGTAAGCGATTGCAAATGGCTCACGGATGTAATTATTAAGAAAGTCGCGCAAAATTGCGTCGATCTCCGTAGCCTGAACATCGAAGGCTGCTTTCAAGTGTCCGACGCAGGCATGAACGAGATAGCCAGGAACTGCACTCGATTAAAAAGCGTGAATGTTTTCCTCAGCGGAGTTTCAGAGGAGGGATTTGAACGGCTTCTACAGCAGTGCCGCGACTTAGATACTGTTAAATTGGGGAGCCGAGGGAATTGCCACCGTATGATATTGTCTGTGTGTGGTAATGTGAAAGATTTAAAAGCAATTTCAATCCACGATGTTATTCCTTTTGATGAGAGTGAACCAGTGGTAGATGATATCTCCTTGTGGAAACTCTGCACAAGCTTCCCTGGACTGACCGCCATTGATCTGACGTGGTGTTGCTTCATAACTGACGACGCTCTTTTTGCGCTTCCTTTCTGCTGTCCTGGCCTCACCTCCTTCACTGTTCGGGAATGTCATCAGATTTCGGATCGCGGCGTTCGTGCAGTCTTCCAAATTTGCCATGTAAACTTGTCGACGGTTCATCTGGAGCGCCTTTACAATGTTACAGACGTTTTGACCCTCGTACCCGAAGATCTAAAACCATTTTGCAACCTCTCTTACCTAAAAGTGATCGACACATCCATCTCCGACATCGGCATTGCGAATATTGCTGAGAAGAGTCCGAACTTGGAAACGCTTGTCGTCGGAGAGCATTGCTTCAATCCCTACAACGTTCACGGAGGATTTATCCCTTCCATTGTAGAAACTTGTCAGAAATTGAAGCGGTTTAAATTGTATTCAGGGAGAATGCAAGACAGCTATTTGATTGCTATCGGTGAAAATCTGTCTTTTATAACTGATCTTTACCTCGGTGATTGCCGTGACTGTACCTCAAAGGGCCTGCTCCCGATTATAACGCGCTGCCGCTGGTTGCAGATGTTAAATATTCAAAACTGTGCCCACGTGACCGGTGATACATTGGTTATTATTTCGCAAAATCTCAGGAACCTCAGAGCATTGGAAATTCTCAATTGTAGAAGGATCACTACCTTAGACGTGCTAGAGCTAAAGAGGAAATTGCCAATGTGCGACGTCAGATATTAGCCCTGCTCCCAGCTGACGATTAGTTCAGAGGATGTTTCCCCTGAGAAGCCTCTTGTGCTTATCATAAGCTGCGATAGGAGAGTCTATTCTTCCATCAAGACAACTTCAAAGTAATCTCAAAGTCGGGAAGGTCAGCGTAGGTCGAATACTTCGAATTGCTCTTGTGGAGAGATTCTACCTGCTAATCAGGAAACCTATGTGGCCCTATATAGTTCTTACATTTCCTAGGAAACTTCATTCAAAAGGTGCCAGAAATACTAAATACAAAATGTAAGGCTTTTATTGAACGTGGAGTTAAGAAGAAGAGCTGGCGACACTTCTCCATGAATTTAAAACAGAAGTCGCTGAATAATGTTTCCAGAATTTACAGTTATGCTTACCCGGTCTCGAAAGTCTAACTAAACAAAAGGAAACTTCCACCACCGCCTGTAAGATTCCAGTACACTTTTCTTTCGTCCCCTAACTTAGAAATGCGCAAGGAAATAAAGAAGAGATATATTTGCTAATATTTGGAAAAACTAAGTCTTTGTTAATAGGAAAATGTTTGTATCAAAACACCCAAACACAACACAGGAGCCCAACACAATAAAAAAGTTCACTCTCCCTCCCTTGTCGCTGTTTCCTCCGAAAAGCCTACAAAATGAAATAAGGCTCATGCTTTGTGCTGATGTCATCACCTTAGACTGATCTGAAACTTTCTCATCAGGGCCCGCGGAGCGGATTTTCAAGTGGGGGGGCTAAAGCGAACGCGCAAGCGTGAGCCAACTAGGGGGGTCCGGGGGCATGCTCCCCAGGGAAAATTTGAAATATTATTCTTCTGAAATGGCTAGAAATGCATCCAAAAAACGCTAACATTAAGTTAATTTTTAATTGTTTTCAATGAAAAAAAAAA
>Ga0126343_10000231_pt1 | contig 19219 bp, 26 predicted proteins | sample Cyp2metagenome_FD_92531 | JGI IMG/M metagenome (GOLD analysis project Ga0126343, IMG submission 92531) | Coral microbial communities from Lord Howe Island, Old Settlement Bay, Australia - Cyphastrea 2 metagenome | ecosystem: Host-associated > Invertebrates > Cnidaria > Coral ...
GTCAGAGAAAGAGAGAGAAATAGTGAGAGAGATCAATCACCTTTCGCTCCATCAGTGGCTTCGCTCTGCCATCCCTGATTCACAACAACCAACCTCTCCTATAGGTTTCCTATTTTTGAAACTTCCGCCACCGCCTTGTGCGGTACTACTGGTAGATAATTATAGCAACCTCCGAATAGAAATGTTGGAAACCAAGAAATGGGGTTTTTATCTGTGGAAATATCATCTATAACTTCCAGCCATCAGGTCATCAGGCACCTTCTTAAGGTCTTCAGGGAGGTCTTGGATCATTTCCTCCAGGGAAGTGCCGCCAAAGACTTCGCACAAGGAACGATTTGTCAGGTGCTTCGCGATGCCAGGAATCCAGTCCTGAGAAACTCTGAAAAGGCTCCCCTTTTTGTCTTCTCAGAGGTTGGTTAAAAAGGACCCTGACTTTGGTGCTGATGGCTTCACTGAATTTCATACATTTAATACATATATTTAGTATATTTATTAATATTGGCTTCACTTTCTGATGGGTATAATCGTGGCAGTTGTAAATGAACCCATATATACCCATATTAATGTTGATGCAACAAAATGTATCAAAATGTCTTCCTGGTTTGGTTGATAAATCCTAATTCCATACGTGCCGCTTCTTGTTTGGTCTGTGCAACTATTCAAAACTATGACTTATCAAACTAATCTGAAAGCTTGCATATTTATCTTTCGTGTTTTAAACCGTAGCTAAAACCTGCAGGAAATGCTAACGCATTGCAAATGGGGAGATCTTGCGGGTAGCACAGAAATTCGCCAAGACATCCTTAGGTTTAAGGCGTTAAGTGTTACATCATGTTGAAAAAACAGTCAGGAACACATCAACAACATACTATCCCATACTATCCCATATGCCCACCTGATCGCATCATATGTTCATGTCAACCTGCAGACCGTGCAAACCCAGCTGGCCTCCGTCACCAATCCCATCTGCTGCGCCGCTCCAACAAAGAGCACTGGAAAACCCGAAGAAAGCACGGCAGAAACACCACGTTGCACAAAGAAATGAGCGTCAAATACAACCTGATTTTTGATATGATTTGAGCTGGGCTTTGGAAAATTGGACCATTGAATTCAGAGGCAAATTAACAATCTAAGAGAATGGGAACGGTACTTTTTTCCAGACCCCAAGCGGGCCAACCTGATGTTTTACTAGTGTGGATTGGAAGGACCCGCAGGATGCCAATTTCATGGGATTAGCCATTGAGGCACTCATTTCTTGACATTCAACTTGGATTAGGAGATTTGTGGCACCTTGAGTCGAAATTAACGTCTATCACTCCAAAGATACAAAACACATGCCAAATAGGGCCGGGATCCCCTACCAGCATTGAAAGTGGGTGTATCAGCATCTTCAGGGGACCCCAAGTCAAAAACACAGATTTTGAGTTTGAGATTGTCTTCCAAAGATTCTTCTTATGATTTTGGCATGGAAGTCCCATTCTAAAAAAGATGTTCATCCCAAGGGGTATGTTCGGATACCGTGCTTCCCTGCAGCTAATTCTGCCTCGTATCCAAACAGACCCCTGGAAATCTCTCAACATTGACCCTAGAAATTGAGTAGCGGACCCCTTTCCATCGTGGCGATGCGGGAATCTGGCACCAGATTTTTCAAAATTGAAAAGATTCTTGATGAAAAATGGTTTCCCGACGCAAAGTGTAGAACGTTTTGGACACAAAGGAAATGAACCAACAGGACTAGAGACATCGCAAGATGTGAGTGAAAGAATGAGAATTGGGGTGGGACACTATGAACACTATGTTTGTGGGTGTATGTACACGCTCATGCCAGCATGCAAACACAGACCACGTCAACGGGACTGACTTTTTACCTTAAAGTAAGTGAACGGGACTTTTTGCCCAATATCCCCAATAATAGAAAATAGTACTGGGTCGGGGCCATCAAACCATCACCAAGCTCAATCTCTCCTTGGATTTGCTTGGTCTTGGTCGATGGGATTTGGAACAACACATGATGACAGCGTCCAAGACGAGATTTAAGCCATCACAATCTTGGATTTGCGGCTAGCTGGTTAGCTCAGGAGATACACCAGTGCTGGCAGTTGACGTAGAATACCTAGAATACGTAGAATGTATAGAATTTTGTCGGTTCTCCCAGCCATCTTGACTGGAACCTCAGGGGTGCCAGGGAAATAGTTGTTGAATGTTGCTGAGCACTTGAAACCCCAAACACTTCCAATTTTGGATCCAACCCTAGGACCCCATGCTTTAAAGTTTCAAACCATAACGAGGAAATTTTCCCTGTGATATAATTCCAGAAAAAGAACTTGGTTGGTAAGTTGTTTTCCCTAAAGACACATTTCTTTACATTAAAAAATGGATGTGGAGATACATAGATCAATTATGTTCACAAAAAGTTCAACAACTGCAACTTCTGCATCTCAAAAGCTTGAATTACCCTCTGGCAATTTAACGTAGCTATGGAAAATCCCCATTTTTTGGAGGTAAATCATCATAAATCAATATAATTCATCTATAAATGGGCCCAGTGTCCATTGCAAATGGTGAAATATACATTAAATAGCTAACTAAATAAGCAGAGGGTAAGTTCAACCCTTCATCCTTCACCATCCGCCCCAAGCCACTGTGCCAGGTCCTTTCAGGGGCCACCTGCTCAAATCTTCCACCAGCTCTGACGGCCAGCCCGGAGCTTCGCGCTGCAGCGAGCTGCGCTTCATGGCGTCGAAGGAAAAGGTCAAGGGACCTGCCTCCGGAGCCTCCGGGCCACCGATCCTCGGTGCCGTCGTCCATGTAAAACCTGGAGATGGTCTAATAATGTCTAATATAATGTCTAATATATCATATAATATCTAATATATCTAATATATCTAATATGTCTAATCTCATTTATCCAATTCTTGGTGGGCTTGACCCAGGTTGTTAAAAGGAGAAGAATAGACTCGGCTTGGTGACTGGTATGCCATTTCTCATCATTTACATTCATTTACGTTCATTTCCTTTGGTTGTGAAGGGTCGTAGATGGTCGTAGTTTTTCCCCTAGTTGCCAACCAATGGGAATAGGACGTCACCCAGTCGCCATGGGAAATCACGAAAGGAAAAAAGATGAAAAAAGGGAGGTCGCTTTGCCTTGTTGGGAGACACCGTTGGAACGTTCACTTGGGAGCCGGCAAAGTCGTTCACTTCATAACATCATTGTGATGCCCTTAGCTACGGAAAAACAATGAACAAATCCTCCAAATAAACCAATATATATATAACTGGTTTCAACGAACAAACCAAAACTAACCCGAAACAAACTCACATCGAAACAACCTCGCAGAAGTGGCTAAATAAAGCGAAAATCCACAAGAAAACTTGGCATAAGTGTGGAAACCATAGTTTCCAGTCCAATTTCTCCTCGAAAAACCAACCCAAAGACAACTCCAAAATCTCAAGCCTCCCCAAATCTCCGACTCAATTCTTCCAAATTCCAAAAAATAACACAAATCCCACAGAGTCAGTTCAAACCAATCTAGTGGCCATAGATCTGGCTCCGTCTCCGTCAGTTTCACAGGGCACCACTTTCCATCGCGAAAGACCTGACCGTACAACACACGGCAGTGGCTGCCAGTGCTCTGTTGCACCTCCACTGCACCCAGGGCGATCTGGATCTCTTCACCTGCAGGACCCGGTAAAAGGAGGACCCAAGGATGGGTATTTCACCAGCAAAAACCATGGATAGATCAGATAGTTTGGCAAACATAACTTAGTGTAACTGAGGATTCTTTATGATTCTATCATGGAAATATGATACTGATACCTCTATAGTGGTTCCAATTCACTATTGCGATAGCCTAGCATTGGTCAATCTCTTGTTGATTTAAGGCTTTAAGGCCAATACTGACAAATGGGATGACTATTCAAGACATGGTCAATACGAGTGCTTCGGAGGTTTGAAAGTCTCCTTTCCAGCCTTGGAAAACTGGAAGGAATACAAACCGGAGCATGTGACTTTGGGCCCAAAAACCCCAAACAATCTGACTTCCCAAGTATTTCACCATGGGGACAGGAAAAAAAAACATGCTTTGGTCCACACCTCCCAAGTTGGCAGAGATGGTGGGTGCAACCCACTGGCGCTTCTTTCCCGCGCAACGTAGCAATTTCGTCGTCGCCAGGGCCATCCACACGGGATGCCACCGATGCCACCGTCGCCTTCGGTTTCCAGAGCTGCAAGTCGATCGCACACGGTGAAGCTGCGCATGCTGCGCATGCTGCGCATGCTGTGCGCTTGCAACGGGAGTGGAGAGCATCATGGCGTCTGGAGCAGTGAAAAAAAGTGAAAAATAGTGAATTAAGGGACTATCATGGACAATTAAGGGACTATCCGGAATATCTCCCATGAAATACGAAAAATTAGTATAGGTCAACTTGCGGCACAAGTTTGATCCCAGAAGATTTGGATTTCAGTGGTCCAATCGTTTCGAGACATCCCCACAAGGGGTGCAGCACAAACATCCATTTTGAGTACCAGAATTGACGATAGTTGGATGAAGCTATAGCACTGCAACGCTGTCAAAGCGCCATGGTTCCCGTATGTTTCATTGGTGATGCATCATGGGATCCAAATTTGAAGTGAATCCAGTTCATGTTTTAACTTACAGATTTCCAGATGATTGGGAATTTTAATATTATCTATATATATATATATGTATATATGAGAAATGGTGGGTTGACCAAGGGGTAACAAACAAACAATCTTCATATCCACGGTTCCACTGCTTTGTTGCTCCAACTCATGAACCCCCACCGGGCATGCTATTCAACATGAACCAACATGTGCAAAACAAGCCATAAACAAACGGCCATGAAGGAATCCTGAGCCTTGCCACGGAAAACGCAACTCACATCCACAATCAGTTGGACAAACACGGTCACTGCCAAGCAAAGGCGCTTCATCGATATTGCAGTCCTCAGACTCATAGGTAAACGACTTTGATCTCACTGACGGTATGAGGAAAATTCCGTGAAAATCACATCAAGAGCTGTAAAACTAGAGGCCTCACATTTGTATCCCGCCAACCATCTGTCCATTCAATGAATCCATCGATCTATGCCCTGTTCCAATCCCAATAAGCCCCAGACTTCACAATGCCGCGCGCTCCCCTGTAGGGAGCCAAGCGATAGCTGGGGCCATGCTTCCAGCCTTTGGAAACCTTTCCCCTCACACCTTGTTATTGTGCAGCTTTGGTGGCCACATATGCCAACATTTGAGAACTAGGTCTTAAATGGTCTTAATATGTCTTCCTCCAGTCAGCAAGACAGCAGAATCGCAGTCCAAACCCGTGCCATGCCCCCAATTGCAACAACTCACCTTTCAATTTCGGACCTCCAGAAGCGTGAAATGCCACGTTGTGAAATTTGAAAGTCCCATAGATTCCCACCATCGCCTGGAGTTCGACGCTCCGGTAGAGGATCACAGGTCCTCGCCCAAGGCCAAATCAGGCTGTGATAGCACTATAGTTCACTATCAACTTGCTATGCTTTGCTGTCACAAATCACCAAGTCAAAACAACAAAACAAGCCCGAATTTTTACGGGGATTCTATCGCGAAGAACCCTTTCCAAACCATCTTTTTTTTGTTGCAAAACCATCGCAAGACCGATGTGTTCTCGGTGATGCCAAGGCCACCTTGAGCCTGCGATGATTTTGATGCCGGGCAAGTGAGGCAAAAAGTGCATTTTCCACTGGAAAGGGTGCACATTCTCCCTAATGTTATGCCAGAAGTCACATAAAATATCATAGAATCACATAGCAATCATAACATCACATAGCCCATGGACCCATGAACAACCCTTCGGTCCCAAGCTCCAAGGGATTGCTGGGACCACCAAATTATCAGGCAGATCAGTCGGATGTCGGACGGCTATGACACCCAAAGGAATTCAAGGCCGTACACTTCGGGCATCTCAGTTAGTAAGTGGACTACAACCCGAGTTATAACTAGGGTAAGTAGAGTTATTCCTTTATGATTTTCATCCATTTCCTAACTGGGAGCCACCAAATGCATTGCCTCCTTGAGTTGCGAAGAGACTCGCCCAGTCATCCATGCCATACACATCTGCTTTCAGTTACATACCCAAGATTTTGCTGCAACAACTATCAGCGGTTTTGACCCCATGGGATATCGAACGTACATGGGAAACCTGGTACTCCCTCGCCGTTGTTCACCCCTACTAGAATCTACTAGAATTGTTTTGTTGGGCTTATGGCGCTGTGAAATAACCTAAATTATCATAAATCGGGGGTTTCTGACAGTTTCTGACCCCCATAAGGGAAAGGTCATGAAGTCATGAACCATACCTGGTGACATCTGGTGACATATCTCAATTTTCAAATCACATCCAATTCGGCATTCAATTTCCGTGGAACTGCAGCCGTTTTTGGTGTTTTTTTTTCCCCTGGAAAATCTCACCTTAAGATACGGAACCCCAGCTGCAACTGCCAAGCCCTTCCAGGATTCCACCTAGAAGCTCGAAGTGGGGAGATCATGGTGAGACAACATGGCTCGAAAATGCTGGGCATTAAAGATGTCTAAGTCATCTAAGTCTAACTGTTTTGGCGCAGAAAATGATGAGACTGATAAACCTTTGGACTTGGGTAAAACAAATCTACAAGCATCAGAAGAACTGGATATATCCAACTAAATGACAAAAATCCAACTGACATTCTGTTAATCTGTAATTATTTGGTAATGCCTCTCATTTTGAAACAAGGGCAATATTTGGCAACATCTCCAATATATATTTTTTAACTAACTAATCTTTAAAGTGCAACAGCTTCGGCTCACTTGTGACCCAGCACGCCTCACTCAAGGTACATGGGTAGTACGAGTATGAGATGACAGCTACAGTCAATGAAATCAACAATGGTCCAACCGATAAGATCGATGGCGATTTCATGGTGGGAAGAAACAAATACATTATATTGCATGTATGTTTAGTTGTGTAATTACCCAGCAAGAGATGTGTTTCAGCAGCAAGTACTTACACTAAATTCACTAAACGTGTCGCGAGATGTTTGATTTGCCAACAGCCTGTGAAAAATGAACTGTTCCTTCCATCAGTTCATCAGTTATTTTTTCCTAAATCTATGGAAAACGTCCACTTCTGTGGGTCGTAAAGTGGCCACGGGCCGTTGCTGAAATGATCTAAAAAAAATGTCTTGCATCAATGGGGCAGGTGGAAAAATCGAGCAAAACTGGAAAGAATTGCCTTCCAGCAAAATAAAATAGTTCCAGTAAATCAACATAGATATGGAAACCCAATGGTTTCCCAGGGTAATTCCACAGGAAAATTGATGAAAATGGCCCACAAACTGTATCAAATGGATTCAAATGGTGTTTTTTTGTCGATTTACCCAGGCTTCAGCATCACTCGCCGAGTCACCAGACCTCAACGTGTGGTCAAGTGGCTTCAAAGTCAGTCAGGTTCCTTGGGCATCGTTTGTAGCTCGCATTTCCACCCATCCACATGATGAACATGGCCAATCTTAGGCACTTAAGATATCCTAAGATCAAAACATGGAAAAATGATGAAACATGTCTTCCAAACCCCGTGTTTTATTGAAAACGAGGAAGTTCGTACTGAACTATATAATTATCCAACATTGACACAGACAAATGCTGTTCGGCTTTTATGATGCCATGTCAGCCATTGTCAGCCACTCCGCATGTCATCCAAGGGACTGGATTACTCGTTGGATTCCTTGTTTCAGCTGATGCACCTGTCAGTTTTGGTGATTCTGAAAGATCCTGGGCTCACCTCCCGGGGAAACATGGAACTTTTCTGTTGCCAAGTCAAACTCCCGGACAGGATCTGGAAATATTTAGAAGGTAAAGGGACACATAGGGACACTTGTGCCAACCCTGGATTTGGCGAAGATGTCCTGATGTTGTAAAGTAACATCGACAAAATGATCTCCTGATAATCGTTGTGAAGGCAAAAGTTCCAGTCCCATTGCAAAAAATGTCAACATGTACAACTTGAGGGGCATCCACAATACATCAGTCAAGGGCTGATTGAAAACACACCTTGCGGGTGCAGTTCCACTCGTGAAATCTGGTATGGAGCGACCAAAACCTTCATGTTTGACCTCACGCGGCTAGGTGATGGGCTGAGTCATGCCCTCCTGCCACCGTTGCTTTGTCAACTGGTGGCACTACACAACTAGGCCCAACTTATGCTGCCTTTCCACAGCAAAAAGGTTGAGCTCTGCACAGAGCGTCTCGATCGTTCGTCCAAGTGTTTGGCGCCCATGTCTGCTGCAAGTCGCCATGCACACACTGTTGGGGCCACAAATGCGACCTGTGTGTTTGGCACGGCCGTGCCCTTTTCTCGACAACATCGCCGCAGCTGTGGCGTCAAAAGTCAAGACCTTTTCGCAATTCACCAAGATCTAAAGCCATTGAAATTGCCTCCAGTAATGTTGATCCTGCTTTGATGCCTGCATAAAACTCAGATTCTCGAGAACTCAAAGAAATCAAATGTTGCGTTCCAGAATAAAAAATGATCAAATGTGAGCTATGCATGAGTGCTCCAGGTCCAGCAGATGTCGACTTCCTAGTCTTTGCACAGCCTGCATCATCACTGTCTGTAAGCATTGTAAATCTGTCTTGTTCCAACTGATCATGATATCGCCACACAAGCCTAGGAACACCTTTCAAATATCTGCACAATCGTTTCAAGCCGTTCCAGTCTGATTGCTTGGGCGCTGACATATTGCGTGCCAGCTCTTTGCAAGCATGTGCAATATCCGGCCGATCAAGGGCCAAACAACACCCACGCATCACCAAGCTCCGTAGCGACTCATTTCTGTTGCATTCAATGCCTCGCTGTCACTCGTTTCACATTTCACACCAGGAGTTGCTACTGCCTTATCTTCTTGCAAACGCAACTCCTTCAACAAAATTTGAACATGCCTTGGATCAGCCTCAATGGTGGTATCGCAAAGACTTGACATGAACCAATCTGTTGAGAATCATGACATCCTGCACGTCACCTTCTTCATCGCCAAGCATGCCACCAAACTTGATTTCATACCGAACCAAAAATCTTTGCTTAAGCCACTGTAAGTCTTCTGCTCTTCCCAAAGGCGTAACATCATCTCCATGCACTGGAACCTTGATGTCACACACTGTGTGTGCAAAACGCATTGGACTGCCTAAACCAGGAGTGAACCCAGTGCAAACGAAGAAGTCTGTAATCACTGTGATCTCTGTTTCCCATTGACGAGCTGCATCACAACATCCATACATGACCTTCTTAAGCCTCCCGTACATGGCCTCACCTCCATCCTTTGGCAGTGCTTCTTCAGGAAGACGCACGTAGGCCAATCTGTCGATCTTTGCTGTCCAGTGTGCCCTTCTCACATCAATAAACATTACCTTCTAACCCTTCCTCGACCTTTGCAAAGAAAGGAGAAATCTGATAGACTCCAAGGGAGGTGTTGCTGCAAAAATTGCTTCTGTCCCTGACGTCCTCACCTCTTGAACAGCAAGACGCGATCTATAATTTGGACTAATCGAATCTCCTTTGTCAATGTCCACCCATCTGCAACCTATTGTCGGTTTTCCTGTATTGTCCCAGCACCCTTTCAGCGGCGCAAGCGTCCACACATTGTAGCGATGAGCATAGTCTAGTTCTCCTGCTCTCGCCGCCATGACCTTTGTTGTTTCCAATGCTGTGCCGGAAACTTCATCCACAAAGCTGCTCCAGTCCTCACCAGCCAACTCTTCTTCCTCAAAATAAGGCTCTTCGTTCACCGGGCCCATCTCCAAAGTGTTCAATGGGTTTTTCACTGACGCCTCACGTTTCAACCCTTTCAAAATGTTGTGGAGCAAACCTTCTGGATAAACCTCTGCTTTCTTTCTTTGCCACCAACAAGTTGTACATGCCTGCGCCACTTGCTTCCGCGCTCTCTGTAATAAAACAACGTGATAACATCCCTTCTCTCCTCAAACCTCTGCCAAATATCTGAACGTGTTGCACTCTGAAAATCTTTCAAATCTTGTAAAACCTCTCTCGTTTGTGCATCCATGGTGACCCTCCTCACTATCTGTTTCCACTCTGGACCTCCTTTCTTAACGCTCTGCATGTGCTGTACACCGAAATCTATGCGCTTCCAGGCCTTCAACTCGCCTGGCCTGTTCTCACAGAAAAGACTGGATGCCTTGCCAATCTGTTTTGAGTTGGTCATGAAACCTGTCCTCTTCTTTACTGCAGCCTCAGCAAGCTCGCCCTGACCTCTCATGCCGTGCCTGCACATGTCACCCTGAACCCGCCGGACCCTACGATCTTGAAGCAATTCATCTGTAACCTCTTCCTTCCATGATCCAACCAAATCGGGATGCTCATGCAGGAAAAAAATATTTCTGGCAATTTGCAACTTGTAAATGTCCGCGCAAACCTCTAAATGACCTTTCGCCTCTTCTAACTTTTCTGCAAGCTGTTCGGCATCCATCCTGTCGTAGTTGAAGTTTTGCAAAACGCTGTGCGGGGCGGCATGGTGGACAACCCAACACAAGTTCAGGTTGTGAATCTTCTACCAACTGCAAAGCCTTGCCCTCCTTTCAGCCTTAGAAAAACCCCAAGCCACACCATCTTCATCTACCGTAGTCAAATCCAACGCCACTCCTCCAATGAGCCCTTTCTTGGACCCATAGGCCGTCAACCTTGGTGGCGAAAAGACCTTCAACACTGTTGGCCTCTTCTGCGCCGGATCTATGCCATATGCTTATATGCTCCAATGTGGCCCAGCTGAAGTTTCAACCTCTGAGAACAAACAACATCATCCTGCAGCTGATCCATCGTCTCCACCATCGCCGCTTCTGCAATGCAATCTTGAAACACCTCATCACCAAGGTGCATCAGCGCTTCCGTTCTACCCCTCCATCTCCATCTGCTGTCTCCATGGGTGCAGATCCACCAACGTCCCCCCGACGGCCAAACTCCTCAGCTGGCAAAGGTTCAGGCGAAGGCAGCACACCATCGCCAGGTGGAAATGACGCCTGGCGGAGACAACAGATTGCCCTCCTGACTGGCGGGCAAGATATCCTCAAGATTTGAAAGCTCGTCAACTGTGTCTGTTTGACCCTTTGCATTCCCCCGCCTTCTTCCATGCTCCTCTTCTGTTGTTTCCCTCCTTGTATTTGACTATGAACTCCTCTGCGCGACGTTCCATGGCCTCCACCTTCTTCTTGCCAACCTCAGTCTTCCCCATCTCTTGCCGAATTCTGTCTTTGCATGCCACTGAATGATGTCGGTGAGACAAGTCATGTCTCGCTGCTTCACAACCATCGCACCGAGGGGTAAAGCCGTACTTCTCTGATTCAACATGTCTTCAACCTCTAATATAGATACCCCTGGGTTGATACTTCGTTTTCTTTGGTTCCCTGGCAGATGTCTGTGAGCCATCCTCCAAAACCGCAGGCGGCATGTCCATTTCAACTCCAAGAGGCACTCTCACCTCTCGCTCAACGCCCTCTTCTTTGGGCTTCAACTTCCATGGCAAACCAACCAACATCTGCATTAACGGTTGATCCCATCGATCTGCGCCAGCCTTGCACTTGATCGACCAACAGCGATAAACACCACTGGGGGTTCCTACCCATTTCATAGCCGAACCTTCCTGTAACCCTAAGAACTTCGGCTCCATCTTACCTGGGGCTCTCCCCCTTCAGGGGTTGGAACCATATTGTCTCCCCAAACAAGCCTCATAACCATTCGGTCTCCTCGCTTGTCTGACGATGTTCCGTGCCTCATTGACCGTGTAGGTGATGAGAACTGCATACAGATTGGGGTTCGAATACTCTAAGGTCGCTTTGTCAATGTTTGGAACATGCAAATTCAGGTCATCTAAGGACATCACTGTTGTCGGTTGATTGTCTTTGATATACTCCATGATTCAATGACCTCCCATGTGCCCGGAATCTGTGCATCCAAACATGTAATCACATGATCTGCCCAACCATTGAAGGCAGCATAGCCTACATGTTTCACAGGATCGCAAATTGCGAGTTTGGCCAGAACTTTACTATCCACTCCACCTTGTTGTGGGGCATGTGCTATGGCTGGATTCACCTCATGTCCTGGTCTTCCAAGGTTAGGAAGCGGGGCAACACCTGGAGGATGGGCGAAGAAAGCTGGCTGGTGATGACTGTTGTGGTGGACCTGGGCTTGTTGGGCTCTGCGGCAACTGTTGTGGAGCATGAACGGGTGCTGTAGTTGCGGCTGGAACTCCTGCCGCTGTCTGCAACTGCACTTGATCAATCCTCTGGTTCAAACCCTGGACTGCCGTCATCACTTGTTGCAACTGATCTTGGGTCTCCTGCTTGAGCCTGTTGCACAACCTCTGTCACTACACCTTCCGATACCTTCCGTAACCTGTTGTGTCAGTCCAACACCTTGTGCAGTCGTCCCAATGGCCTGTTGCAACATCATCATCATCATCATCTGTTGAAATTCATTGACACCTGGTTGCAGCACACCTGGCTGAGGTGCTCCACCATCTGCCGACATGTCTGCTGACCAGAAAAATGGCACGAACGCTGCCCCAACTACTGCCAAGCTGCAAACTGCAAATTGTACCACCAATTCCGGCTGCCTGGGCGTGAATCTGTCTGAACTCGGCCCAGCTGCTTCTGCTCGACGCATGCCAAGTCCGGTGCGATGGTGTTGTTCTGCGGCCAGCTCCGCTCCCCACGCATAGGTGATTTGCTGAGCCAACCCGACTTGGTATATGGCCATAATTTCCAGGGCGATATAATGTTACATATCGTATGGTGTATGGTGTACGTTTCCCAACTTGTGGTGGTTTCACCCTGATTTCGCCCCAACCATTCGCATGCCTGGGCTCTCAGCCTTTTGTTCTCTGCTTGGAGAATCTCCGAACCTTCGAGGGCCTGGAACTTCTCACGTTCCAACTTCCTCAGGAAAGTTTCAAGAAATCTGTGCCGATCTCCCGATTTTTTTGGGGTGAGACAACGCATCAATGACATTTTGTTGCCACATACCAAACGTGGTTTCATTTCGGGATTTGCAACACGGCTCAAAAGAACAAACTTCGGTCCTGGTGAAACACCCTAACTGCTCGTGGCGTTGGAAAAAACCCTTGCACCAAGACACCGTATTCTTCGCAACAGCCCCTGGTCAGTTGGTGGCATGGAGAGGATTTCTTCTTGTGTAATTGAACAGTTGGCTATGGAAGTCATGGCCCATTTAAAGATGATTTGCCTATTTACCATGATTTGTCCATGAAAGAATAACATTTTTTGAGTTTTGCAAGCTTTGTTGGATTACCAAAGGATTAATAATCAATGGGCACCAATGCAACCCATGCACAATGCGCGGCAAATTGCCCTTTCAACAGCCTCGGCACCCCACCTTCCTGTTGTTGCACTTGTCGCTGCCCTTGTCTTCATCACTTGATGATGAGATAATGGTGCTGAAATTGTGGAATATCCTCGGGCTGGTGTTCCAATCCGATGAAAAAATAGAAAAGTCACCAATCGTCATCCCAAAATATCCCTAATATGGCATAAATATGGTTGAACTACAAAGAACACACAAAGTTGTCAGGAAATTGGGAATGAGCATCATCCTTGTGTTTTTTTAAATATAGATTGCCATGCTTGCGTGCCCATAAGTCCCAATTTGGAATTTGACTTTGCCTCGAATAGGGGTAGGGAAACAACCACAATAGGAATGTGCAAAATCTGTGATCGAGTTTCTCTAAACGAAGCAGCAAAGCATGGAAAAACAACATCATCAACATCCTTATTTAAGTGCCCAACCAACAACCATGAAATGCCATGAGCCATCAACCATCATCACCCCAGTCCTGGTCTCGGAATTCTCCAGCTGCTTTTGCTTCACCTTCGGCTCCTTCTTAACCTTTGGCTCCTTTTTTAACCTTTGGCTCCTTTGGCTCCTTTGGCTCCTGCTTCACCCGCATGGGCTTCGGGGCTGCGGCGACCGGCTTCGCTGCCGGGCGCTTCATGCGCTTCATGGCCCGGAAGGTCCATGTGCTTCGCAACGTGGAGCTCAACGTGGTGACGGAAGAATTGGCAACTTGGCAAATTATTATTTTGGCAATGTTACTTCATGTTGCTACCGATATATATATATATATAGACATACATACCTACCCTGGCTATCAAACTCAAAAAGTTGAAGGGGGCACTCCATTGACGATGCAGTATGCGACCTCATCCGTTGTGACACAATGGCTGCAACGACCCCCTAGCTTTCTACATCTTGATATTATGATACTATGAAAATTGAGGGGGTCTGTAAATGCTCACTTCACCCAAATCTAGGAATGAAACCTGGAAGCCGGAAGCCTTTCAATATCCATCTCAACTTCAAACACATGACCCTTGCTGATGGCCAGAAATCCCTGTGTCGATCCGGAAAGGCATCGCATATGGCAACCTCCAAAAAGAGAGAGATATATATATAGAACATGCCTGATTTGCCACTATTCCAGTGGGATTTATATGGTCCTATCTTTTCGGGGCATACTTTCAGTGCTGAGCTCACCAAAATTCCCTCTTCTTGGTGTTCCCAAATATCGATAGACCATTGTGAATCCCCTCGCGCAATCACACATCAGTTTCATGGTGATTCTATTTTTTCGATCTTCGACCCCCTATCCCCATTCCATTGCACAATATAATCATCTACCTCCGGCAAAATCAAACTTGGCAATGGAACATATGAACATCTATGAACATCCCCCTGAGATTGCCATCAAAAAACGCACGAAAAACACTCTATATCCGATTTCCCACCAGGAGCCTTTGACTTCGGCAAAATAGACACCCCCCCACAGCTGGATGTCCTAGAAAATGTTGCCAACTGGAAATAGGCCTGAATCGCGATTTTTATTTGGAAATCAATTGGGAACCAAAAAGGAAATCGGATGTAGAATAATGTGGATATAGAAGGGGCAATAAATTGGGAAATCAATGAAGACTTCAATGGGGCGACTGATGAGAACATGTAACGGGAAATAGATTCGAGAAGTGAACAAGGAATTGAGAGGGAATTGGCATTCAAAACAAGATGCAGCCTACGAACCCGAATGCTCACACGTATGTTAACGGTACAGATGTCGAAACACACCGATATGCAGTCACACAGAACACTTTTCTGCAATAGTTTATTTGAACAGTCTTGCACATATTTCCCCTGTTACCAGTCTGCTGGGTGAGTGGAAAGTGTAGAGTGTGGAGTGTGGAGTGTAAAGTAAGGAGTGTGGAGTGTAAAGTGTGGAGCGGGGAGTGTAGAGTGTGTAAAGTGTAGTGCGTGGAGTGTGGAGTGTAGAGTGTAAAGTGTAGAGTGTAAAGTGTAGAGTGTGGAGTGTGGAGTGTAAAGTGTGGAGTGTAAAGTGTGGAGTGAGAAGTGTAAAGTGCAAAGTGTAAAGTGTAAAGTGTGGAGTGTAAAGTGTAGAGTGTGGAGTGAGGAGTGTAAAGTGTAAAGTGTGGAGTGTGGAGTGTAAAGTGTAGAGTGTGGAGTGGAAAGTGTAGAGTGTGGAGTGTGGAGTGTGGAGTGTAAAGTGAGGAGTGTGGAGTGTAAAGTGTGGAGTGTGGAGTGTGGGGTGTGTAAAGTGTAGAGTGTGGAGTGTGGAGTGTAGAGTGTAAAGTGTAGAGTGTAAAGTGTAGAGTGTGGAGTGCAGAGTGAGGAGTGTAAAGTGTAAAGTGTGGAGCGTAAAATGGAAAGTGTGGAGTGTAAAGTTTAGAGTGTAAAGTGTAGAGTTTGGAGTGTGGAGTGTGAAGTGTGGAGTGTGGTGTGTAAAGTGTGGAGTGAGGAGTGTAAAGTGCAAAGTGTAGAGCGTGGTGGAGTGTAGAGTGTGGAGTCTGTGGTGGAGTGTAGAGTGTGGAGTCTGGAATGTAAATTGTGGAGTGTAAAGTGTAGAGTGCAGAGTGTGGAGTGTAAAGTGTAGAGTTTAAAGTTTGGAGTGCAAAGTGTAAAGTGTGGAGTTGTAAAGTGTAGAGTGTGGAGCATGGAGTGGAAAGTAGTGTAAAGTGTAAAGTGTGGAGTGTGGAGTGTAAAGTGTACAGTGTGGAGTGTAGAGTGTAAAGTGTAGAGTGTAAAGTGTGGAGTGTGGAGTGTGGGGTGTAAAGCGAGGAGTGTGGAGTGTAAAGTGTGGAGTGAGGAGTGTGGAGCGTGCAAAGTGTAGAGTGTGGTGGAGTGTAGAGTGTGGAGTGTGGAGTGTAGAGTGTGGAGTGTAGAGTGTGGAGTGTAAAGTGTAGAGTGTAAAGTGTGGAGTGCATTGTTGAGCCAGCCACATAAAAGAATTTTCGACACGGTATAAAACAGGTTGGAATGTCACACAGACAGTGCCATGCCTGCCACGCAAAAAGACATGACAACCTGCTTGGAAACCTTCGAAAAGGAGAGGTTTTGGAGCTTCCCCCATAGACACGGCGAGGCCACAGGAAAATCAGAGACTCGAGACGAGACACGTGGGAGCATCAAAACAAGCATTTCGTGCGAGACTTCCGCCACTTTTGACACTTTGTAGCATCAAAATCGACGTTTTCCTACGAGTTTTCTTAGGAACATCTAAATTTGCTACCTCCAAATCGATGTTTCGTGCCAGGCTTCCGTCAATTTTCAGCACATCTCACAAAATGCCACGCCTGCCACGGAATCTGCACCTTGTCGCCACTTGACGCAGCCCGGACAATGCGATTCGCAAAAAACACACAACACGACACGTCTAAAGTGCTGCGCCTGCCACGCAAAATGACGATGGGCACGTCCAAAGTGCTGCGCCTGCCACGAAAACTGCAACGCATCTTCTGAAAATGTCGCAAAAGTATTGCGCCTGCCACACAAAACAACTTTCGACACGTTACAAAACACGTCTGCATGTCACAAAGTGCCACGCCTGCCACGCGAAACGAAGCAACGAGAAGTTTGAAACCTCCAAAAATGACAACCTCTGCAGAACTTACCATAGGCATGGCCATATGGTCCTGACGCGGACGGTTGCGGACGGCTGCGGACGTACACGCAACGTCGAGCGAACACACCCTCAACCCCCAGAGCCCCAGGGCCCAGAGTGAAACGGGAACCCTTGCTACGCATTCGGGACAAAAACTGAGCTTTTCCGGATGAAAGTCATGACAAATTCAAAGAACATAGATCAGGAATTAATGTGGCGTTTGAGCGGAGGTTGATGCACAAAGTTAATCAAAGTTACAGTTTTCAAGGGGAAAATAGCGGAAGTTGAGGGGGCCTATGGAGAAAAAGGAGAACCAAGCGATTTTAGACACTACAGTGCGTGCTGCATCATTCTGGATTTCTCTGGATTTTTCGCGCAATTTGCGCACCACTTTTTCTATGAAAGTTGTCTTCTTACCCAGCTCCATGTGTTCCCTTCGCTTTCCCTTCGGGTTCCCTTTAGATTCCCTTCTGTTCAAGAAGAATTCCATTCGATGTTGAAACAGACACCCTGAGCTATATCGAGATTCTTCAACAAGTCACGAAAAGAGGTCGCAGCTGAAAGTATCCACCTTTGGACACTGTGTCACTGTGAAGCACTGAGAGTGGCCAAGAATGGGTGGCTACCACCCCCCCCCCAAAAAAATTATCCAGAAGCTCCGGGAGATTGCAAAACATACGGAACATATGAAAAGCATTGAAAAGCGATGCGTTTCCAGTTCACTGTGGCTCCGGACGGTGGCCCAGGTGAACAGGTGAGTCAGGTCGCACTGATCCTATGGATCAAGGGGAGGTGATTGAAACGCATGCGGCTCCGAGAAACTAGCGGAAATCCCATAAATTTTCAACTTTTTGAACACTTGGTTTGGAATTTCAGGGGGTCGAGTCAAAACCTGAGAAAACTGGAAACTGAGATACTTCAATGGCCTTGCTGAAGGGGAAGTTTACTGGAAACATTGTTCTATTGTGAAAGGGTTCCCTTCATCCAGTTTTTGGAACAATAGTTTCTTATTCTACCCAAATGATAGCATGAACCATGAAATCTTAGACGACTGAGACCAAGAATATCTAGAATATATCTGCTTGCTTGGGGGTTCCAGCTATGATTTGACTATGCCATCAACATCCAGTAACACTGTTTGGTACTGGCATGGCCGTCCGACCCGTCCTCATCTAGATAATGACTGCTCACTATCAACCAACCATCATTTTTTTAATGGGCTTTGGCAGTCAAGACCCCCAGTCTTGATGGTGAAACCTCAATAATTGATGATCGTGCCCGATGATTAAATCAAGATTCTTGATGGCTCAACCATGTTAAACCTGTTAAAACCTTAATTTTTTTCTGGAGAAACACTCAAAATTCACAGCAAGCTTCGGAAACGACCATGTTAGTCCCATCAAAAAAAGGGGATCTTGCAGAGTTTCTGCTGATCTATGCGCGCAGTAATCTTCTGAAATGGGGCAACATTTCCCAATACTGGAGGCCCAAACTTAGCCCATCTTAGCCCCCAAGACGTTTCCATCGTGGTTTTGGGATGTTGCAGGGCTATCCGGCTGTCGATTCTCTAAGCCACTGAAATTTGAGGTATTTCCCACCTTGAAGCAAACCCAATGTGGAGAATTGCGGAGACGGGTATGAACTTGCAATTTTAAAGGGAACATGATGGAAAACTATAATGAGATTTGGATGAGTTTGGGCCGGTCCCTTTTTCCCGAGAGCGTCTGAGCGCAGAGTTCTTCCAATAGTGGGGGTCTGTAAAACATCTTCTCCTCTTCACATCGTCTCATCCTCACATCTTCCCATCTTCACATCCTCACATCTTCACATCTTCTCATCTTCACATCTTCACATCTTCACATCCTCTCATCTTCACATCCTCACATCTTCACAGCTGCTCATCTTCACATCTTCACATCTTCGCATCCTCTCAATCCTATCATCTTCACATCCTCACATCTTCACAGCTGCTCATCTTCTCATCTTCACATCTTCTCATCCTCACATCTTCTCATCTTCACATCCTCTCATCTTCACAACCTCACATCTTCACAGCTGCTCATCTTCACATCTTCTCATCTTCACATTCTCTCATCTTCACATCCTCACATCTTCACAGCTGCTCATCTTCGCATCTTCTCATCTTCACATCTGCTCATCTTCACATCTGCTCATCTTCACATCTGCTCATCTTCACACCTGCTCGTCTTCA
>Ga0126343_10000232_pt1 | contig 19211 bp, 17 predicted proteins | sample Cyp2metagenome_FD_92531 | JGI IMG/M metagenome (GOLD analysis project Ga0126343, IMG submission 92531) | Coral microbial communities from Lord Howe Island, Old Settlement Bay, Australia - Cyphastrea 2 metagenome | ecosystem: Host-associated > Invertebrates > Cnidaria > Coral ...
GAAACGTTTTGAGACCTTCCAACCCAGCGAACACAGTTTCGATAGCACAGGGACAAATACTGCAAAAAAATGTGGCTTCCCTGTTACTTTACAGGCTGTATTAGGCTCGCATGGTATGGAGGTAAAACGTACAGCAGCCATCTTTTTTCTCAGGGAGGCGTCGCGTCCTAGTTTGTTACTACGATTATCAGTTGAGTAAGGCGCGAAAAAGTTTGGTCACCAGGTTTTAACATTAAAACTACAGTGTTGTCAGTGGCAACTTGTCTGGTTTCCAATGGTAACAGTATCAGCAGCCGTGCGTCGCCTTCCATGAAAGCCCGCCAAATTTTGAAGAGACAAACGACCTCGACCAGTACTAGTATAATACGTTGTTTCGCGCGCTTTGCTGCTTATGACGTCAAAGGCCGACAAATTACCACTGGATACGGAGCCAGTTGCCTATGACAACAACAAGATTTTAACGTTAACTCTGGTGACCAAACTTTTTCGCGCCTTACTCAACTGATAATCGTACTAAACTCCCTAGTACAAGGAAGCCCGTTCACCTCAAATGCTGGTATCCGTATACGTGGGGACCCTGGATAAATAACACTAAATCAAGTTAAATCAGCGTAACGTAAGACTCTGCTCTAACCTAAGCGAATAAAACCAAATTACAAGACACAACGAATTATGGAGAACATTAGATTGTGGGCTGTGAGCAACGCCATAATTCGAAGTAAAAAACAAAGCAGTAAGACGCGTGGGTGAACTGAGCCAACAAAAAAGATTTAATACTTATCTTGAAACAGGGACCCAAGCGTCGGGAAGGGTCTTTGCGAATTCGAAGAAACATTCGAAGCGGTAGATTGGGAGCTTCTACGAGTGAAGGGGCGAGGCTGGCGACGACGCTTATCCTTAATTTTTCTCTCCGCTCTCCTCTCGAAAAAAATGCACATGAAGTTCATTGAAAGTTCCGTCATTATTGCCTGATTTCATACCGTGAAGGACTAGGTGCGAGTCTGTAAATTAGGGATTAGCAACTATTGATCGACAGTGTCTGAAAGAGCAAACCGAGATTCACAAAATTCCCAAGTTTGAAGTAAACAAACCCAGTAGTAAGCAAGATACAGCCATTTGAAAATGCCAAAATTCTAAAAAGAAATGTATCGCCTGCTGCAGCTGTCGGACAGCTGTCCGGCAGGCCATTCTTTTCAGGAGTTTTGTTTATATGTTTTGCCCGTCAGTTTCGAACATGAGTAATCTCAAACTACACAAAACATAAGCGATGGATAACACTTTTATACAAGAAAAATTGTTACCCCGGTTAACTTGCAATCCTGGGTTAGCGTTAACCGGCTTTCGAACAACCCGGCCCAGGGTATTGGCTAGTATCAACACGACCTAAACTCAGGGTATTGGCTAGTATCAACACGACCTAAACTCAGAGTAAATAGCTATTGTAGTTATCTAGGGTCATTCCCGTAGAATGTTCGGTTTTCCATCGCCCTCTGTCTGACAGAAGTGAGTTGATCGCTCTGTCAGTTATTAAAAAACAAAAAGAGAACAAAAGCGGACTAGAGAAACAGCTGACAAATTAAGGTTGCACCAGAGTTTCAATCTCGTTCCTCGAGTCTTTGTTCGTTCCTGCGCATGCTGACTTGAAAAACGAGTGCGTTTGGCGACCCCCGGTCAAGGGCAACGAAGACGCTGGGTACGAGGGTGTCTGAGCCTCTATCAGCTATCGCTCTGAGCATGCGCGGAACAACACCGGTTTCAATCGGCCAAATTTTTCAGAATGACTCTGAATCTCAGGAAAGGGGTCTTTAGGGAGTTAAAGCATCATCACCGAGGTCTCAGCTTTCTGTTTGTCTGAGACGTGTTATTCGCTTACTCGCAGATGAATACCTAAGACAAAAGACGACTTAAGCTTCCGTAACGGATTGATCAGTCTCGACTGACGAAGCACATAAATGCGAAACGCCCAACACACACGAATTATGGGCCAAAAGAAACAACATCTTTAAAAGATTTTTTTATAAGGAGTGGAAAATGGTTTCGAAATAGATCTTTGACGCACTTCCCATTTAGACGTTTTTTAAAACATCTGAGCTGTGTCAATGCACGGTACAAAACATTGATCAAAAGCAAAATTGATTGAAGTAACACTAGAAGCCTCGTTCCGTCAGGAATACGTGAATTGAAGACTCCGAGGCCGGTAAATAAAAGCGATGAAAAATTACCTTTATTTTCCTTTTTCAATAGCTTACTTACGCGTTCGACAATTCAGTAAAACTAGCTGCTTATTACAACCATACTTAGATACTACAAGACGTATTTTCTACCAAAAAAAAAAGCGAAACGAGACGTCACTTAAAAGAAGCAAACATTTCAAGCATTTTCAAGTTATTCAATCACCAGCTCCGTCGGTAAAAGCGACTCTATGAGTGGTTTACATTTCTGCTTTAGTTTAGGTGCCGATCACACGTTGAAACAAAAACAAAGCTATGATGCCAAGGATAGAAGGGGTGACCATAGACGAGGACCCGTTCCCGCCTCCATCTCCTCCATCTCCTCCTCTATTTGTATCCTCTATAAAGGTGTACTCCATTCCACCTTGCATGGTATGTACGGCAAACATGCCGTCGTTAGGCACATCATCAGTGTCGCGGTAAGCCCAAACAATGTTCATTTTTCCCGGCTGCACAAAGGAACAAAACTTTTGTTAGTTACCCTGTTCCTCGTGTTTTCTTTCTGCCTTCTGCTTCTGATGCATCCAAAAAAGCCACGTAATTCAAAATGATAAATAGAAAAAGAGAGAACCTCCAGAATCAGTGTATACTTGTTAGTTGCCTAAAGAAAGAATGGAGCACCGTGATTTGTGGGTTAATTTTTCGTCCCCCGGTACAGCCTCCAAGCGCGGTGTGTTCCAGGCTCCCGGTTTGTTGGGACGAGCGAGCGAGGGATAAAACGAGAAGAAGAAGAAGAGCTGCCGTGCAAAGTTTCATTTGTGAATTGAACTGAAATGATTGGTTGAAAAATGCTGAAAGACCTTATATCATTTCTCTCATTGGTGATAATTGCTCTAAGGTCGCACCAGTGGGGAATCATGGTAAAGAGAGAGAGAAAAAAATTGGCCATTGGCATACAGTGTAGTTCTGTTTTTAATTTTCCGCTGCTAAATGAAAAGCTACTAATAAGCTACGTAGATCTCCTTTTAAAGTGACAAAATAAAACACCACTTTACCTTTATTTCAACGTCTTGGCTATCTCCGGTGTTTCTCTTACGATGGAATGTCAACAACGTGTGGCCTTCACGTTCTTCGTATGCCTTTAAATTGTAGTTCTGAATTTCATCCTTCGGAGGTCTCGATCTGCCTCTAGTCAAATAATCCTAAAAATGATGGGTATGAAAATAATAGCAATAAGAATTATGTAACCAACTTTCTCTTGTATCTTGCTAAGGTCGTCATTCACACACCCTCTCAATCTGCCCTAATCTTAATTCTCCTTGCTCCCTACGTTTTTATTGCTTCACTGAATTTTCTGTGTTTCTCGTTATTGTCCATAGTGATGTTTTGATTTTGGATTTAGCGACACCCAGTTAAAAACTGCTCAATCTAGCCTGTGACAGTGTCATCGTCAGAGTCAAGACACTCGCTATTAAGATGTCTTCCTTTTTCTCGGGACGTTAATCAGAGCTAACAAAGCGGAAGATTATGCTTGGTGGCAAGCCAACATGGTCCATACAGCAGTCAAACCTTTTTCTTTTCTTAACTTACGGTTTTTATATCTGCGTGAATATTCCAGTTTTATTTTGTAGTCTCAAGTATTTAAGAACTTGAGACAGCAAAACTCAAGGACTGCTACTGAAGTCGGTCAAAAATTCAAGCCTACTCGCTTCAATTGATTTTCTTACCGAAATGTATCCATTGCCATAGCTGTCAACACCTCCAACCATCACATCATAGCCATTCATGCCGCCTCTCTGAGTGGACACACCAAATGCTATCCAACCAGTGGTTTGCACTACCACAGTGAAATAAAACATTTCTTTTAAGCTGTCATAAGCCCAATACAGCCTGTATTTGTCATTTATCTCCACAATGGTGTATTTTCCATCAATGAATGTGTACTCCATTCCACCTCTTTCATGATGTCGAGCAAAGTTACCGTCATCAGGCACATCACCAGTACCGTAAGCCCAAACAATGTTCATCTTTCCTGGCTACACAAAGGAATTAAACTTTTGTTAGTTACCCTGTTCCTCGAGTTTTCTTTCTGCCTTCTGCTTCTGATGCATGCGAAAAATCGTCATTGAAAATGAATACACAAGGAGAGGACTTCTAGAATCAGTGTATACTTGTTAGTTGTCTACATTAAAGAAAAGATGAAGCACCGTGATTCGTGAGTTAATTTGTCGTCTGGATTTGTGGTCCAGGCTTCCAGTTATATGAGACACATAAGTGGTGGATAAAACAAGAGGAGAAAAAGAGCGCTGCTGTCCGAAGTTCTATTTGTAAATTGAACTAAAATGATTGGTTGAAACAGAGCTGAAAACCCTTACATCTTTTCTCTCATTGCTAATGATGGCTCTAAGACGCACCAACAGGGGGTCATGGTAGTTGCATTCATCATCTTGGACTGGCAATACAACTACAATGCTTTCCGATAGGTGTGTCCCACAGAAGGAACTGGCCATTGGCATACAGTGTAATTTTTTTTTTAATTTTCTGCTGCTAAATGAAAAGCCACTCTTCTAAGAAAGATCCTCTTTCAAAATGAAAAGATAAAACCAGCACTTCACCGTTATTTCGAGGTCTTTGTAATCTCTGGTGTTTCTGTTACGATGGAATGTCAACGATGTGTAGCCTTCACGTTCTTCGAATGCCATTAAATTGAAGTTTTGAATTTCATCCTTGGGAGGTCTCATAAGACCGTCAGTCAAATAATCCTTAAAAAGATAGGAATGACAATAAGAGCAAAAGAATTATGATAGCTCAACTTTCTTTTGTAATCTGCTAAGGTCGTCGTTTACACTAATACCCTCTAAATCTGCGTAAATCTTCATTTTTCTTGGTCCCTTTAAGTTCTGATTGCTTCGCTGTACTTTCCGATGTTCCTCGTTATTGCTGACAGTACTGTTTTGGTTTTGAAATTAGCGACATTTAGTTGAAAATTGCTCTAGCCTAAGAGAGCGTCATCGTCACAGTCAAGACACTAGCTATATGAAGACAATGTCTTGCCCTTCCTCGGAACGGTAGTCAGAGCTAGCTAACAAACCAGACGATTATGTCTGGCGGCAAGCCAACATGGCTCGAAGAGATTTCAAACTCTCTTTCTTAATTTACAGTTTTTTTTTTATCCAGGACAATATTCCAGTTTTACACTGTAGTCTCAAGTATTCAAGAACTTGAAACAACAAAACTCAAGGACTGTTAGTAAAGTCACTGAAAAATTCGAGGGCTTCGTAGTTAAAACCATTTTCTTACCGAAATGTATCCGTTACCACTGCTGTCAACACCTCCAACCATCACATCATAGCCATTCATGCCGCCTCTCCGAGTGGACACACCAAATGCTATCCAACCAGTGGTTTGCACTACCACAGTGAAATGAAATATTTCTTTTAAGCTGTCATAAGTCCAATACAGCCTGTATTTGTCATTTATCTCCACAATGGTGTATTTTCTGAGATCAATAAACGTGTACTTCATTCCTACCCTCGAGGTGTCATTTATCTCCACAGTGGTGTATTTTCCATCAATGAATGTGTACTTGATGCCGCCTCTTTCATGATGTCGAGCAAAGTTGCCGTCGTTAGGCACATCAGCAGTGTCGTAAGCCCAAACAATGTTCATCGTTCCTGGCTACGCTAAGAAATTAAACTTTTGTTAGTTCTGATGCATTGGGAAAAAATCGTCATTGAAAATGAAAAATACAAAAGGAGAGGACTCCTAGAATCAGTGTATACTTGTTAGTTGTCTAAACAAAGGATGGAGCACCGTGATTTGTGAGTTAACTTGTCGTCCTATACAAGGCCTTTCAAGCTCTGTTCCAGACTCTCGGTTAGCTGGGATGAGGGGGATAAGACGAGAAGAGAAAAAAGAGAACTGCTTTCTGAAGGTTTATTTGTGAAGTGATCTACAATGATTGGTTGAAATAGTGCTGAAAATATATATATAAAAACATCTTTACTAGCTTTTACTCTTATTGGTAATAAAAAAAAGTTTTCTCATCTGTTGTGACGAGCGAGGGATAAAAGGAGAGGAGAATATAGAGGTCTGCTGTCCGAAGTTTCATTTGTAAATTGAACTAAAATGATTGGTTGAAAGAGTGCTGAAAATCCTTACATCTCTTCTTTTATTGGTAATAATGGCTCTATAAAGGCCATGCTAGGCGCACCAGCAAGGAGTTATGGTAATTACATTCACCATCTTGGACTGGAAATACAACTACACTCTTACACTGAAAAGCTACTCCTCTGAGGAAGATCTCCTTTCAAAATGAAATTATAAAAGTAGCACTTCACCGTAATTTCGACGTCTTTGCTATCTCCGGTGTTTCTCTTACGATGGAATGTCAACAATGTGTAGCCTTCACGTTCTTCGGATGCCGTTAAAATGAAGTTCTGAATTTCATCCTTTGGAGGTCTCATAAGACCTCCAGTAAAATAATCCTAAAAATGATGGGAATGAAAATAGTAGCAATAAGAATTATGGTAGCTCAACTTTTTCTTGTATCTTATTTATGTCGTTGTTTACACACCCTCTTAATCCGCCCTAACCTTAATTCTCCTTGATGCACTTGAGTTTTCACTGCTGCAGTAAAAAAGGGCGTCGGTGTAGGAATTAAGGGTGTGGGTGTGGTGCGCGCCACACGAGCTTTGCGCCGTGTCAGGCAGAGGTGCGACAGTAAAGACCCTGATCAGCTGGTCGGTGTAGAAACCAAAGGGTCAGAGTGCAGGATTTTGAGCACGTGACGGGGCTTTCGACCAATCAGAGAGCAGGATCTGGGTAACATGGCCTTAAACCCCTGCGTTGATTTTTTGGGAACTGGGTCCGAGTTTTCTGAGCTCGGGGTTCATTCTCGCTCGGTCTACCTGAAAACAAGGCTGAGGAAGTGGCGTCATCATTTACCGGGAGAAAACAGGCAGTGTTTCTAAAAAAAGCAGTTTTTCATCAGACTTTTTTCACAATCCAACTAAAATGTCAATAGTCTTTATATATCTACGTCATCTAATTCGGCTTGGGTGTTTTCGTAGGGGTACGATTGTAAGGTGTCGGATTGATGACCGTTTGTCGAAGACGACTTTGTATTGCTTGGTTTCTTCGCCTGTTTCTAAGGTTTTGGTGTCGGCGTCCCGTTTGATCTTGTGAGGATTGTGCCGGGAAGGATTCGTGGTTTTTCGTCGATGACGTTGGCTTTGAGAAGGTCAAAGTTCAATTGTTCTTGTCCGCCTGAGTTGAGGGGGAAACAGCGTACCTCGCATTCCACTTTTCCTCTTTGCTTCTGTAGCCGGAATTCTTGGAGCCAGTTGCAGCGAATTCGACGATGTGATCCCCGGGTTTTACTACTGCTACTGAATTCTCCGAGATGATCGGCTGTGGGTGGCATGGGCTCACCGGGTCGTTACGAGAATATGATGGAATCGGTGTTTGTAGACCATTTTGATCATTTCGTCCTCATGACGCGAAGGGTCTGGATTTCTTGACTGTCGCCGTTCAACTAGGACTACAGTTGGGTGGGGGAGGAAATGGCTTCGACTTGACTCTAGTTGCCTTGTTGGCCGTACGCGCCCCAGAAACTTTTGATCGTCATTATGGCCGGAGAAAGTCGACCGGGATTTTGTCAGCGTTTGGATTTTGTCAGCGTCGAGTTGGATGCCTTCATTGGCTCGGTAGTCTTGGACGTAGCGTTGACGTTTGTCGGTATTGTCCACCACCCATCCGGGCCATCCGCTGGCTTCTTGTTCACTTTAAGGAAGGTGTTGACATAAGAGGAGATTGGCACAGGAGAAGTACCAGACTTCATACACGTGTTGGACGAAGTAACCTCCGGTGGATAGCCTCTTGCAATCCGGTGTTGGGCCAGATGCCCACGAGACAGCGCTCGGCCTTGGTGTGGACGTAACGGTGACTGCGTTAGGTCAGCAGTTTGGGTTTAATGGCATGGACTTCATTGTTTTATCTCTGTGACTTATAAAATGATATTAAAACGTTCAAGCTGCGTTGACTTAAGTCGGGAGGTGTAACAAATTATATAATAACCCAAGTTATTCTCGCATTTTGATTGGTTCTCGCCTATGATCTGTGAGAGGACAGAGAGCACGATTGACGTCATCATTTCAAAGTTTTTCTCTCTGTGTTTTAAATGGCGGAACGTTTTGAGAATGTAGATGATATTTTACATGACTGGGCTAAAGATAAGTACCAAAAAGTATTGTTGAGGCATTCAACAGTTACGAGAAGATAGTCTAACAGTAAGAAAAAAAATAAAGCTGTTTCTGCTTTAGACTGAATGGCTCAGAAAAAAATACTTGAACAGTCGGCAGTGGAGCGAGTATAATGCCTCAATCAATTCCAGCGGTGCCCATCCCCCCCGGGCAACCGCGGGGCATTTGCTCACGTTGTCAGTCCCGGGGGATGGGGCATTACCGAATTTTAACGCGGCCCGGGGACTGGGCATTAGCATACCCCGGGGCTACCCCGGGCATTTGACACACGTGTTTTCGAAAGATGGATGAGTTCATCGAGAAGGACGAGGCCTTTGTCTGTCAGGGACTAGAAAAACCTTTCGATGTTTTTAAAGGTATGATTTCTCAATTTTAGATATTTCTTCATTACTTGTAAGCATATAAATATAAGCAACAAGGTGAACTATATTTTGTTTATCACAAAACAATGACTGACGTGAACACTGCGTGAACAACTGTTTCGCATTTCGCATTCAAAACTAGCCTGACAATTTTCTAATTTGTGAAAGTGGAATTAAATCACTGAAGGTTTGTGAATTCAAATGATGAGATCTTCAACATGCGATGCATCATCATTTAAAATGTCTTGATTCCTTACAGGGACTGGTGAAAAACAATAATATAAAAAAATATAGAAAAATTTTGTAGAAAACAAAATATAAAGAAATAACAGCAACAATATTAAAGTTAAATACTTGCTCTTTCATTCCCGGCATTATTTGCGGGAAAACTAACTCATTGATTGGTTTTATTCACTGTTATTAGAGCTTCGTTTTTCAAACCTCATCCATGACTCATCTATGTCCGGAGTTCGGATATTGTCAGGGACGCGTGCCCAATCGAAGACCTCTTCTATGTCAGAGTGACTGAATCCTAGCAGCTCGTAGGTAAACCACATGCCCTGTCTGTTGAACGATATGATTTCCTGAAAGAGCTCTACCGTTGTTAGTTTTGAGGATAGAGTGTTTCTGACAAATTCACAATCTCCTTTGTTCTAAATAGAATGGACGAAGCCTGATTCTGTTTAGAGTCGACCCCATTCGTCATGGGCTTCCTCAAACTGAATGTTCTTCATTCCTCTCGCAATGTTTAATCCCACCATCTCTAAGTATTCGAAGGCTTATAACAAGCCAATGGGTTGATCCTTAGGGCGAAGGCAGCGTTGATCCTTTTGGCGAAGGCAGCGTAACACTGCGTCATTGTTAAACCACTCTCGACGCCAAGGGTATGTTTCAAAACCCTCGAAGACACTGCTATTGCGTATAACGCTACCATCGTCTCCGAGTGGATGAGGACATGGCATCAGTAGTTTTTGAAGGCACTTTACGAATCTGCACTTGATGTTAATCATACATGAAATAATAATAGTTTTAGTATAAAACGTTTTTTTATAGTTTTGTCAAATGCATGTCGATCATAATATTGTTTTTTTGAAAATGTCAATCATCTGTCACTTAAACTCGAGAGCATAAAAACGTTCTGACCTATTCAGGATTTTACCGTTTAACTCACATTTGTAAGACGCCATTCAAGATGAATTGCTCTAATCAATCACCGGAGAATGACAAGAAGGCCGTTTGTTGGAGTGCCTATCATAAAAAATATTATGCAGAGAACAGAGTGCGGATCCTACCCCAGCAAAAACGTTGGCGTACAGAGAACGCTGAGACTCTAAAAACTCGTCTGAAAGAAAGTTATGCAATCAAGAAGGAAAGGATCGCCAGGTGTCAAAAGCGCTATGATCAAAAGAACAAGGAATACGTTAGCAATTACCAAAGACAATACTGTAAAAACAACAGGGAAGGGTTAAACGGTTATTGTAGAGGTTATTATGCTAAGAATACGAAACGGATTAGGCAAATTCTTCGTGGACCCCACCCCCGTTTGGCAGTGTACTGAGCTCTGTCTGGTGCCCAAGAGGTGGAGCTGATCAGGTTCTCTACCGACGCAGCCCCTCCAGACAGTACACTGAGCTCGTGTGGCGGGGGCCGCATCCTTGGTTTCTACACCGACCCTATTTACTACTTGCTTCACTGAACTTTCTGTGCTCCTCGTAATTGCCCATAGTGATTTTAGTTTTGGTTTTGGATTAAGCGACACTCATTTTAAAACTGCCCTAGTCTGAGACAGCAAAATCGTGAGAGGCTACGAAGATGATATAGAGTTTAAGGGCCTTGGCAAACGACGAGACAGTGTTGCTTATGATGTTTCTTGGGCGCGCAAACGCGCGGGACGCAAAATGAATATTGTGTTTCCATGCTGCGCAAACTGGGAAACATTTGTTGCGGACACAAAATGTTTCTGAACAAAATCAGAAACAGTTTTTGTGTCCCGGACACAAAATTTGTGTCCGCAACAAATGTTGCGCGCGCAGGCAAACGGGGAAACATTTGTGTCGGCAACAATGTATCATTAACGATGTGTCCTCGTTTGCCAGGGCCTTTAAGCATGACGTTCACGGCAAACGGCAAAGACAACCTCTGATGTTTTTATTCCTTTCTTCTAATCCTTAAGTAAATCACACAAAGTAAAAACTGGCTACTATTCACTGCAAATGCCACTATTATCACTCCACTGTACAAACAGCCGAAGTCAGACGGCGAAAGTTTCATTTTTGCCGTCTGCCGTTTACCACAAACGGAATGCTTTACCTCTCAAATGTCTTCCTTTTTCTCCGGACGTTATTAGCCAGAACTAACAAACCGGGAGATTATGCTTAACGGCAAGCCAACATGGTTCGTACAGCTGTCAAATCTCTTTTACTTCACCTACAGCTTTTGTATCCACGTCAATATTCCACTGAATTTTATTGTCTAGTCTCAAGTATTTTAAGAACTTGAGACAACAAAACTCAAGGGCTGCTATATATTTAAGTCGGTAAAAAATTCAAGGGCTTATACTCTTAAAAATCAGTTTACTCACCGAAATGTATCCGTTGCCACTGCTGTCAACACCTCCAACCATCACATCATAGCCATTCATGCCGCCTCTCCGAGTGGACACACCAAATGCTATCCAACCAGTGGTTTGCACCTTCACAGTGAAATAGAACATTTCGGTTGCATTGTCATAAGCCCAATACAGACTGTATTTGTCATTTAACTCCACAATGGTGTATTTTCCATCAATGAATGTATACTCCATTCCACCTCTTTCATGATGTCGAGCAAAGGTGCCGTCGTTAGGCACATCACCAGTACCGTAAGCCCAAACAATGTTCATCTTTCCCGGCTGCACAAAGGAACAAAACTTTTGTTAGTTATCCTGTTTTTCGAAGTTGTCTGCTTCTGATGCATGCAAAAAAGCGTCATTGAAAATGAAAAATACAAAAAAGAGAACTCCTAGGATTTGTGTATACTTGTTAGTTATCATAAGAAATGATGGAGCACGGTGATTTGTGAGTCAATTTTTCGTCCTCGACAAGGCTTCCAAAGCCCGGGCTGTTCCAAGCTCCCACTTAGTTGGTACGAGCGAGTGATGGATAAAACGACACAAGAAAAAAGAGAGCTGCTGCTGTCCGAAGTTTCATTTGGGAATTGAACTAAAATTATTGGTTGAAACAGTGCTGAAAATCCTTACATCCTTTCTCTTATTGGTAATAATGACTCTGAGGCGCACCCACAAGGGATCATGGTTGTTGCATTCATCATCTCAGACTGGAAATTCAGGAATCATGCGTCCCTACAGTCGCGTCTCACAGAAGGAATTGGCCATTGGCATACATTGTGATTTAGTCGTCAACTTTCTACTGCTAAGTGAAAAGCCACTCCTTAGGTCATAGGCGTGTGGGCATTTTTCGCCAGGCGGCGGAGGTGGGGGGAGGGGGGCGGTTAAACCATTTGCCTAAGAGATTTTACAAGTTGCCCAAATGTTTACGAACCAGTCGAATGGAACGAAGGGTCATACGATGCACTGGCAATGGCCTTCATATGAATTAAAAATATTCTTACATGTAGATCTATCATATGAGCTCAAAAAACACTTAAAAACTTAAAAGAAATAGCTCTCTCTCTTTCATTCGGTGGCCGAAGATATCAAAGATACAGTCCATGTCATTGTTGACTACAGAGTTGACATATGCTCTTTCAATTTTAATAAGTGCAATGTTGCTGACACGTTGTTGCCTCATGGTGCTGCGGAGGTAAGTTTGAATCGGCGCAACGCACTGAATGCTCTCCTGAACACGATGTAACAGGTATCATGGCAAGGATAAGCACCACCTTAAAAAAATCTCTTATTTACAACACCAGCTAGAGCAGCGTAGTAAAGTACAGTGCCCAAACAAAACCAAAAAATGGAAATACGTACATCAACTTACGATTTACTAATGACCAGGAGCTTGTCACGTGCTAGGCAACCGCTGTCTCGTGTGAATTTAACTGGCTTTACAGCGTCAACTTCAGGCAGAAATAGAAAATATAATCATTCTCTCGAAACAAAAGCTTGAAAACATCTTTAAAAACTGGCTTTACCCAAATTTCTCTTGCTGCCCAAAAAATCCGAGTCGCCCAAAATTTTGGGGGGACCCCAAAAATTACCCCCCCCCCCCTCCCCTGGCCCGTACACCTATGCCTAAGGTAGATCCCCTTTGAAAATGAAAAGATAAAACTAGCACTTCACCGTTATTTCGACGTCTTTGCTATCTCCGGTGTTTCTCATACGATTGAACGTCAACAATGTGTAGCCTTCACGTTCTTCGGATGCCATTAAATTGTAGTTCTGAATTTCATCCTTCGGAGGTCTCCTTGTTCCTTCAGTCAAATAATCCTAAAAAACGAAGGGAATGAAAATAATTAACTAGCATTGAGAATTATGGTAATTCACCTTTCTCTTGTATTCTGCTAAGGTCGTCGTTCGCACACCCTCTCAATCTGCCCAAATCTTCATTTTCTTGAACCCTTTACTGCATTTTCTCTGTTCGAATCCTCGTTATTGCCCTTAGCGATGTTTTGGTTTTGGACTGGTTTAGTGACACTCACTAGTTGAAAACTCCTCTAGGCTGAGAGAGCGCCGTCGTCAGAGTCAAGACACTCCCTACTGAAGATTATGTCTTCCTTTTTCTCTGGACATAGTCAGACCTAAGGGTCGGCGAACAAACCAGACGATTATGCTTGGCGGCAAGCCAGCATGGTTCATACAGATGTCATACCTATTTTTCTTGACTTACAGCTTATATATCCAAGCCAATGTTCCAGTTTTATTCTTTAGTATCAGGTATTCAAGAGCTTGAGACAACAAAACTCAACGTTTGCTAGTAAAGTCACTTCAAGAGCCGGTTCAAAGGTTTCTCAGTTAAATCAATTTACTCACCGAAATGTATCCGTTGCCACTGCTGTCAACACCTCCAACCATCACATCATAGCCATTCATGCCGCCTCTCTGAGTGGACACACCCCAAATGCTATCCAACCAGTGGTTTGCACCACGACAGTGAAATAAAACATTTCTTTTAAGCTGTCATAAGCCCAGTACAGCCTATATTTGTCATTTATCTCCACAATGGTGTATTTTCCATCAATAAACGTGTGCTCCATTCCTCCCCACGAGGTATGTCGCATGAAGGCCCCAGTAGTCGCATGGACATCGTTAGTATAATGGTAAGCCCACACCAGGTACATCGGACCTGGCTTTGAATTGAAAAAAAAACTTGATCAGTGATGGTCAGAACGAAAGGGGTTCTCAAAACTTTGAACTACTCTTGTCCTGTGTTTATAAAAGTATCTATAAGAGAGGTGGTCGCCACCGGGAGGTTCGACTTTAGTTTGTAGTTTGTAGTTTGTGTAGCTCGGTCTTGCTTGTAAAAGCGAATCAACCTGAAATTGGGCGTTCGTTGTTTTTCTTTTTTTTTCCGCGTTTGACCAAGAAACGAAGGCAACTTGTCGCAGGTTATAGAAATTTGGTGCAAGCCACCTTGCGCGACGAACATTCCTGGGGAAACGCAACGATGCGAGAACGTCAAATTACAAACAACACGGCCAGAAAGCATTTCTTAGAGGTATAGCACTAGAAAGATATAACGGACATCAATGTGATTTGCGTATCGCTACTTGTGGAAAAAAAGCCTCCTTTCAGTGTAAATTCTATGAGGAATTAGTACTGAGTGTCATTTAATACCATAATTTCCACATCTGTGGCAGTGTCGCCAGTTTTTCTCTGCCTGTGAAACACCAGGATTGTGTACCCATACATTTCCGAGGCTGAAGTCAGCATGATGTTATTGGCTTCATCTGGAGACGGCCTGGCTTGCATTGTCGTCAAATAATCCTGTACGAACAGAAAACAGCAAAAAGCTAAGAAAGTTATTTATATTCTAAACTGATCGCCATAAATATTAAACTTTGTGCGTAGCCTAAAGTTTAAAAACCCCTTAGTTGTTAACTGTATATTATGACTCTAACTCTATCGATTCTCCTTCTTGTCCGTTCACAAATGACTACTAAGACGAAGGGTAAATGTGGTCCTTCCGGCGTTTTACTTCGTTCTCTTGCCAGCTTCGACTTCCGTGCCCGCGCGCTTTTCCCACCAAGTTCCTCTTGCTAAACAGTGCGTTCCTTAACCATTATGGTCCAGAAAAGGTTAAGTTAACCTACATCATAATATGTCTCGTTCATATGCATGCCTCTAACGCCTCCTACGATCACATCATAGTTATTCATCATTCCGAAGGTTCTTGACACGCCAAATGCAACCCAGCCGGTTGCCTTCACAGTGACGTTGAACATAAAGGTGTCCTTTAGCATGTCGTATTTCCACATCACGTTGTAAGTCCCGTTGTTTAGCGATTCTAAGTGATACTCGTTCAATTTAGCGGCTTTGGGCTCCGATAGAAACACCGCCACACACAACACCGCTAGACCAGGGACCTTCATGCTGACTCACCACTAGATGGCCGAGAACATGAATGGCGTAAGGATGTTATGTTAGAGCTTTTCCTCCTTCAAAGGAGGGCCTTCCTCCTTCTTTTTCTCCTTCAAAGGAGGGCCATTAACCCGTTCAACCAATAGGAAGGATTTCGGGCATGATATGCATAATGTATAAATATCTGGCAGGTCTATAATATCAATATCAGCCCGCCTAAGTAACTGTAACTGAGGACAATTACTCGAGAGGCCCCACTTATCTATTGATAAAAGATGGTGTTGGCAACTCGTTCGTGTTCTGACGAGTAAGTGATGCTGTTAATTGAATTAACTTGTTTGGATAGCGTGCACGTTTCTGTTCTCCATTTTCATAAGCAATATCATTTCAATTGTTTTTGGCTAATGTGCCGTTCAACTTATCAACATAACTGTTAGTCAAGTCAAAAGAAAATTTACTATCTGTCTCAAAATAAAATTTACGATCACTGACATAGAATGACATCGCATTTCTAAGTGCGCTTTTTAAAAAACGCGAACTCTAAATAGCCATTGTGTTGTTTAGCTTCCGTCAATCACACAGGTGGTTGAAGCTCACAAGCGAGGAGTTATTATCTTACATTTTTTGAGAAGGGTGAATAAGTCTTCAGGTGGACATATTTGGCCTTAAGAAGCGCACGGATTGTGCATGGATTTTTGCGGTATGTCGAGCGGATTCGCAGATTCTGAAAACACTGTGGGTCTTGGATCGGTTGTGAATTTTGGCGCGGATTCCGGATTGTGCCCTTCTTGATGTTCGGATATTGGTTACCAAACGAGATTTGGATGATAGATCGGAATTTTACTGAGTTATATAGGCATCAAGCATGTTGCCTTCTTCATTATGTGTGTAAAATTACTAGTAACAATGGCATTCAGATGTACCTTTCCGGATGTAATTGTGGTTTCGAATTTGAAGAAAAATATTGGCGGATCGACGGATTTGGCGAAAAAAGGTACAAAACGGTGGATTTGCATACCCTCGAGAAAGTGGAAAATTTCATCATCAGTTTCATTTCACCAGTACTTTGAAGTGTTTTTCATGAGCTTCAACATTTAGTGTCACCCGAGTGCCTCCTCAGCTTATGGATGTTTACATCCATGAGCAAAAACGGTAACTGACATTATAGCTGAAGTTTTAATTTTTTTGCAATAAAAATGACTCACCTCGATGCCTTGTTGTCTTTCAGGTCTTTTGCTTCTCAGCTCGATCCGAAGCTTTTTCAACGAGTCATCGCGTTTTGGTTTTCCTCTACTAAGGAAAAGTAAAGGCTACGCACTCGATTTTGGACTGACCCCCGCTCGAAGCAAAAACAAATCACTAAAATCCCGCCTGCCACCCCAGTTCCTCCGCAGAATCACAATACAGGATTAAGCGCTCCTTTTCATTTAAATTTCAGGCCAAATTCATCTCCACAGAGCACGCTACAGGTGATCATGCTGCCAGGACCCGCCATCGCCATGGATACATTCGAACAAATTGACCCTGACCAGGGGAGGGGAGCGCGCAGTTCTCCACAAGCGAGGAACTTTGCTCAACGGTCCTCCACGAACTGATTGGCTTGTCATAACAAAGTTACATCGGCAGCCTGGACAAAAATCTCCCAACGGGACCATGGAGCAAAGTACGTCGCTTGTCGAGAACTTTGCGCTCCTTTTCCCTGATCAGGGTCATTTTTTAGCCCGGCATTCCGCTCGGGTTTCGAATGTGTCTATGAGGGGTCCCAGCAGCATAATTTCATTAAACGCTACGGTCTACAATAAGCTTCCTCGACACTCGAAAATCAGCAATGTTGCGCAACAGTCGAAATAAAGCACATGGACATGACGTCATTCGCCCTTGAAGAATTTTTTTTGGGGGGGCGGGGGGGCAAATTGGTCACGTTCCGTCCAGAAAGATAGATTCATAGATCTCGATTTTTTACACGATTACAACTAATAGTATAAGAGATTAAGAGTGCGTTCGGTTTTGGTAGGCTTGGTATGTTAAAGAAAAAACAAAAATTCCTGGGACAGCATTTTCTGCCTGAGCTGTTAGGTTGGCGTGAAATTGGTCTCCCTTCAGCAGGGGCGATTACAAATGAATTAATCGCAAAGCAGGCTTGTTTGTAACGCAAGACCAATTTAAAATCTCTCTCTCATATAATCACACAAGCTTAAATAGACCTTTTTCAACTGGACGGTTTGTTGCCCCATTTCAGACCATGTGATGATACTCTTGAGAATTCTTCCTTTCAAATTTTCAAAGACTTGCTTGTAGATGAATAAATAATTTTTAGATGGACAAAAGAACAATTGTCTAGGACTTAGTCTATCACGTGGTCTGTAATGGGACACCAAACTCCTTCAGCTAAAAAGGTCTCTTACAGAATGAATGAATGAATGAATGAATGAGTGAGTGAGTGAGTGAATGAATGAGTGAATGAATAACAGTAACAAAATGTGTAGTTGGAAATTGGAATTCCTTGCGCACCTCTTTTAGTGAAGAAAGCTGTGACAAAAAACTGTAAGCGAAAAACTTCAGAATACCCCGCAACTAATTTGCATACGATTAAATTCTTTTTATTTCTGTTTTCCTCGTTCTAAAGCGTTGAGAGCATATGCAAATTAGTTGCGGGGTATTATGAAGTTGCTCCTATAAGTGTCCCAAATTGATGGGTACATGGTATAGGTGTCCAGATTTAGTGATCACACTTAAAAGGCCGAATTGAGAAGTTCTATGACAGTCAATCAATTGCGTAAAAAAATAGCTCTATAGTTCCAGAACCAATTAGAAATGAGGATTTTGTTGGATGTTGTCTCATGATGACAGAACAAACCTATTTTATAGAATAATTTGTTTTTTGGTAAAAGAACTTGCCACAAATCATGGACTTATGGGGCACACTTTTCGATGCTGCTACAGCTCGGTGCACAGTTAACCCAAGCGTTGATTCAGTCACTTTCTGTCTTTCAAAGGTAATATTTGGTACTGGAGTAAGTATGAGCATCTTGAATGTTTTTACCACACCCAGCGTTTCCTCCACTTACTGCAAGCGCTAAGGTTTAAGGCTGATTTGAGTCTATTGCTAACTTAAGCTCATTGGATACTTTTTTGTGTAGTATTTCGGAAGTCTGTTGTTTTGTGTTTGTAATATACCTGTTTGCATGCTATATATATGCCCTTTATCGCAAATGAAGATGGGCTGAAGACGTGGCTGGGGAAGCGAGTTAGGAAGTGGTCCCATTGTCGTCATTGTCTTCATGATTAGTATGTTCATCGTCATCAACAGTTCTCGCTAGTAGGTGCATCAGAAGCCGTGGGTTTCTGTAACATAACGATTTTTTTATGGGACAGGGTCGTCGCCCTGCGCCCAACTGCCAACCTGGAGAACCAGGGGATCATTTTTTTCTCCAGTCTCTACTATATGTGCTGATGAAGGTGAGCTGAAGGTGGTTGCGGCAGGGAAGCAGGAAGTGGTGCCATTGTCTTAAGGGTCAGTGTTTTGGTTTCACACAATTCTTGAGCCAACCTTTTGAAAAACTAGTGGGTAGTATGTGATGGACAAGCACTCACACAAAACAAGTCTTGGTTGCATCAATTTGCTTTCAACAAACCTCGGAGACGATGTCGACAATGTCAATGTCATCTAACTCGTTCAAACCCCATGGATCAGAGTACAAGCTGAGAGAATCCAGTAAACAAATGCAAACATGGAGTGAATACAATCAAGCAAGTGCAAAGTTTAGCAAAATGAGAACAGGCACGTCATGATTGTACTGGTATTTTTGTGATACGTTGAGGAAGCGGGGTGACCTGTAGAGGCCCGCAAATGATCCCGGCGCGTAAATGATCCCCAACTTGGACTGCAAATGATCCC
>Ga0126343_10000233_pt1 | contig 19191 bp, 16 predicted proteins | sample Cyp2metagenome_FD_92531 | JGI IMG/M metagenome (GOLD analysis project Ga0126343, IMG submission 92531) | Coral microbial communities from Lord Howe Island, Old Settlement Bay, Australia - Cyphastrea 2 metagenome | ecosystem: Host-associated > Invertebrates > Cnidaria > Coral ...
ACTTTTTTAAAAAACTAACTTGATTTCCTTTAGTTAGTTACTTAGACCTACAAACTGACGAAGTCTGAGCGAAATCGATTTTTTGACCGTGGCCACATTTTGTTAATTTTCTTTGATTTTTAGAGACATTCACTCTTAAAGAGCTGAAAATTGGCTTGGCACTGGAGTAGTCGAAAATGAGCTTTCCACCCTGGACTCCTTCTTATAAGGTGTAGTAACAATCAACGCAAAATCCATCAAATCGCTGAAATTCGCCATTTTCAGCCGCAAAAATAATATAACGACCTCAGTCACGGTATTTGGAGTTATTTTGGGCACATAAAAATTACCTCTAAATTGAAGGAAAGCTGAAAATAACAGTATAATAAGACGGAAAAACACCAAAGACATAATGATGAATCATAAACGAACAAGGATGGCTAAGGATAGGGAAGATTAAAACGGATTACAAACGACAAATTTGAAAAATTGAGGCTAAAGTTTTTAATATGCTCAAACCGTGACTGAGCTCCTTTAAGTGGAAAGCATGATTTCAAATTTTTCGGAAGCTTGAGGATAAGTTTTGAAGGGGTGGTAAATGGGGCTTTAGATTTTTTTCTTAAGGTAAATATACAGTCCCACAGCTCCTTAGATTGTTTTGAAGAACTCAGTGGAATCAATATCAACGACAAACCTCAGCTCGTGGCTCCGGGGAAGTCTTAGGCCCCATCCACACGTATCCGGTTATTTTTCAATCCGCAACTTTTTCTTTCCAGGTTCAAAAATTTCCCCGTCCTTATTTTGCGTATCCAAATCGAATTCGCCCATCCACACGCATCCGATGGTATATGGATACACTCCAATACCTAAGGCTCCTCTGCACTAAAATGCCTTCAAAACATGCGCCATAGAGCGAAATAGTGGCGGAAAATTTGCTCTGTTGGCCCTTCATGTTGTGCCGCCATATTCGTTTATTGTTCCCTGATAGACTAGACACGCTTTGTACTTCGTCGTACTCGTTGCGGATTTATTTTTTTCCACTCTGGAGAGCGGATTTATCTTTTCCGGATTTGCTGTCGAATTCGCCGGATGTGTGTGGATGGGAGCCGTACCGGAAAGAAAAAGCTGCGAATTCGAAAATATCCGGATACGTGTGGACGGGGACTTAGTCAGTAAACATCGTGAGCGAACTGAAAGTTCCGTATTTGCTGCTGTTTGCGTAATAGACTTTTTACAGCCTCTCTATTTAGCGCACGCAAGCGAGCGCGAAACACGCAGGGGCTGTGGTTGGGGTCAACTCTTCCATTTGCACTGGCTTCCAGTTCTCGCGCGATCCTATCTGGGCGTTCAACGATCGAATAAATATGTGAGAAAATAGAAGGCTGTGAACAGTCTATTTGCGTAAACGAAATGCTTTTGCAAGAGAACCTCTGCTAAAACAAATCCGAGACTCCGAGACCTGGCAAAAACAAATTTAGACTCTAAGACCAAAAGAAACACATGTTAAGCCGATAAGCGCAAGCTAAGCAATCTAGGGAACCTTGTGAGCTGACAAAAATTTCTGCGCATTAACAAGCGGCTACCTAAATTTAGAGAGGCTTCAATCAGCAGCGACCATTCCGATCAAGGTCGCAAAGGTTAGGGCTCTTCATCCGGTTGAATTCGGAAAGTAAGACTCCTTTTTTAATTACCTGTTATCACTAGTTGATTTTTGAAGTATAACTTACCTGTTGTCACCCCTCTAATAAGCTTTTCCAACCAAAAAGCTCTTTACGTTTTCGGTTGCTCTCTGGCCCTCTCTTAGCAATAAGAAATGTATTGCTAGATTATTTGTAAAAGCACCGTCATTCTAATCACATTCAAAATGGTGATTTTCTCCCTAGAATCAAGGCTTAGTTCTTTTGTGCCATGGGCAACGCGCTGTTTAAAATTTGCACTAGCAATTAAGTTGAGAAAGTGACTTGTTTTCAACGGATCAAGTCGTGTTTGTTTTATGGGCACGGACACCACTGATTTTTCTAGACCCTCTTCTGCAGCAAGGCAAAGGGATTGATCGATCTACCATTTCCTAAGTCTGCCTGGAATCAATTCTCTGTGCTCCACTTTTGAAAAATATTTCGCAAACATTGATAGAATTTGCAATCAGGTTTGTCGACTTTAGTCCTCGTGATAAATTCCCCAGCAAAATCGACAGTTGGTCTGTAGTAACTTCTTTTTTTAGAACACATGCTCTCTTTCGTTTCCTTTTTTGATAAGAGTTATACCGTAATAACGCCTTAGTGCTCCCAGTACTTTCTTTTCTTGATCTGGCGCAATGATTTTTAAGGCCTCAGTGACAACTTGACCCATTTTCCGCTGGTAGTAAGCCTTTTGGGTGCTTGATATAATTTCCCAATCCGAATTTAGAGTCGAAGCTATTGGAATTACTCTTCCCACACCGGACCAACACTCAGGGTCTTAAAATAATTGAGGAGTATGTGCTACCTTTGCAATTATATCTGCCAATGGTTAGACATTGAGGTCTTCTCGGATAAGAACTATAAACCGTCGGCCCCGTCTCCTGCACATTCAGTGTAAATGGTTAGCAGGGGACGTTAAAAAACCCACGCACTTGTCGGAAAGAATTGGGGAGGAATGTTCCTGGTGTGGTGGTCTATCTCACATTTCATGCATTGGTTGGGTGGGTAAGTGAGATCAAAAACGGACTGATAGCGGCAGCCAGACGCACCTTTACTCAATAGAATTGTAAACCGCCATGAGGCATGATGTGATATGTGCGGTATATAAATACACATTCATGCATTCATTCATGTGATATACAGCTAATTAAGTTTGATAGAGGTTGTCCCGCAAAAGTGTAAAAGCATACGCAACAAAACCAATTGGTGTTATGGGTGGGAAAAATTTGGCGTTACTTGATTAAAATTCACGGTGTGGAGCCAGAAGGACGTAGAAAGTAACGAATAAATGGGCTTGTGCTATTTATTTCTGCACGCTGTAAGTCCTTGAGCTTCAATCATGCAACCGTAAAACCACTGTTGCCATGTAAGCTTGCCCTTGTTTGTAGGACAACCTTTCTTGAAACAGCTGTACGTTCCAGTGCTTCAAAGCAGACTACACGCTTCTCTTGCCGATGCGTTCTCTATCTACTTAAAAGCTAATATATTTAATTTCTTCTTTAAGGTCAGTAGCAGCAAGGTTTAGTGTTAATTCAAGCTCGGAGGAAGAGGAACATTATACGTTGATGTTGTCTTCAAAGTCTAACTTAGTAGAGTCATAGTAGCGTTGAATCCACTGCATTCGTTTACTGGAGAATCTTTCTTCGTGATATCACTGCCTTCCTTTCTGCATCATCCTAGATAGGTGTTACTTAATTCATGGCAATATAGAGCACTAAAGTTTGTGCAATTATGGAGTTCACTTATATATTCTGAAAGTACATGATGCAGTGTGCCTACTTGCCAAAAATCAATATCTTACTGCTATTTAAGGGTGAGATATTGGCCTTTTCATGCTTTATTGACGCCATACAAATCCTTGTTATTTTGTCATTGTTCTAACCCGTTTAGAACAAAGGAAAAATTACAAGGATTTGTATGGAGTCACTGGAGCGTGAAAGGGCTAATATCTCATCCCCAAATAGCAATAAGATAGTGATTTTTGGCAAGTAGGCACTCTGCATCACGTACTTTCAGAATATCTCAGTAAATCCCATAATTTCAAAAGTTTAGGTTTTGTAACGTTATCACTTTAGTACTCTATATAAACCACGAACTTCCTTCGCTAAATTGTACAGTTTTTGCGGGCTGTCAAATTTGGGTTAAGTCCACTATAAAAAATAGGACCTAACGGGGCGAGGAAGCGTTTATCTCATACCCCCTATACCAAAACAATTGAAGAGCAAACGTTTCATTTATCCTCCTAACCTATGGATGATGCTAGTGTGGAATAATTTGGCACTACCCAGCAATTTGTTAGGTTTACCCAACAAATCACCAGTACCCATTTATACGCCTGGGTGGGTGGAGAGAGGCACATTGTCCCAGGCCTGATATCGAACCTGGACCGTTCAATCCGGGATCGGGAACACTAATCATGAGGTCGCCGCGCCTCTCCTTGTATGATAAGTCGAGATTCAAATGAAATAAACTAGACATAATTTTCAAATGATTTTAAAATAAAAAGTGTGCACAATTCTGGAATCTGTCCTTGTCAAAATTTGTTCCCTAAGACCAATCAAATCACGATTTGACAAGTAGACGCACGCAAATGTAGCCTTCACTTAGTGAACACGTGCACTTCGCTGAGATGCTAATTTATTTCTCAATAGGTTCTTAGTAAGGTCATCAATTTGCGATTGTTGGCTTTTAAAACGCTTGCTGTGTAAGATAAATTCGATGTTAGAGAGTGCAGACCCTTTAAGACCGTCTTCCCCAATCTCCTATGTCTCAGGCTAAATAGGGATAGTTGCACAAGTGAAAGAGATCCCATAATTTCGACATCGTAGAATTCTTCAGACTGAGAAACAACATGGAACGTATCCTGTTATTCATTCTTATTTCTTTTATTACTCTCGCTCTCTGCACTGTGGTATCCTATGTCGGGAAGGGAACCTCCCAGCACACACTTTTTAGTCTCGCTTTTATCTTGGAATTGATACTGATTGTGATTATTTGTTGGTAGATACTTGCAGAACAACCAGTTGAAAGACTTACCTAAGGATATTTTTCGCTACAATATCCATCTGTTGCACCTGTGAGTAGATCTGTTCATATACTGAACTATTGATTGCCGTACTCAATTCCCAATTAGCCAATCAGAAGCCGTGTCTATTGTCTTGATATCTTGAGACATCAAGTCACTGACTTGATATGGCTATTATTTGTTGCTCTTTTAACCGAATTCGAAAACAACGGTAAATACCTAATCGTACCTTTTTTTAGGTACGCTTCGACAGGTTGTAAGGTTTCCTTAGTCTCGCCATGGGTATTTCGGCTGGACTACTTATCATCAAAGTACGAACCACGGTTTGGTCAGACTCATATGGTATGCCGCTCCACTTAGTCTAAGAAAGTACGTGAGTGAATAATTTTTCAGGCAGCGAGGTGCATTTAGCTGCAACACGTAGCCTGCCGCTAATTGATTCATGAAAAACTGACGAAAAGGCAGGAACTGCATGGAGACGAATTAACGACAGACTTATTTTGTCACCGTAACTGTTACCACTCGTATCGGACTGGTTCCATGACCAGTTTCAAATTAATTGATCGGATACGGAATTTGTGACATTATAATCTTTGTACCCTATCAGTGAGCTGAATCTGATCGGGCAACTTTCATGCTCTCTTACAACATTTGTTTTTTACTTGTTCTCTAAAATTTAGTTTGCTAATTTAACTTAAATTATTAAGAGTGAATTTTACCTACTACCAAACTGACGACGGCAGAAATCGAAAAATCGATTATTCTCTATTCTCGTCCACGTATATGAAATGCGATATAGTTTTATACCTGCTTGAAACGCTTTAATTTCCAGAAAATCAAGAAAACCGAATTTTGCCCAAATTGTGAGTGAATTGGTCGAACGCAAAGGCTGAAAATTAGAAATCTAAACTCAGTTTGCGCTGGCTTGTCAAAAAGAACCAAATCCTCTCCATACTTTTGCTTGAAAGACAAAGCATTCAGCTATCAAAAACAGGCTATAACTTGTCTTGGGCCGCCGTCCACGAAAAATCCTGAAATGTTGAAAAATTGGCTTTTTTTACTTTGCTGATATTCCCAGTTAAGGAATAAACTTTGGAGATATTTTATGACATGTGCCATAACTCCAAATTCCCTCAAACCTCGCCAGCCAAGACCTTTTATGATGGTCTAAAATATATATCAAAATCAGCTTGGGTTCTTCTTCGAGTGGTTTTTGAGGCGCTGCTTCAAAAGCTACTTCTCATTGAAAACAGCAGAAAAATATAGACAATAGACTGCTGCCTGCAAAAGTGTGCGAGCCTTAACGACCTTGTATTATTAGTGTTTTTAACTGATTAACAAACTGCTTACTTTCACTTATAGTAAGCTGGGAAAAGAACTCAACCGAACACCAAAGTAACCTAATTTAATCAAAATAAGTGTTTCGTGAGCAGTGCGAACTATTCGTTCTTCACTTGGAACGAGATGTCGATTTCACATCTAAGAAACCGGAAGTCACTTCTCTATGCTACACGGTCTCTAAGTAGTCGCTGAAAGAGATATTAACTGAACTAAGCGTCATAAAAACAACAGGGTTCTTTGGACACGTTAAAATTTATCTTGATAGTGAGGTCTAGAGGACAAAAAACAAAGGAAATGAACTGAAACATGGTAACTCTATTTTATTCGTTGTGTCTACTAAGCCTCACTGCTGAGCCGAATCTTAATGTATCGAGAGAGGTCTATTACGCCTTGTGTTAGCCACCAGGCACTGACGAAATTATCCTGAAAGCCACGAATTTATGAAAGTAATGAAGCGACCGGGAGTGCTACGGTTAGCTACATTTGGGAACGAAACTAATTTTCTCTGAACATAAAAGGCATGGCATAAGATCCAAGCTAGCTCAGTCAAGCTCAGTCACTGTCTTACTTCGGATAGGAACAGTTCTTACCAAAAGCAACCAAAAGATCCAAGTATGGCTTCTTTCATCTCACCTTTACATGGCTTGTGTCTATTTCAAAAAAGTTGCAAAATTCTTTCAACATTTGAATTGAAAAAGAAGAGAGCTTAGAGGGACTGATGAGATCACATATGTTGTAACAGCAGTAAACTATTGGATGCTCTAATGATACTTCTCGCATAACTGCGTTGCTGAGCTCTTGAAGTGCACTCTCCCTCTCTGCGTCATCCGCCTTCTCGTCACTACAACTCATGACATCTGGTGAGGGCCGCTTAGCTGCCAATCGACTGAAAAAGCTTGCTACCTGCTGTGAAGTCAAACACTCTGCACTTGCAAACAAGGGATTTCCCTCACTGTCCATGGCAGCCATCAAAGCCCTTGCAACAGACTCCGGATCCGAATCTCGTCCCAAGATTTCTCCAAGATCAAATTTCTTTGTTAAGTAATCTTTCTGATTGGCGGTGAATCTGGTTCTTTTAACTTGGGATGACGTTATTGCCCAACCCATGGAGGATACCAGGTTATCCACTGATCGCACTTTAGATGCCTCTGTCCGAATATTTGGTACACTAACGGACTGCACATCGAGTCTCTTAAAATAACCAACGATGGCTCTGTCGAAGAGACTCTCGCTCTCAATAGCAAGGTAATATCTGCCACAGTCCAGGTGTCTTTGAAGTGAGGAGAACCGTTGATAACGTTTAATGCATCCTTCTTCGGGACAGGAAAAGAGACCAACATTTGATTCATCTGAGGAGGACTCGTCAGAACTTGGTAGATAGCTAGGGCCAGTTGTGTTTGCTTGTTTTGGAGGGATCTTTGCCTTCCTGGATGTAATTGTTTTAAACTATGAATTGTCTCCGTAAGTGTCGCAGTCGATGGCCGACAGCATTAGAATCTCCGCATTTGGTTGGACGTCAAGTTTCTCCCACTGAATCAACTTTCCAGGACCAATGTTATAGGTTTTCCATGCACGCAACCCCTCTTCAGAATACTCTATGTTGGAAATAGCGCTCACACCTTCCAAACGGACGGTGGAGAGTGTGGAAGCCTCAGATTGTCCTGAAACGGTAACGTTAACAGATGGTACTCCACCCCATGAGAAAATTGCATTCTTCTTTTCCTCTGCACTCCCAATATTGTTTCCAGAATTGAGAAAGATCTTCATATGCGATTTAATAGTTGCCGCTTTCCTGTCACAAGCACTTTTGCCTGCCTGTGAATCACAAAAATCCATCCGCCTGACTGAAACGCCTTGATGTTGACTGATTAGTTTTGCTCCAACAATTGTCGTACCACAGTGGTAAAAACCGGCGTTGTCTTGCCAGTGGTAGACGTTCTCTTGTCGCGGAAGGGCCTCTCTAAGCTGTCTTACCACTTATGACATAACGGAGAGCACTGTACAGCTCTCCTGACTGCAGCTCCTGAACACATTGACAAAGGTCATAATCTGGAGTTTGTAGTCATCTCCCCTCCTAATGGCTACAGTTAGGTACCAGGAAATCCCACGTTTCGCAAACCAATCCGTCTGGCTCTCTCTTAACTTTCGCGGAAGGAACTTCATAGCCCAGTCCTGGACTAAAGGAACGGACGTGTTGTCCAGTGCATTCACTATGTCCAATCTTGCTTCTTCTTGATTAACTGAACGCAGTAGATACGCTTTCCTGCTCACAATATCTTGCTTAGCCTTTCCCGTTACAAAACGAAGCTCCTCTTTCACTTGATCCGCAGCGAGCACCTCAACTGCAGCCGTGATGTCATCTATGGTCTTGGTAAGATCACCGCATTTGTGACAAGAGATTCTGTGCTCATGTGAACACCCGGACTGTTAATTGCGGTCGTTAGGGTCGTTAAGGGCATAGAGGCGACAGTGATCAGGGACATCTGAGCTCTCTGAGACATGAAGCTGTGAAGGAAAATAAACACAATAAGCACTTTGCAGCTGACAATCTGACAATGGTACAAAATCCACCATGCTAATGAGACCACGATATCTGAAACAAAACGGTCGCAATCAGTCAATTTTTAGCTTTGTTTATTTCTAATGCCTCTGTGGATAGCTTGTTCTCCAGTACCACCCACTATGTAATGGTAGGTTGCACAAAGGCTTATTACCGTTATAAGCATCAAAGTAGTCTTAAAGGACGGGGAAGCGTAGCATGTATACAGAGGGAGGACAAATACATTTATCATACCAAATACGAAATACAAATAAATTTGTATTACACTTTTCAGCCCTGTTTTCGTCCCTGTGGCTGTCGTGAAATATCACATATGCATTGCCCTGATATCTTGGTTTCCCACGTTCGAATGTTAGAAATCAGAATTCATTTGAAAGCAACGAATTCAATGTCATCTTAAGTTGCTTAACTTCATGCGTTATTCAAAACAATAAAGACCAGTGAGCCTCAATATGCATACCTTATAATCACTCTTAAGGTAGCGCTTGCATTTCTTTAGTTTTTCTTTCCTTTCTTTTGCCCATGACATCCCCATAACCATTTCTCCCAAACGCTCAGCAACGCTTTCAAGGTAATCGAAGGCCTGTGCACCCGCGGAACTAATCCATTCGCTGTAACGATTTTCGAGTGGAAGCAGGGAATACTTGAAGAACTCGCAGAAGAGTACCGCGACTCAAAGGAAGTTTTCCTCCTTTGAATAGGCCTGATATTGCTTAACTATATGCTCCAGTATCATGTTGCGTGCCATATTTGGTATTTTGATTACCTCTTGCGTTGAAAGTGATACTACTTTTTTCGAATGGAAGGTCTTGGATGATATGGGGACTTGTAATAAAGTCCAGAAAACGTGAGAGCTTTTCTTGCGAAACCACCATTCTCGTTCGTAGACCCTGCGATGGAACTGGCGCACCTCTTCCGCGGAGAAGAATATCCTGTCTAGCCATCACATACCGATATTTGGTTAAACCTGGTATCCATTCTTGAATTTTCGCAAAACTGGCTTTGTTTTCCATTGGTCTGCATTCTTATACAAGATGCCAGGGCCTCCAAGAGTGTTTCATCTGTGGATCCAGTACCACCCTCAATATCTGCTGAAAATAACTGTTGCGTGGCTTGTGATTTGGAGAGTGCATGCCATAACTGACCTGGATCTTCTGGTGCCATTTCACTGAGAACCCTTGAGACGGCTTGCCTGGCTTTACGAACATGCTGCCTTTTTGTCCGGTCACTAGTTTCACTCCAAGGTGTTCGCAGTGTATATCTGATTTGGCTTACTTCTCTACTTTCCAGGAAGGTGTTTAAATGATCTATGGAGCTGCTGGAATCTGCCATTTCCGATGCAGAGATGTTTTCCGTTATATTCCACGTATCATCATGCTCTTTTTCTAACTGTGAAACAAGGCCACTCTTGGGGGTTTCTTTCTCAAGTCCTCTGTGGCACAGCTGGAAAGGAGTACTTGTTATAGGGGTATGACCTCCTGTATCACAAGAAATAACCTTACGTATAACTTCAAAATACTGATTTTCTAAGTGTCATTACCTCGTTCAAATTATACGGCTTTTTATCTTGTAAGGTTATGGATGCAGTCTTCCCGGAGAGGGATATTACTGAGCAAAGTATAATACGGGGAGGCTCCGCCCCGAGGGCCCAACCCCTTACCCTTTTATATACCATTTTGGTAGAAAAGGTACCCCTTTCACATACCTACCAATAGCAACTTTAGAGCAACTTTTAGGTATAATGTGAAGCAACTTTTCCTGAATTTACTAGCACAATCTGTTCACGCCCACCTAACTGTGACTCCGTCTTGTAAACAACTTGAAAGAAAAGGAATTCTTGTTCTCATTTTCATGTAGTACTTAAAACATTTACTGATACAGCCGTAAGGTGCGTCTATTCAAAATATGTTGATTAAAGGCCCTTTTAAGTACCTAAATGACCGATTTCCCCACCCTTTTTTATACCTCAACGCGTGAAATCCCTACCCTTTTATATACCTGAAGCTTGAAAAAGCCACCCTTTTTGGACGGAGCCTTCCCTTATAGGCCATTATAGGGAGTAACCTCTTCCCTCAGCGGGGGCAGTCTTCTTCATTTTGATCTACATCTGTGTGATATCCCATTTGAATCTTGGCTTCTCACTAGGGATAGATTTTCCACGGGAAAGAGTACTTCGGTGTCATGTGCAAACTCTTCAGTCGTTACCTCCCTTTCAGCTTCCGGTTCTTCTATACTTTCAATTTTTGCAAGTAAAACTCTGCAGCTGCGACAATCACCTACAAAAAAATACAAAAGGAAACTTCAACTATCTATGTATAACTTATTTTTGCATGGTCACAGTACTGGTAACATCCTCGACCTATAAAATCACAGAAATAAAAATTAGCATCTTTCCAACTAACCAAACAGTCGACAGGTAAGACTGTCATGAGTTTAGGGAAACCTCGCTCCCAGGGCTTTTCCTTTGAAATTGGGAAGCCCTGAGAACGAGGTTAGACTTTCGGCGATGATTGATTTACTACGTTTAAAATCTGGACATAATTTGTGCCCCCAAATAACGAGGGTGGATGTCCTATCCCGTGTAAAAACGAATAAAGAACTGTAGCAAAGTAAAAAGATTTAGGCCGGTGGTAGCCACGCCCAGTTTTCGAACCCCTTACCATCTAAACGAAAATCCAGACAAATAACATCCCGGCCCATAAAATTGCAGTCAAGCAATTTCTCACCAAAGAGTTTACATCCAAATCACTCCCCCAATTTATGTACCTTGAACAACTGGTTAGACTTTCGGCGATGATTGATTTACTACGTTTGAAATCTGGACTTACACTGTTCCCCCGAATAAAGAGGGTGGTTGTCTTATCCCGTATAAAAACGAATAAAGAGTTGTAGCAAAGTAAAAAGATTTATGTTAGTGGTAGCCACGCCCAGCTTTTGAACCCCCTTATCCACTAAACAAAAATCCAGACAGATAACATACCGGCCCATAAAATCGCAGGAAAAAGAAATTAAAGCAATTTCTCTCACCAAACAGTTTACAACCAAATTTTTTCCCCAATTTATGTTAGTTCTTGAAACCAACAGAGCCCCGCCCAGTTTTTGAGACACCCCTCTTTCCCCTCTCAACAGAATTTCACAGGGGTGAGAGACTTCTTTTTCACAACAATAAATAATCAGAAAACATAGTCCAGGTTGACAAAGTTCACAGAGGAAATATACCTCCTGGCTTTTTTTATTATTACAAATACACCTGTTTTGTGATAAACAAAGTTGAACCCGAGTGTCCGGAGGCCCCTCTCTCCTCTCGGCCATTTTCGTTCGTCGCTGTGTTTGGATAGATCCCGAGGAATCTCACACCGTTGCGATCCTCTGCGCCATCCAATGCCCAAGGATGAGCGGTGGTATGGGCAAATGGTCAGCTGAGCAAGGTTTTCAGGAGAGGTAAATATTGATGCTCTGGCAAGTATCAATTCTACTTCAGTTTCCACATCTGCGATTTCCCATGTGGACTTATATCCCGCTATTTCTCGACTGCAGTGTAACAAAGGAATAACTTCTGTGTTCTTCCCTCGATCTCTCTGTTCGTAGGTACACGAGTCCCCAACAGTACCGCTAAAAGAACACTTCGCTTCCATAACGAAACGACAAGCTTTCCCGTGCTGGATCCAATCTTGTTTCGCTTGTCAAATGTCAATCAAGATTATTATCGCGGTAATCCGAGATGTGACTGCACGAAATGCGTTGTACACGTATTTTTTATTAACATTTTTAGTAGCATTTTTCCTAACTCGACGATTACTCCTCGTGGAAGATAATTTTGCCGACAATCTTTGCCGATGCTGCTATTTTAACAACTAAGTGTACCGTAGAGGCAGCATGTCACTAGTAGTGAAAAAAGGGGTTACGAGGACAGACGCTAAAACGTGTACAATAAAATCTGAAATAAAATCCGGTTTAATCTGAAAATACACTTAATTTATTTCAACCAATCAAAAACTGTCTTATGCATGAGACACACGCTAAATCTGTCTTTTACATGATGATGTAATCAGTTTAACCTAAAAATAACTTAATTTATCTCATCCAATCAAAAACGGTCTCATGCAAAAGACACACGCTAAAACTGTCTTTTAAATAATGATGTAATCAGTTTAATCTGAAAATACACTTAATTCATCTCATCCGATCAAAAACTGTCTCGTGCAAAAGACACACGCTAAAACTGTCTTTTGCATAATGATGTAATCAGTTTAATCGGAAAATATGCTAAGTTTATCTCATCGGACACCTTAATTTTCTTAAAGTCTCTTCTGTCTATTACGCATCACATGTCTTTCTCGATAATCAAACTTATAACAGCGTGTGTTATGCTAGCATTAGTACTTTCACTACAGAAATTGACACGATCCGCAGCCTTTTATTCTAGAGGAGTACTGAAGGTAAAGTGAGAAGAAAATTGATTGTTCGGTTTAGTGATTATGTAAGCGGAACCAGTTTCAACCGCAAAAATTACAATAGCCACTTTCATCTCATCGGGGACATTATTGCCTGCTGAAGCGGAAATAGCACCACGTAATATTTTTACATTTGATGGACAAGGCTAGCCATAATGTGGATTATTTTCTCCACCGTCACCAAAAGACCATTCATAAGCATTATCAGTTATTGATCCATTTTCTTCCGTTTGAATTGATACTTAAGGTTTGATAGCTGATATGGCTGTATTTAAATTATTGTCTACTTGCGACTTAGTGTAATAATCGGATGAGTCGACGTAATGGGCTAAAGCATCATCAGAAGGCAAGTCTGATTTTAATACATAATTATCATCTATTTCTGCTTTAGTATAATAATCTTCGAGAGAACTTGATACAACATCATTATCATATTTAACTTCTTTGGCTAACTCATTGTTCACGTTAGTAGTTCCGGCTTTTGTTTTTAATAAATCAGAGACTAATTTCTTTGTCGTAACATTACCGTCGTTAATAGGGGGGTGACACGTTTGTTAGTCTCTTTGTAATGTGAAAATGATTGTCGGCAGTCAAAGAAAATCCTACTCCTCTTTCGCCTCTTTCACCTTTCTCACGTTTATCAGCTTTTGAAGTGAGACTACCATTACTGAAACCCGTATATATATTATGAGAGATTTAATCTTTTATATTATAGTACCTTGCGCTATTTCGAATTCTCTGACTTTTCGGTAAATCTCACTGTTATTATCAAAAACATTACTTGTTATTAAACCCCAAATTTTGCTAAAAGGATTGTCATCTACATTTAAACTACCAAATCTTAAGTCATTTCCTATAGGCCTAAGGTGCCAAGATTAACAGTAACTACATTACTACCACTAGTAATTAAACTAAACGTTGTACCTTGCGTCCACATTAAAACAATTTTTTTCCTTAGGCATTGTTTGGAATATTAATTAATCTTAAATGAAGTTCATTTATTAATGGATTAATTGAGATTTTTATTTGACTTTTACTAACATGATTATAAGAATTGAACTGTGAATTGGTTCCGTCTGGGTTAGTCTTACTCCAATGAAACGCTATAGTCATAACATTGTGTTTAATTACATAATAAAAAGTAAAATTGTTACTATTTGAAACAGGAGAATTACTAAATAGATAAGTATTTGCTGTTTTAATTTCTCGGCTATCTGAAAAATACAAATCTTTAATAACATGGACTTTTGATTCATTTTTAATGATATAATTGTATACAGCAAGAAATAAAGCGTGGTTATTATTTAAGTTATTTTCTACTTCATTTAGTTGTTTGATATTGGGAACATCACCGTCTTCATTACCATCATTAAGACCTTTAATTTGTCTCTTATTCATATCAATTGATTTATTTATGGATAAATTATTCATAGATAAATTATCAACATTTTTAATATCTTTGTTATTCATATCAATATCAGCTTCAAATCTCACGGCACTATTTTCAATATAATAGACCCTATCCCAGATAGGAGAATCAACCTCATTTTGATGACCACTGACCCCATAGACAGCCACATAATTGATTGTACTCGGATCATAAGAGACTCCACTTTTATTTTTCAAGGTAATGTTAATATCCAAGTCAATGATGCCGATGTTCCCATATTTATGAAAATTAATGACCGTTCGGCTATGGGTGGAAAACTTATTCGTACTATTATGAGAAATATTTAAAGCACCAGAGACAGCATTGACGTCGACTTCATTTTTTGTCTATTTTATTTTCGTTGTAGTACATTTCAAAAACTTAAGTATATTCACCTAGGTCGGTGGCTTTAAATCTATACCCTTACGAGTACCGTGGTAACCAGTATTACTATCATATTTTATATCAAACTGGTAGGTCTCCTTGTGAAGGTCATAAAAATCTCTATCTACTTTTCCTACTTTAGTGATATCTGAGTCGTCTTCTTTGAATAAATTATCATCCACGACAAAAGAGAGGACATTTTCCTGCTTACTACTTTTAATATTTAAATCTCCGACTTTATTTCTCTTAGTGTCAATCAATGCATTGATAGTCGCATTATTATCTGAGACTGTCTTATTAACAAAATTAGCAGTGGTTGCATAATTAGAATTTGTAGGTAGAAGGTCTTTCAATTTGGTTATCTAATGATTGTCCATATTTAGGTCTGGTTCCATTTTGTCAGTAGCGTCAGTACGACTTAGACTTTCACTTCCAATTGTAATAATCAATTAATCTTTTTAAAAAGCCTCTCTCTGTATGGAAATAACCGAAGTTAATTACATCATTTTTTTGATGATCTGCTGCTGATTGACTAGAGTCATATTCAACAAAAGGTTTTAGATTTGTAGTTCTAAAACCACCTAAATTTAAGTTGCCTTGCATAGCTCTATTACCTGACAATGGTAAACAGGTAGCTTTGACCACTCCCACAGTTAAAGCCGCATTATCTACAGCAGAATTTCTAATTCCAGTAATAGTGTTATCACCCATGTTAAGAGTACCTGTCGTAGCTCGAGAACCATCTAATTTTAATAAGTCAGATGTTGAAGGTGCTTTAGGTAATTCAGCAATTTCAGCATCAACAAAGGCTTTTGATACTAGGTCATTATTACCAAAAAGCCCATTATAAAAAGGCTCTGTATTTTTGATGAGCTTTTGTTTTAAATCAAAATAATTACCATTAGAGTCTAATTTTAGAAAATGTTCATTAGCATAACCTTTATTGACTACCATTTTAGCGTCTTTTACGTAATTAGGGTAGTCAGTAATGGGAAAATCATCTTGAGTATCGAGGTCAGTTATCTTTTTATCACCCATCTTTAAATCACCAGTCATAGCGCGAGAACCATCTAGTTTTAATACATCTGTTTCAGCTTTAGGTACTTTAGAAATTTCAGCATCAACGTATTTTTTATTTGTTGGGTATTTTTTATCAGTAGGATCAGCAAGACCCTTTATTTTATTTCCGTTGAATAGAATCTACATCAAAAAGACCATGATTAAAAGCAGTCCCTTGTCTCCCAGCGATAACACGTGAAAAAAAAGCAAACTGTAAAAATCGATTAAAACAGTTTCCATAATATCGTATTTTAAAAGTTATTTCCCCGGGTTGTCCATCGCTAGAAAATTGAATGATGGCTCTAGTATATTTGCTGTTTATATAACTATGATCAAAAATTATAATTGTGTAATTATTGTCACCATGGACCTGTGTTATAACCGTTTCATCTGTTAAGACTGGAGGTAAAACATTTGATGTTGTAAAAATTTCAAAAACAGAAGTTCAAATACCCGATTTAAGACTATTATTTGTCATTTTAAGACTTACCCATGCTTGTCCTCCAAAACCACTATCAAAATACTCTTTAGCTATAAGATTTAGATCCTTGCGTACATGTTGCTAAGAAAAAGTGGTCTCGAGGTTGAAAAACAGGTGGTGTATTACTTATTATCAATTGTGCTCTATCACCAAAGTTTTTATAAAAAGTAAAGCTCGGTTGTAAGGGATAATTATTTCCATGACCAATCGTATGACTCTTTAACTGAGCGAAATTAACAGCGTCTCCATCTGAATTCCCATTATCTAAGTTAAAATTTTACTCTTGTTATCATTTATATCAACTTTCATATCTAAATTAGGATTCATACTTTGACTTCCATCTCGCAAGATGACTTCATTCTTTTCTGCTTTGCTATTAATAGCAATATCTTGTCCAGTACTTTCAGTGTCGACATAAGTTTTCTCAGCTTTACTATTAAAAGCAATATCTTGTTGGGTATTTTTAGCGTTGACATAATTTTTCGTAGTTGCATCTCGATTATCAGTCGGATTAGCTACATCAGTTAGTCTCTTTCCATCTAAATCAAAATTACCATCATCAGTGATATTAAAACCAGTACCAGACACCTCGGGATCACCCTTTTCCCGTTTACCACTTTCTGATGAAGATTGAAGTTGACCTTTGCTATAACTCATATATAAAATAATAAAATATTAAATTCTTTAGTCATTAACTATCTGATTCTGAAGAAGATTGAGATGAAGATTGAGAATAAAAATAAGAAGATTCTGAAGAAGATTAAGAAGAACAATATTCTGAAGAACGTAAATAAAAGTCAGTCATCTGAATCACTACTCACTAGGCTGCTATTTAAGAGAAAGTCTTTATAATATACTTTGGGTACTCTAGTTTTTATGTTTTCCATATACAATATCTCTTAAATATTTTCGTTGAAATTTTTTCTCATTGTCTTAATTAATCTTATCATTGTAAGCGAAACTATAGGGTTCTCCTGTAGCCCTTAAGAATTTTCCTTTATTAATATTGACTTCTTTACACATTCTATTAGTCTCAGCGGTACTTGGACTATCAAAAATACAAAAATGCAAATTTGTGAGCAATTTAACCTAATATCTTTAGGAGTAAGGTAATAAGATTGACTAAGATAGATGACACTACAATTTTATGACGCCCTCTAATAAAATATTCAATCAGTGGCTTCTGATTTTTTTCACAAAGTCATCAAAGATAACTATTATTTGGTTGTCATTATCTAGTTGATAACATCGCTTCAATCACATCATAACCACATTCTCTGGAAATAGGTTGGAAGGTTTGGAAAGGTTCCTGATATTTTGGCTGCTCGAGATTTTTAGAATATAAATAAATCTTGTCATAGTCAAAAAGATTATAGAGCATATGCATCAGAGTATTAGTTTTACTACAACCACTTGGTCCACACATTAACATACGAAAAGTATTAGAAGGCATAAAAGGATATACTTGTCTGTAATTACTGACTTCATTTCCAGTATCATAATTCGGAATTCTCATCTATGTACCTTGTGAGAGATTTCATCTCTCACACTCAACGATCACCTCCCTCGCTACGCTCGGTCGGTAAGATTTGATATGATTGTGTCGACCGAAGGGAAACACGCAGGGGTTAGGGGCAGCATGCCCCTAGCAGTATGATTCAAATTGCTTCTTATATCTTGTAATATCTTATAATTTTATTACTACTTTCATTAATGATTCAGAAAAATCTTTTAAATCAGATAAGCAGTGTTTTATTACAAATTGTGTTGAAGGTTGAATCTCTTCAATCTCTGTTTTGCTTTCTAATAATACAATAACATTATTTAACCAGAATTAGACATCTTTTTTTTATACTTTCTAATGGTAATTAAATGATGAGCTTCTAGCTCTTGAAGCACCGCCAGATGAAGGTGATGAAGGTGATGAAGGAGAAGAAGACCAGCGAGAAACTAATAAGATATTAGATCATTTAGAACTTCCTAATTATAATGATGTTCAACTGAGATTAGCAGAACCAGAGATGACGGCTACAAAGCAAAGAAATTATCTCTAGTATGTCATAGAAAATGCAGATAGGAGACGCCCGCAAGTAATTGGTATGAAATCACATGGTACTAAACAGTTTAAAAAAGGTCTCATCGATGGAGCTGAAAGAGATAAAATACATGGGAATTCTGATAAATTTAGAGGAGAGCTTAATGATTACATTAAACAATATAGTTTTAAAAACAAATCAATCAAAGGTTGTGAGACTAAAAGACAGCTGGGAAGAGAAGTCTATTTTTACAATGATGCTAAAGAATTACTACAAAAATTAACTTTGATCATTGGTGAAATGGAAGCAGCTAATAATAGTATCGAGATGAGAAACACTAGTCAAAGTATTTTAGACACACTTTTAAGACCTAAAGCCATGAATAAGGGACAATACCAAAAATTAGTCCAAAAGTATATCAGAGTCTAATATAATGGAAAGAAAAATCACATTAAGTAGTTTTGCTGTCCGATATGTAAAAGGTAATAGACCCGGTAATTCTACTACGAGGTTTATTCCTGTAATATTAATATTAATATTAAAATTTATAGTGCGCAAATTCCATAAAATGTTCAAATGCGCATTACAAGATTAAAAATTACCATTAAAATAGACTTACAATAATTTTAAGAAACGAGATAAAAAAAAAAAAGCTATAAAAATGCACTACGAAAAAGGTGAGTCTTAAGTTTAGCTTTAAAAATATTTACTGTTCTGGCGCTCCTAATATCCAGCGGTAGTTCGTTCCATAGTTTCGGAGCAGC